>Ga0098034_1000407_pt1 | contig 18590 bp, 18 predicted proteins | sample 2_EtaG_FD_77062 | JGI IMG/M metagenome (GOLD analysis project Ga0098034, IMG submission 77062) | Marine viral communities from the Subarctic Pacific Ocean - 2_ETSP_OMZ_AT15125 metaG | ecosystem: Environmental > Aquatic > Marine > Oceanic | place: Pacific Ocean | collected 2015-01-07
ACCCGCCGTCGCGGACCCGGCCTCCTGAATGTAGATCGTGGCTGAATTGCTGGCAGTCGGATCGTCCAGACTGTCAATCAGCGCGTTGATGCTGACACTGTTTCGTTCAACGTCATCGAAATATAAAACTGTAGCTGCTGACAAATCGCCAGAATTTGCCCACACCTTCCCGACGCCTTGGTCGGTGTCAGTGGTGGTTGACTCCCAAGTCAAGGAGATGCCGGGAGCTTTGGAGGAACTGTTAATGGCGGTGTCGATCGCTCCTTGCGTCGCCAATAGAGTGGCACTGCCCGTTGAAATGACGCCGTCGTCGATGCCCGTCACCGTAGCACCTGTTGCCAAGGCAAGGTCTTGGCTGGCCACAAGTGAAACGCCCGTGACGGTAGTTCCCGTGACAGCGGCGGCGGATGCCCCGCCAATCACGGCTCCATCAAGCGTGCCACCATCAATATCGACGGTGGTTACCAGACCGAGATTCGAGCTGGTGCCAGACAGTACAAGACCTTCGGCGTGTAACTGACCATCGGCGACGGTCAGATTGCCGGAAGACGCGCCCGTGGCTGTTGTAGTGCCAACTTGGAAGTAGTCGCCGCTCTCATCCCACAGGATGACAGCATTGTCGCCAGTGGAACCACGCTCCATGATAATGCCCATGTCATTGGCAGAAGCCGCAGCGCCAGAGTTTATCTCAATCAAGAAATCCTTGACCGTCACGTTGGTCGCGTCGTTGGTAACCGTAGTACCGTTAATGGTCAGGTCTCCGGTGACGGTTAGGTTGCCACCGATAGTCTGATCGCCGCCCATCGTGATGTCGTCAACAAATAGTTCTTTCCAACGGACACCAGTGGTTCCGATATCATCGGTACTATCGGTGTCAGAAACAATGCTCCCGCCAAAAGTAGCATTGGTCGTGCCAGTTGGAACACTGATCACAGTAGCATCGGCGCTATTCTTAATGGTTACATCTGTGCTACTTCCCTGGCCAGTTAAGATAAGCCCCTCGCCAGCGGTGTAGCCCATTGCAGCATTATCGGATGCGCTGGTGTCGCCAGTTGCCTCAACAGTCGCGCCGGTAATAACGCCCGCTGCCGTTACTGCAGTGGTAACAGTGATATCATCGACGAAGAGGTTGGCCCAGCGAACCCCTGTCGATCCCAGGCTATCTGTGCTGTCGGTATCGGATAGAACGTCTCCGCCAGATGTAATGGACGAGAATGTCCCAGCAGCCGGTGTCGTGGCACCGATCACCGTTGAATTTATGCCGGTGCTGGTGACATCGACGACCTTGCTGCCGCCGACGGCCAAGCCGATATTGTCAGCACCAATTCGGTACATGCCGGTGTTGGGGTCCGCTGAGTAGGAATAATACGGCAACAGCACCGTGCCATCCCCGCCCAGGTTTTGACCCGCCGCCGTTGACGAATTTACCAGCGCGGTGCCAGCCGTGTCCCACTTGAAATAGCTGTCAGCTACTGGCGTGGGTAGCGTGACGGCGATCGAGGCTATGTCAGCCGACACAGGCAGCTTGAGCGACCGATCGATCTTCTCGGTCAACTGCTGCGTCAAGAAAGTCAGCCGATCGAGGCCGGCCTCATGGCTCTCCGCGGGGAATGGGTCGTTTTCGACATAGTCGGTTCCCTGGGTCAGCGCTAGGGCGCGTCGGATCACCACAGTCTCGCCGCTCGCGGGTATATTGCCCGCCGTGAAGGTCACGGTGCCGCCGTCATCGTCGCCTGCGCCACTCACGGTGTAATGTGTGGTGAGTGTCTTGACAACCTCAACGCCCGCAGACGAGCGAATGATGACCTGCAGATCGGCGTCAGCGAAGACCTTGAACGTGTAGGCGAACGCCGCCGTCGCGCCGTCGCCGCTGGCGCTGACTTTTGTGGTGGTCGAAGATACCGTCATGTGGGCTTACTCCTTGGGCTGCGGCGGCGAGCGTAACGCCTGCAAAAACGCTTCTATCGGTTCTTTGAGTGCGGGGTCTTCGGCTGCGATGGCGGTCAGGCGCCCAAAATGCGCGCCGATGCCATTGGGGTTTGTAATCGGCGTCGTCAGCCATTTAATGAATTTGGGGCTGGTTATGAGCTTGGCTGAACGCCGACTGAGAAACCCGAGAGCTAAAACCCCCGCTAGGGTTCCCCCGCCACCGCCGGACGTACCCATTTCAGCAAGCCCCGCGCCAAGCCCGGTTAGGGTCATGTAGGCAATCATCACCCGTGCCGTGTTTGACGTATTTGCCAGCTTTTCCGCACCTCTGAGTGAGGACGCGGCCTCGACAAGAGTCGTAAGCTCCCGGCTTAGCTCGGCGTACCTGGTGCCGCCGAATAGCGCGTCCTTCGCCTCGTCCGACATCTTGACCCAGCTATTCACAAAACTGTCGGGCGAAAACACCTCGCCCGCCGCGTCCTGCCCACTGGCCCGTGCCAAGCCCATCTTATCAAGAACGCTGGCGGCGACCGTGTCCCACTCTTCTGGTTCAAACTGGCTGCGTAATCTACGCAGGCGTGTACCGCCATCACCAAGCCGAGACATGGCGTATCTGTACGCTTGCTCGTCAGTGTCGAACTTGCCAATCTTGTCCAGCAGCTCGCCGGCAGTTTTCATCCACGCACGGGTGTATCGATCAGCAACCGCTAACGCTCTTTGCGCTTTCGGCCCTGCGTACTTTGCAACCGCACTCATGTCTTCGGTCAAGGCGCCGTAGACCAGGCGCATTGTCGCGTTCTGCGACCCGGTTGAGCCGGAAAGTAGCGGCTCGTCCAGGTTCTTGCCGAGAGTCGACCTGATGTCGCGCAAGGCGCTGAACGTCATTTTGCCGGCTGCATGATCCAACTCGTACATCTTGAGGGTGTTGATCGCCGTTCCGAGCGACCCAGCCAAGGACCGCGGCGCCGCGCGCAGCCTCGCCTCAAGGCGTTCGCGCAGCGCCCGCACTGCGTCAAGCGCAACAGGCGCGTCGTCACCAATCAGGTCGAACGCGCGCTTATAGGCGGCGTTCTGTGCTGCGCTGAAGCGCCCGGCAGCATTTTTTACGGCGGTGCGAATGCCGGCGCCCATCTCGGCCGCGGAAACGGCCGTGCCAAACTTGGCAACTAGGGAATCCGCTGCTTGCGTAATTTCTTTAAGCACGCGCCGGGCGTGTTTTTGAATGATGTCACCGCTGAACGGTGACGCTTCCAACGCTTTTTCAAGGGTTGCCACGGTATTGCTGGACGAAACCGCACCTGCCGTCGGCTCAATGCGTAGCGATCGAAACTTCTCCACGAGCAACATCGCTTTTCTGCCGCCGCCACCAAAGGCGCGCTTTGCACCTTCCGCCAGAAGCTCGCCACCGCGTTGACCGCTCGCGCTCAGGAAAAACTCGGTGCCAGCATCTACGCTGCGTTCAAACACGCTGCGCGTATCAACGCGACCCAGAACAATGTTGCTGTAGGTGTCAAACAATTCCCCGCTAATGGCGGCGCCGCCGCCAGCGCCCAGGGCTGCCATAGTGGGTGACGCCACGATCGCGCCCGGCCCAGAGGTAAGCCCGCCGGCAAACCCAAAACTAGCACCTAGGCCAGCGCCAGTAGCCACGAACGCTTCGCGCGCAACGCTGGCAACGTCGCCAAAATCCATGCCCGGTGGATTGTATAGCGTGAGCTTGCCCGTATCAGGGTTAGTGTAAATAAAGTTGTCGTCGCCATACGGCGCGGCGTCTGGGTAATACCGCTGGATATTAGCAAGGCGGTCCTGTGCTGGGCCGCCGCCCACCTGCGCCCTCACAAACGCCGGCGCTCCAGTGTCCTGGTCAATAAACTCTTTGGCTGCGTCTGATTGAATGAAGGCGCTAATGGCTTTTGCTCGATCAGCATCACTCAGGTTGCTCGGCAGATCGATTGGCTGCGGAAAGCCGGGCAGCATATAGCTGGTGTACTCGGATGAAACTTCAGCGGCAGGGCTGGGCGCTGGATCAGTCGCGGCTTGCGTTTCCGCAGGCGGCTCTGGCGCAGGCACAACGGGCGCTTCCGCAGGCGGCTCTGGCGTAGGCACATCAGGAGCTTCCCCGAACACGGTGTCAATTTGCTCTTCTGCCATGTTATTCGCCGGATTGTTGGATTACCGCACCGGTGGCATCAAGCCTAATGGCTGGTTGGAGCACTTCAGCGCCTGCCGGGGGCACTTCAGCGCCTGCCGGGGGCACTTCAGCGCCTGCCGGGGGAACCATCGGCTCTCCACCAACTAGGTCATAGACCACCTGTTCAACAGGAAGGCCGAACATAACAGCAAGCTTTCTGTAACGCTCTTGCAGTTCGCGCTGTAAAGGCATCTGCGACTCAAACAGCTTTTCCGCCGAACTCCTAAAATCAGTTCTCTGCTCTTTTGTAAGCCGCGTGCCGGCCAGCGCGGCGTTGTATCTTGCGTATACTCGTTGCGGTATTGATCCAGTGTTTTGAGCTGTTGCGAACTCTGACTCCCTGACCACAGAGCCGGGGTCAACCATTTTCATGTAGGCAAAAATCAAGCTAACGTCACCTGCTGGCGATACATTGTCTGCTGATGCTTTTACTTTGCCAAAGTTTTCCTGCAGCAACCTGTATCTGGCAGACCCCTTTTCAAACGCATCGCGCAAACTCTTTGCCTGCAGGAACGCTTGCTGTGGATCATCAGCACCCATCCAAAGCATCTTCATTCTAGCTGTCGGTTCTTTGCCGAACTCTGCTTTGTAAAGGGCAGCTTTTTCGCGGTATTTGCGCGTAAATTCGTTTTGCTTATTGTCGTGAGAAATAAACTTCTGCTTGAAACCTTCCTGCAGGCTCGGCGGTAACGCCTGTGCTATGCCGGGGCTGTCATAGAGTTCTCGCGCCGCGGGTATGTCGCCTCTGGCAATGTGGGTATTCAACGCCGCCTCAATGAGAGCCTCACGGGCAGCCTGCCTCGCAACTTCTTCTTCCTCTGTAGTGGTAAACCCGCTTGCGTCTTCGTCTATGGCGAGGTCAATCTGCTTAATTAAGCTCCCGATCTGATCAGGGTCGTCCGCGACAACAGCGACAGCCGCGCGTGTGTCGGCGTCTAGCACTCGCAAGGCGCGCTCGCGCTGCGCCGCCTGCACCAGGTCACCAACCTTGATCACCTGGTCCGCGCGCAGGCTGTTGAGCTGAGCACGCAACTGCGCCTTGCTTTCGTCAGAGCCGTCGTGAGCATCAACAGCATCGTTGACCATATTTATGGATCGTGAGTTAAAGTCGGCTGCGCCAGCTCCATCAGCTGCGCCCAGATCGTCTCTCACTGTCACTTCGTCGACTATGCGTTCCAAGTCTAACCTCATTCGCTGCGTGATTTCCTTGCGCTCCACCGCCCAGCCGCGCTCGGCCAGCAGGCGGATTCTGTCGGCCCGACTACTCACGTCCTTACCGATCTTATCGACATCAGCCTGCGACAGGTTCTCCCGCGCGGCGTTGACAATTGGGTCTGCCGACGCGCCGGCCCTGAAGTCCGCAATTGCCTGCTCGGCGTCCGCGCCGCTGTCGATTATCCGCACCAGGCTGTCGCGCGCTAAGCTATAGTACAGCTCGTCCGCGCGCTTCTCGGCCTCGGCCACGCCCAGATCAATCGCGGCGTCAGCGATGCGTTCCTGCGCGGTGACTACGGCGTTCGCGCGCATGATTGGCGGGTTGGCGGGATTGGTAGCGTACCCCAGGCTCTCAGCCGTGTCGCTGTCAAGCACCACCGTGCGCTGCTCGACAACGCGCGCGTTATTTTCCGTAACAAAGGCGGTCACGTTCCGCGCCCTGACGTCCGACGCACGACGCATAAAAGCATCTCGCGCCAGCCGGTTCGACATATTCGACTTGTACGTCTCAACAAGGGTGCGGCTCTTTTCCTCGTACCGCTTCGCGGCCGTGGCCATGTTCGGGTCGAGGAGGAGTTCGTGCTGCAGCTTCTGCAGTTCGATGTCGAGAGCGGCCGATGCCTGTTGCGCCTCATTGTCGGCGCCGACCTGCGCCCTCTTCAGCCCAAATTCAGCTATCTCGGACCCGACACGCGCGGTCTGCTGGCCGGACTCCGCGTGAGCAAGGGCCGGTGCGGCCATTGCCGATGCGCTGAGCTGTGCGGTCAGCGGCAGGGCTTGCCCTTTGCGCGGGCGCTGAAGCTGCGCTTGGTAGGTGGGAACACTACCGTCATCTCTGTAGGCGGGAACCTTCATCCGATTTGCTGCCCGCCACCGGCGCCAGAGTCCGGCCACGCCGACCAGACCTGAGAGCCGCCTTTGACCAGGGTCGAGGCGGCGGTAAACTGCGCGCTGCGCGCCTTGATGTTGTAGCCGAGCTGCCGCTGCCTGCCCTCAAGCAAGGCGAGTTGTCCGGCGAGGCGCTGGTTGACGCCCTGCTCACGCAGCCGGCCGGCGTCGGTCGCCGCCGCCAGCTTGATCGTCTGCACGTCGGCCTCGGCCTCGTTGGCGCTCGCCATTAGCACCTGCAGCGGCGTGCCGGTGCCGGCCAGGACACCGGATTTTCGATACGCCGTGCCGGCGCGTGCCTGCAACTTCTCAAACGTCTTATAGAACCTGACGGCTTCCTGACCGCCGACGCGCTCACGCAACGCCGCCTCCTGGTCGAAGACGCGCTTGTTACGCTCGCGAATTTGCTGATTATACTGCGCGGTTGACATCGCCGCCTTGCCGGCGGCCTTCATGCCTTTCGCCGTCTGCATCTGCCCGTAGGCCGAGATCGCCGTGCCGACAGCCATTCCTATAGCCATACTCGTGCATACCTCTCGTAATCTAGTCCGTTGGCGCCGTAGCGGCGCATGGTGCCTTCATGTTCCATGCCGAGAAAACGCGCCCAGCGCGCAAGCTCCGACCAGTCGCTGCGCATCGCAGCCTGCACCCGCCACAGCCCCTGCTCGTCGGCTACGCGCAGCAGCCCCTTGCGGACAAGGCGCGCCACGCGGAGCTGGTGCTTGCCGACGCGGCTGGCACCCAAAAACCAGGCTTCGCCAACGCCCTCCCACAGTGGAAAGATGCCGGCGGCACCTACCAGATGGCCGTTGTCGATGCCCGTGAAGGCCATGCCCTCATGCACCAGCGTCGGCATGAAGTTGCCGAACTCTGGCGCCGGGCGATTGCGGTCGTCGTTCAGGTCCGCGGCGAGTAGCGCCTCGCCGTGCGCCACCTCGAACGGCACCAGCCTCACTGATCAAAAGTAGACAATGTCGCGTAGACGGCGAGGATGTTCATCGGCAGCGGCTGATCCTGGCGAATCGTAAGCTGACCATCGGTGTCGTAGTTTCCGCCAAGCTCGATTTCCTTGTCGCCAGTGAACAGCGCGATGGGCGAGTCCATCGCCGTCGCCGACGAGCGGAACGGCACGACGTCGAGATTGTCGGCGTTGCGGCCGACCTTCAGACCCACCGATCGGCGCAGCCGCACGGTCAGCTCGTGGATACGTTTGATCTTGCCCTGGGAGGTGCCGATCCTACTGCCGGCGTCAACGCGCAGGGTGCGCAGCGTCGAGTTGTATGCCAGGCCGGCGTGCGCCTTTGTAACATACCGCTCCAGGGTCACCGCGCCCGACGACACCGTCTTGTCTGGGTGTACTGAACCGTCGCCGAGTATGCTGACAGTCTCGCCTTCGAGGTGGGTGAGACCGGACAGTGTCAGCGCCGCCTGGGTCACCGCAGCCCCGTTGTCGTGCGCCGCAGCCGCCGCAACCACGGCGCGGGTGCAGCCAGTCAATTGGTTGGAGGTGTTGCCCGTGTAGGTGATAATCTCGTTGCCGATCTTGACGGCACCGCTGCTCGCCAGCCCCGAACTGTCCACCAGCGTTATCGTCGTCGCGTCAGCGGCAATGCTGCCGCTCAATGTCGTGGCCGCGCCGGTATAGGTCAGCGAGCTGTCGACGAACACCGCATCGCTGACGTTGGTGCCGAAATCGAAATCCTTGACATACTCGATGTACCGCTTAGCCGCTCGACCGCCAGAGAAGTTCGTGATCGCCAGGCGCACCGGGTCGCCGGTCGTCGTCACCAAGTTGCTATTCCCCGCCGCTGCGCGGGTAATCGTGATCACGTTTGCCGCCGGATTAGCCACCGTGTAGTCGGCGTGCGCATTGATGCAGGTGTAGATGTTGTCGGCGGTGGTGTCGTTGTCCTGGTTGTGGAAGAACTTGTTTGCGTCCGGCGAGCCTGTGCCGGCACCCTGGCAGGTGAATGTCGCCGTTGTGCCGTCGTCGCTAGTGAGCGTTATTGTCGTGTCGGTGGCGATGTTCGCGTAGTCCGTAACCGTCAACGTGCAGCTCGCCGCAGCGTCAAGGTCGCGCTTTGTAACCATCCAGATTTGGTCCTCGTCAAGATCGCCTGGGATCGTGGCGATATTCTCGACGACTGCGCTGCCGCCGTCAAAGCTGCCGCCGACAATCTGCCGCGTCCAGCCAATGACCTTCTCCTCGCGCTTATAGGTCATGCAGGCGAGCTGGCCGTCGCCACGCACGCTCCACAAGATCGAGTCCGGCTCCTGCTGGAACGCCAGCTCGTCAAGACCGTTTGCGGTAATGTGCTCCGATATCAAGGCGACGTCGGGCGCAATATAGCCGTCTGCGTCAAAATTGTACTGAAGCTCCAGCACTTTTCGCTTGGCGCGCTGCACGAACAGAATGGCGTTGCCGGCCTGGACAGGCTGGATGTCCGCGGCGCCGTGCGCAGTTTGCTGTTTGATCTGAATGTTGGTCGGCGTGATGGCCTCGTCGGTGCCGCCCGCGCGCACCGCAAACTCGCCACCGGACGTGCCGCAAACCAGGTTGCGGGTCGAGGCCAGGAAGCGGATGACATTCACTTGATTCGAGCCGATGGTGTAGACCATGCCGTCGTCGGCTTCGGTGCCGCCCTCGAAGTTCTCGAAGTCACCGCCCTGGCTGAAGAAAAGCGTCTGCGGCTGGTTGTCGGTGCCGGCGAAGACCAGGCGCTGCTCATAGAAAGCCACGGCGCGCGGGTATCCCGTGGTGTCGGAGAACGCGCCCAGCGACCACTTGTCGGTGGCCTCCAGCTTGCCCTGGATCGTGTGGCCGGTGTCGGCCGTCTCGGTTGTCAGATCAGCACCAGGCGCCAGCGTTAGGACGCTATCGGTCACGTCAACGATCAGGAAGCCCGCCGTCGAGTTGTTTGAGGTCGAGCCGCTGATGATGATCGTCTGACCGTTCTCGAAGCCCTCATCGATAAAGGCAGCAGCGGAGTCCTCGATGCGGTCGTTGTGCTCCAGAGCGGTGCTATCTGGGTCGCCCTCGTGAAACGAGATCGTGTCGGCAACATACGACGGCAGGATTTCCGAGCGGCCGTCCTCCAGCTCCTGTGCAGCGCCGCTGACCACCGTCGCCGACGTAAATGTGGCGATCCTGACGTAGCCCTCGAAGACCTTGACCAGCCGGCCGACGTCGGTGCTGGCAAACGTACTCGCGCTGGCCGTTAGCTGCACGGTGCCGTCGCGGCTATCCGGCGTCAGCGTCGTGGTCGTTGCGTTCTCGTCGAGCATCGGGCCGCGCGAGGTGACCACCTCTGTGATCGTCCAGGCCGTGTGGCTGGTGCGCGTAATTTTATAAATCGGATGGTTCGGCGAGACGACGTACATGGTGTCTGCCGCCTGCGCGAACTTGAGTCCGTCGAGGTCCACGGCCGGGTAGACCGTCGTCACCTCGACCGCGTTGCCGCCGGACGTAACCTGACCGCCATCCTTGTAGATGCGGAAATAGAGCGGCCCAAATTCCAGCACATATGCCTGCTCGACGTTGTACTCGAACGGCACCAGGCGCACCGCATCGTCGCTGCTCTTGACCTCGGCTACGAAGCGCGTGCCGGGCCGGCGCAGCAGACCGCCATGCGGCTGCACCAGAAAGTTTTCGACCGTCTCGGCGCCGTTATCGTACTTCGAGATGTCAGTGCGGCCGTAGAGCTTGGGCGTGACCTCGCCAGCCGTAAAGTTCGCAAATGCTTTGCTAACTTTCGGCACTAGAACCTCGCAGAGATAAGGATGTCGCTCTCGCTATAGCTCGCGCGGTCGATGTTGACCACGTTGTCCGGCGTGCCTTCGGTCGCATCGACGAAGCGGGCCTCGGACAGCTTGCTGTCGTATACCGCGAGCAGCATCTGTGACAGGCTGGCGCTGTTGACCAGCGCGTAGCTGATGTCGGCTGCCAAGCGCGCGGCGATAGCCTCGATCAATAACAGGTCGTACTCTGCCGGATCGGTGACGCGCGCGATGTAAATCATCTTGAACGGCGTCGTCGAAGAAATAATCTTGCGCCCCTCGACGCGAAACACCGTGTCAGGGTCTTGCGGTCGCAGGACGCGCAGGCAATAAGGGGCGGCCGGCAATGTGTGCTGGTAGTCAAATTCAAACGCTGGCGTGTCGCTGTCCGCGGCAAGGCTGGTGCGTGTGACCAGGCAGTTCCACGGGTGCGCGCGGAACACGGCGTCACGCACGAACGCATACCGCTGGTTGCAGACGCGCGCGGCGCGGCTGTCCTCAGTCAGCGAGATGATGTTGCTCGCGCCGATCATGTTTAGCGCCGAGTTGCAGATATCGACGTCTGATGCCATCTCATACCCTCAAAAAGAGTGGGAGCCGAAGCCCCCACTCACCTAGACTGCGATCACTTAGTCGACGACGTAGGTAATCACATACGAAAGATCGCCGGCGGTATCGCCGGCCGCGTCGAAGATTAGCCCCACGAAGTAGTGGCCGCCTGGGTCGGTGCTGTCGCCAGCGTCTTCCCAAACGCGCTGCCCCATGAGATTCACGTTCCTCGCCTCGAAGGCTACCTCGGTGCCGGTGGTCACGGCACCACGAAGGTCCGTAATCGCCGACGCATAGCAGTCATCGTCTTTCGCCGCTGGCGAACTGACTGCGGTCCAGAGACCGACGTCGCAAGTGTTGGTAGTACCGCTGTCGAGGTCATCATTGAACAACTTAATGCTGATGATCGCGGCATTGGTCGGAATCGGCGCGAGCATGACCGTGTCCGAACTAGACAGGTCACCGGACCCTAGCGCGATTGTGCCGCAAGCGACACGCATCGAGCCGTGGAGCTGGTACGCCGGGCTGTGCGTGGGCGGAGAAGCAACGTAGTTGCTGGCGAGGGTCTGGTTTACATTTGCCATAATCTAGCCCCCTACTCGTTACACGCGATTTCAACGAGTTTGTCCTCTTCCATGCGGGTCGCCCCGAATGTAGCGCAGTAATAGACCTGCGTTGAGTAGGACTTGTCGCTGCGTTCGTCGATGCGGGCCATCACGTCCTTGCCCACTGCCAGCTTCATGCCGTCCTGAGCCCATGCGTAGCAAAGGCGAGACGTGCCGTCGTCTAGCAGCCGGTTCGACGTGATAAACTCGAAGCCGACAAACGTGTTAATGTCACCTTGCACCAGTGCCTTTCGTCACACTACGGCTTTCGCCGCCAGCCTTCGCTGTTTGTGCGCTGGACTTTCTCTTCATCTCATGGAGATGCTGGCCGTCAAGTCTCTACACCTTCCCAGCTCTAGCAGGGCTTGGCTCGGGATTGCCATTCGACAGGGTTCCCCGAATTTGACCAGGTTTCGTCTGACCGTCGCCGATCAGATAGGCAAAGCGTTTACCGTATTAAAATCACTGGACGTGACAGTCGTGTTGTTGAGCAAATCTTCGATCTGCTCTGGCGATACCACGATGTAACGCTTGAGGCTGGGATCAACGCTCTGAGCGTCAAGCAGCTTCTTCGCTGTTACTAGCTTGGCAATCGTCAGTCCGCCAGAGCCATGCGCAATCTGCTGGCCGGCCGCGAACGACGTAGAAGTCGAACCCGTCTTGCCAGTCGATGCGGCGCTGCCGAACGCGGCGATGATGGTGTCGTCCATTGCACGACCGATCGCCGCCGCAGCCGCACGGGCATACGAAGACGTGGGGTCGATTAGCATTCGGACTTTGTCAGCATCGTCTATAAGGTCGGCCCATTCATACGTTGTCAGGCTAACCATTCGGCGGCTGTGAGGTGTCTCGACGAGGGGCGTGTCCCCGTGCCTCGACGTTCTCGCAACTGCCGCTGCTTCTCCGACTTGGTCGAAGAAAGCCTTTTCGCCGGTGACGCTTTCGCTGTCAACGGCCCCTCGCAGCAAACTTCCCATTTGCTGCGAGAGCATTGCGACGTTCGATGAAAACTGGTTCACAAACGCCGTAGTGACTTGAGTGCTCATACTCATGCTCCTACAGTTATTGGTCGGTTGCGCGGGTAATCGGTCTTGCGACCGGCCTACTGCTGCTAACGGCAGCTAATCGGCCCGTCTCACAGGCTTGCGCCGCGGGGCGCGTGGGCTTGTCCGCGGGTTTTTCGGTCGTCGCGCTATCCGGCGATCTGCTCCCGCAGCCGCAGCACCTCGTTGACCACGCGGTCGTGGTCAGGGTGCATTTTCTGCCAGTACGGCGAGTTCTTCGCCGTCATCTCGGAAACGCGCGATTGTAAGTCTTCGTCGGTGACGCCTGGCCGGCTATTGCGGCCGGCAAGGCCGTCCTCGCTGATCTGCTCTGCGACATAATCGCTGATGTTGACCATCAGGCGTACCAGGTCGGGGCTGTCGCCGAGCAGAGTGCCGTCGGCGAGCTTGATTTCGGTCAGGTCAGGCGCCTCGAACTCCTTGAGCAGTTCGTTGGCGCGAGCCATCTTGTTGTCGAAATCGCCGCCATACTCCTTGCGCAGCTCGGTCTCGACCTCGGCGCGAGCGGTTTTCATCGCCTCTTCGGACATGACGCCGGCTTGGTTGGCGAACTCGTCGTATGCCGTCGCGAGGGCCGCGGCCTGCTTGTCCGACAAGCCGGATTTATGCGCCGCATCGCGGAACCAGTCCGTTAGCTCGCCCTCGGCCTCGCCCAGATCGTAGTCGCCGGCAGCGGCAGGCCGGCCCAGCTTGTTGTAGACCAAGTCCCAGTCTTCGTCCGTGGCCCAGGTGCCGGGGATCGCCAGCTTTTCGGCGCCGACCATCTTCTGGGCGTTGATGTAGCTTTTCGCCATCGCCTCGACGCTGCCGATATGCTGCAACGACGGGTCGGTCGAAAGTTCCGGCGACAGTTCTGCCCGCCAGTCTGTGTCTCCAGACGGTGCTTCCCCGGCGTCTGCCGGAGCTTCCGCTACCTGTTCGTCAGACATATTTTATCACTCCTTTGGTTTCTGATCCTTGGTCATCGAGAGAAGAAACAGCACGACATCGCGCTGGCCTTCTCGGAAAGCCGTCTCGTCCGAGTTCGGCGTGAAACTGGACGTGTGGAGCCCGAACCTGGCGCTCAGGTCGTCGATCACCTTCTCGCCGTCCTCGCTCATCAGCACCGCGCGGTAGGTCTGGCGCAGTTCCTTCGGCGTCATGCGGCGCCTCGTCTAATGCGCTCGTATAGGCTTATCATTCGCCCGCGCGGACTACTGAGCCGGGGTCAAGTTTCTTCATAAGCCGGCGCAACGTAGCTCGATCGGGCGCGGAAAGCTCGCCCTCCCTGACCGCAGAGCCGGGGTCAAGTTTTTTCATAAACCGGCGCAACAGCGAAAGCTCGCCCTTGCGGACTACTGTTTTTTTGTCAGCCATTTGCATATCTCCTGTTTTTTATTAGCGTCATGCGACACCCTCAACGATCTGCTGACCCAGCTCGGTCTCGTCAACCGCGCGCAGTGCCGGCGCAGCGTCGCCTGCCGCGCTCGCCACCTGCTGTGCAGCCGCCATTTCGGCCTCGGCCTGCATGGCCTGCGCCCGGTTGGCGCGGATGCCAGCCACCTCGCCATCGCCGCGCACCACCACTGCCGGCGTGCCGGTTACCTTGATGATATGCTTGGCAAGGCCGTCGGTGTCGAGGTAGTCGGCCACGCCCTGGTCGAGCTGCATCAGCGGCATCAGGAACTCGATCATTTGCAGGATTCCCTGCACGTCGCCGGTGCGCTGCGCCTTCGCCAGCGGGCTGACGTACTCGATGTCGATGTTGCCCTCGCTCAGCATGGCCGGCGCGGCGGCAAACGCCTTCTGCCTGGCCAGGATGGCGAAACAACGGCCGATGAGCGGCTGAAGCAGCTCGGCCTGAAGGCGTCCGAGAACCGGGCCGAGCAGCCGCATCTTTTCCTCGGTGCGCTGGATGACTTCCGTCGCCGTCATCTGCGGCCCCTGGCCCAGGATCAACTGGTCGACGTAGAACGCGGCGCGGATGGCCGTGCGTCGCTGTTCGAGCTGCACCTCGCCGAGCGGGTTGTTGGCGCCGATGTTCAGCGGTTCGATGCGGTCGCGCGTTCCCGAGCGGTAGAAGTTCAGACCGCCCGGCGTGGTGCGCACCGGCAGCATAAAGCCGTCGTCAGGCACCATCAGCGGCGGGTGAATCTGTAACTGCGCCGCGCGAATGACCACCTCGGACATTTTGTTGACCATTTTCGTGTCGGGCAGCGCCGTCATTGCCGGCGACCGCCCGTAGCCGATCTCGAACGAGGCTTTCAGAAACCGCGGCACGCAATAGGGGAACTCGTCGTACCCACTCTCGCCGAGCACCGCCTTCTCGTCGGGGTCAATGTGTAGGCTGGCAAACGGTTTGTTCCGCGTGTTCTTTTTGCGCCGATCGCGATCCTCGCGCGGCATGACAATGTGCAGCAGTTCGATTTCGGCGTAAGGGTCATCAGTTTCCAATTTCTCTATGCGCTGTGTGACCTTTGCCTTCCCGAATTGCTGCACGGCGGCGCGTGCCGTGGTCTTGTACTTGCGGAAGACCGTGTCGACACGCCCCTGCTCGTTCTCCGAGACGAAGCACTCGGCAATGTGCCGGGTGCTGAAGCGGAAACCGTCGTTCTCGTCATTCTCGATGAACATGACCGCGGTGCCGAACGTCACGAGGTCAGAATATAACTCGTGAATCTGCTCCTGGAAGTTCGACCGCGCCAGGTGCTGGTACATGACGTCGGTGGCGCCCTCCAGCCACTCCTTGGCCTCGTCGTCACCGTTCAGCTCGTTGTTTTCGTAGCGCAAGTCGAACCACGGTGTGGCGGCGTTGGTCAACATACCGTGCAGGCTGGCCGACATCAGCTCGGCGGCGTGGATCGCCGTGCCGTCGAACAGCAGCTCGGTGCGCTTGGCGCCGCCCGAACGCTTCTTCGTGATATCCGCCTTGCGCGGGCAGATGTAGTCGCCGATTTCCTGCCAGTGCGATTCCCAGTGACTGCGCTGCGACTGCAGCGTGGTGTATCGTTTCAGCAGCGCCGATGCGCGGGGATCGTCCAATTTATTGGCCCAGCAAGGTTTTCTTGGTTGTCGGCGCCGTGGTCAGCAGGCCACCCGTGACGTTGGCCTGACGCAGGCCGCGCTTGTTGCGCCGCGTGCGCTCGACGCGCTCGGTGGCCTTAGTGTCCTTCGGCTTGATCGGCGGATCAGGCGGGACCGGCGGCACAGGCGGTGGCGGTGGCGGACTCGGTGCAGAAAAGAAACCCATTATGCAGCTCCGTACTCGTAGGGGTTGTACGCCATCTCGGCGTCACGTTGCGGCGCACGGCCGGTGCTCATGCGTGTGCCTTCAAGGCCGACCGCGGCGGTGCGAAACGCATCGGCGGCGTGGCTTGACCAATCGTGGACCGGCTGGTCGCGAAATTTCCTCGTATGCTCATTATATTTACGGTGATAGTGGCGCAGGGCTTCCAGGCCCTCGCGGCAATTGTCGCGATCGAAGTAGCAGCGCGGAATCAGCAGCCGCGCGGCGTGGATGCCGTCCTCGACCGGCAGGCGCGGCACGACGCGGAAGGTCAGGCCGAGATTGTGCGCCGCCTCACGCCGGCTCTTGCCGGTGCCAAGCTCGCGCACCTCCAGGTCGTGCGGCCCGTAGTGGCTGCCGTAGAGATAGCCCTTTTCGTCGAGGACGCGGGCGTAGTGCGGCAGCCCTTCGCCCTGGTTCTGGTAGAAGTCGACAATATGCACGGTGCCGCGGCCGACGTTCTGCACGAACCAGATCGCGGTGTAGTCGTGCATCCCTAAGTCCCAATAGGTATCGACGCGGTGGTCTTCGAGGCATGGAACGGTCGTGATCCGCCCGGCGTCGTCGGCGTCCTGCAGCTCCTTGCCGAACACCGAGCCGGGTACGTTCGCCACCCAGGAGCATTCAAATTCCTGGTTGTACTGATCGGCGGTCATGGTCGCGCGGGCCGCCTCCAGCTCGTCGTCGTCGACAATGCCGGTCTCGCTAGCCTTGTACATTGCCCGCGCCCAGCCCTTGGTGCTGGCAGCGGCCTCCCAGAGGTCGTGAAAGTAGTTGTGGCCCTGTGGCGTGCCGATAAAGCACGCGCCGCCCTTGCGGTCGCTCAAACTTGGCCTGATTATCTCTGGAAACAGGCTTTCTGGGCAGTTCGCCACCTCGTCGATGACACAAAAGTCGCTGTAAATGCCGCGCAGGCCGGCAAGGTTTTCCGATCCCAGCAGCGTAATTCGCGCGCCGTTGGGCAGATCGCACCTCAGTTCCGTTTCGTGGTACTTCGTGCCGGGGATGGCGCTGGTGAACGAGCGCAGATAGTCCCACGTCACTAGCTTGCTCTGGCGGTAGGTCGGACTGATGTAGTGCAGCCGCGGGCTGGGCTTGGTCTCCTCGATGGCGCGCTTGATCAGGTGGTTGACTGCGCAGACCGTCTTGCCGAACCGACGGTGGCAGACCAGTACATTAAACCTGTTCTTGTCGAGCATCTGGTGCAGCTTGGCCTGCAAGGGCCGCGGCATATAGTCGATCTCGATCTTTGTGGTCAATGCGCGACCCCGCCGTCAGCGTCGTCCTCGAACGGCTCCATCAGCTCACGCAGGAAGTCCGCTGCTGCGGCCGCCGTGGCAAAGCCCTTGAGCTGAACGTACAGCGTGACGCCGTCGTCTTCCGGCACCGAATAGGCGTGGTAATGCATCAGCGGAACGCCCCGAGCCACACTAGCGATACAACTCGGCAGGGCCACCACCGGACAGCCCATAGCGCACTGACCAGTATCGACCGCCGCGCTTGATCACGCGATATCCACGAGCCGCCTCTCCAGCGACGTGTTCGGGGAAGCTCCTATGCTTACGGCCCTTGAGGATTAAATAACTATCCATCGGCAGGCCCAGACGCGCGCGCTCTCCCGCCGTCGAGTGGACAACGCTGCCCATATGGCCTTTGTTTGGCCCGGGGCTAGCGTGCGGCGTCATGCCTGCGGCACGCGCAGTCCGATCGTCATAGCCGCTGCCGTCGGGATCAAACTCCGGCCACTCCTGGCTCCTCAGAATGCTCGGCATCAGCGGCCGCCGCAGTTCGACGGCCAGGGCAGCAGCCAGGCGGGCTTTCCCTCCATCTGGAAGTGCGTCATTTCAGCCTTCACTCCTGCAGAATGCCGCCAACCCGGCAGCTCCAGTACCAGCAGCCCGGTGGCCGCGGTCATAAACGGTTCGTCGACCGGCAGCCAAACGTCAAGTGACAGCGGGTCGAGGCTGCACGCCTCGGCAATGGCGTGCGAGTGTGCGATCGGCGAGAACACCGGCACGCGCTGGCCGATAAGCCAGCCAGCAGCCGCGGCGACAATCCCAAACGCCTGCGCCAGGCGAGCCGGCGTGTCCATGTGAACGCGCGGCGTGTAGCCGCTGTACGGCGAGGCGAGATACCAGAAGCCGGCGTCGTGGCCCAACTCGTCCAGGTCAACCAGGGTCTGGATCATGGCGTGCCACCTTCGGCTTGCGTTTGTACAGCTTGGCGCTCGGCACGACGCGCTGACGGTAGCCGCGATCCGCCAGGGTGCGGGCCATCGGATTGCGACGACGTGGCCGGCGGCGCTTCGACACGGCGAGCCTCAGTTTTGCGCCGATCGAAAAGGCGTGGTCAATAAAGCGGCGTATATGTCCGAACGGCGGGTTAGTTATGAGCGCCGGTGCCAGCGCGGCGCATTACGCTGCGTGATTGAATTGATCTCAACAGCGCCGCAGCCTTTTCTGCGCTCATAGGCACCATGCGACCGCCTAGCACACTGTTGTCGTTGTGTATCTTTTTGTCGAAGGCTTCCGCCGCGGCGCGCGTGTCGAAGATTTCATATACGCCTGCCTTCCGCGCGCGCGCCAGCGCGGCGTGGCCGTCCTCAATTATTTCCCCGTCCCATACAGAGGGTATGACGATCGACCGCCCATCAGCCAGGTCAAACTGCATGGTCCGAACAGTTGATACCGACCCGTCCTCGTTGCGGACCTCGTTGCCCGCGGCGAGATTGCGCAGGTGGTGCTCTGTCAACTTATCCATATTTGTGCCAGCTCCTGCCACCGGGTTGCGTCGTACACGGCCGGCGGTTGACGCCGGGGAAGACGATGAGCCTCAGTTTTGGACGTGTAATACGTCTACGGGCAGCGCCCCGATCTCTTGGGGGGCGGGGGGTCGCGTCAGGAAAACCGGGTTCAGTCAGGCTAACAACCTTACGGTCAGGCCGGGCAGGGCAACGACTTGCCGCCCGCGCGTTGCAGACCGGTTGCACGCAGTCCGCGCCACGGCCCAGCCGGGCCTTAAAATTATTCTAATTCAAGATCGCGCGCGTACTGCTACGCCCGCCGCCGGCGTGCCGGTTACGCGTCCTCTTCACCCACCAGCTGGAC
>Ga0098034_1000428_pt1 | contig 18016 bp, 21 predicted proteins | sample 2_EtaG_FD_77062 | JGI IMG/M metagenome (GOLD analysis project Ga0098034, IMG submission 77062) | Marine viral communities from the Subarctic Pacific Ocean - 2_ETSP_OMZ_AT15125 metaG | ecosystem: Environmental > Aquatic > Marine > Oceanic | place: Pacific Ocean | collected 2015-01-07
CGTTTAGGAGATTTAGGCCGTTTAGCTGGTTTTTTCGTTGAAGACTTTTTACTTGCCCATGCCTCATTTTGAGGTGTAGACGGATCATCGCCAACAAACTCGCCCGATTTTGTTCGTGCTCTAGTTTTAGCCATGTTTCACCTATTATGGTTGTTTATTGTATTGAGTCATACCATCCGTGGAACGCTGTGCTACCGTCAAGAGATAATCACAATCGACCTTATTAGCAGTAGCTTCACCAGCTACAGCAGCAAACCACGTAGTCATTTGAGAAGTGGGGATGTTATCCGTAGTCGTTGTAACCAGCTTCCGGTCAACATAAAATTCCACTTGCGAAGTACCACGAACAACAAAGCCCAATCTACGATCACCACTAATCGTACTCCCGGAAACGGAACCATCAGCCATGTCTACACCAGTATCTGTTTTAGTTTCGGTGCCTCCACTGTCACAAACAGCATAAATATCTGCTGCTTCATCCACAATCAAAAATCCTATTTGGTTATTGGTCGCAAAAGGAACCCCTGTAGCTAAAGTACCATTTTCACATAAACCAACAAATACATCCATTTGATCCGCATCTGTCGAAACGATACGGGTTTCAAAGTATATGTTCTTACTGGCCTCTGGTCCCCAGATTTCATTACCTTGAAGAGAGGCACCTGTGTTGTCTGATCCAGTACCGGCAATTTCGTACCAGCCGCCAACAGCGTCAGCTAAAATAGCACCTGTACCACTGGTAAGTTGTGAATAGGTCCAATCATTGGTCCCATCAACTGCGATCCCAGTAAAATCTTCATACTGGAAAACATAATCAGGGTTTGTTTGGATTGGTAAGTTCGTGAACCATGCGCCACCAGCAGTTTGATTAGCTCCACCACTATATGCCACGGGTCCAGAAAAACGTGTAGTACTCATAAATACCTCCTTACGAAAGGTTTCGCCCTAGAGTCTTCGTAAGCGTCTGCTGGGTCAGTCGCTAGGGCTAAAATCATCCCAGAAAATGGAGGGAGGTTACCCTCCCCCCGTATTCTTTTCTCTTTACGCTCCTGGCGATCCAAAGATACCACGAGGATCAGACCAGCCAAACGCATAGCGTTCCCTGGCTTTATACCTCACATTCCCGGTATCGAAGTCACCTTCCATTGAAGTACGAACTGCCGTCCGGTTGAAACCTTTCAAACCGTTTGGCGCATCCGTCTTAATGAACCACGCATCCGTATCCGTCAGGAAATGGTTAACGGCATAACCATCCGGAAGCATACCCATGTTCCGAATAGCATTTATGTCATTATCCGCAGTTCCTGGACGAAGTGTGGATTCCAAGAGACGATCTACGGTAAATTGAAGTTCCTTTGGAACAATCATTTTAGTACCGCTAACCGCAACTTTTAAGCCACGCTCATCAACGAAACCAGCAATATCAATGAGAGCTTGCTCTAAGCTAGTCTCATTAAGATCCGCTGCCGTTGAAAGCTCGTTCCGGAAAGTGCTGCCGTTTGCAAGAGTGTGTGCTGTTGAGCAAAGCTCAAGACCATCACCACCTGTATACGTGCTGTCGAAAGCATTGTTAAGGATTGCAGCACCCTTAACTTGTTTCGTCTGGCTCATGCTACGTGCAAGGGCCTTTGTATACCGACTAGCAAGTCGATCATAAAGGTTATCCTCAATAGCTTCTTCGGTAATGGAGAATGCCAAGGCAATCGTCTCCATCGTATAACGAGCCGTGTATACTTCTTGCGCGTCATCAAACGACACCGCAGACCCTTCAGATTTGGTCTGTGCTGCCCCAAAACCGGATAGCATGACCTCTTCTTCAAAGGCACGATCAGAACTTTCCATAGAAAAGATCTGTTCGTATTCACGATCATATTGATCGTATTCCAAACCAAACAATGCGTTTAGGCCGGGTTCCAACTCTTTGACAAGTTGGGCTCTACTAATAGCCATTTCTCAGCCCTCCTATACGCCTGTGGTTGAAACAGTACCAGCAGCAATAGCACCGTTGGCACTATTGAAGTGGTTGTTCACCCGGATTAAGGCAGGAATGCCAGCAGCCGAAAAATCCTCGTTCATCGGATCTTCTTCCCATCCAAGAATACGCAAATTCAACGTATTCGTAGTATTGATGGTGCTAACTGCTAAAGTACACGAAGATTGTCCGGTAGTGGTACTACCACTGGTAGCTGTTGCAAAATCTGCATTTGCAAAAGCTGCGGCTCGTGCTATCGCTTTACTTGTCCAAGTAGCATCCGTTGCAATACTAAAAATTTGCATGGGATCGTCTGCCACAAACGCCTTTACAGGGTGATTACTATCCGCCCCTGATCCAGGCCAATGCATACTCCACGTGGGTTTCCCCGTAGTGCTTGAGACATACCTACAACCTTGGAAAGAGCCAAGAAGACCAACACTACCACCTGAAGCAGATCCTACAATGTCAATATATCCCGTACTAAGGGGAATGACAGGAGAGCCTTGGTAGATAACGTTGGAATTACCGTTGGCAATTTCATAAAGTGTATAGCCTGAAACACCCGTGGAATTGGAGTTTTGACCCATTTTACCTACAGGTCGAAGCCCCCAAGCTCCATTGGTATTAGCCATATTTTCGCTCCTTAAAGCAAATCGAGTTAACAGTAAGTCCTAAAGTTCAGTTTTAGGACCTCCAAACGTAACACGCGATTGACGTTCAGGTTTCTGAATCGCCATCGAATGATGTTGGGTCTCCTTCATAAGATCATTGTCAACCGCTTGCATTGCATCCGCATTCATTTGCGTAAAGTAATCCTTGCGCTCTTCGACAATCTCCGTAGGAATACGAGCCAACAACAAACCTCCTACACCAAAAATACCTTCATATCGTCCAGTATCAATAGTCGGCGCTTCAAAATCAGGGTATTCGTCTTTCCGAACCAGTTCCCAACCTTCCCGTACACGGGCCGATATGTTCTTCCGGTCATCAAAACCCCTTACTTCCGCGCGTATCCATCGGTGGACAAAGCCTTCCGGTGGAGGGGGGGCATCCAATAAGGATGGAGGTCTCCAAGGTTGCCGACGCGGCTTCGCTGCACGGGTCTTGGAGGCGCGAGGAGTTTTATCAAGAGTTTGTTCAGCCATTGCTGCCTCCTAGCGTTTTTTGTTTCGCGTACTCGTCTAAAGGAACTCCTAGCTTATTTGCTATTGCAACCTCACTTGGAGATAACCTCACTGTTTTGCGCCCAGTACTGCTGGAGCGAGTAGCAGATGCCACGGCCTGTTGAGGCTTTCGACCATCTGATACGGAAACCGTTGTCCCGCCATTAAACTTATGCGGAAAGGCATCCCGTATTCTTTTATCTATCTCATCGTAATACGCGGGCGACTCCGTGTCAAAGCCTTCTTCTTCAACAAGCTTTTTATGAATTCCAAAAGCTGCAAAAGTCATCGCTTCGTCATCACCAAACCAATCGTTCTTAGACGCCCAGTTTTCTGCTTTTGGATCAGGGCGATTAGGTGTTTGAGAAACCTGTTGAGGAGCCGCTGCTTGTTGCGACATTTGTTGCTGATACTGTGCTTGCTGGGCTTGCTGTTGTTTTGCCGCAGCTACCCGCTCTTCTTCAATAGCAAGGCGAGCCAGCTTTTTATTCAACTCAACCTGGGCCGAAGTATCATTAGTAGCAATCGCTGTTTCCAAATCCTTTTCTAAGGACTCACTTTGCGTTGCGATACGGTCTCCATATTCCGCAACATAGCCCTTGTCCAAGTTTTGAACCCGACCTTTAAGCTGTGAGTTTTCTACCTGCACAGTTTTAGCATACTCTATTGCCGCGTCCTGTTGCCGCTCAGCTTCCCGTACTTTATGCGTAAGCTTATCTATACGCTTTTGTACTTTCTTACTGTATACCTCATGCTCTTCCGAATCTTCCGCAGGCATCTCTGCTTCTGCTGCTACTGCCGAAGATCCAGATTCATCTACCTCAACCGCAACATCGTCTCCTTCAGAAGGAAGATCCACAGTTAGGTCTTGTTTTGTCTCTGCCATGGCGCGTCTCCATTAAATGTGCAGGATGTCTTCAGGGTCCTGTATGACGGCTATGATCTCATCATCATTCAAAATACGAACCTCGCCACCGTCAATCTTAAAACGAGATCCCGCATAACGTCCAAAAATCACCCAATCTTTTTCTTGGCACCAGGGTCCACTAGGAAACTTCTCTTCGTCAACATAAGCTAATGGCCCTACTTTAAGTACAAATCCACAGACAGTAGCCAAGGATTCTCTATCAATAACCGCATCCGGTAATAAAACCCCCCCTTCGGTTTTACCTTTTCCTCTATATGGAAGAATAAGAATACGCCATCCTGTAGGAGAGGGCATACGATCCATCATGCTTAAATCTATTTTCGTAGGATCAAGAACCTTGTCTTCAAGGTTGACATAGGCTTCTTGTAAGGACACAAGATTATCTTCAACTTTTGCTTCGGATTTCTCCATTATACTTCCGCCTTTTCTAAGATATCTCTCAACTCTTGTCCTATATAATCTAAAGATTCGATGTTGCCAACCAGTTGTTTGTATTCTTCTATATCTTTAACCGTACCTCTGGTCATCATTTCCGAAATACGAGCCCTACGCTCTTGTATACTTTTGAGCAAATGCTCTGCTAAGAGAATGCCGTCCATGAAGTGTCCTTTTTACTTGGCTTGTTTTTTATCCTGCTGCCATGCTCTGGCTTTAGACATGGCCCGTGTTCCAAACCAGAAAGAAATTATGCTGGCAAAGATTACCCCGTCCGTTTCCTCTCTCCACGCCATATCAATAGCAATCGTCCAATCCAAATTCTGGACGGCAATCATAGCATAGATCATCGCACCCTTGGTAGACAGATAGGCTAGGACGAACATGTAAGTGAGAACAGGACGGACGCTACCGCGAAGAGCGTTGATAAATCCCCCAGCATCGATAGATTTGTCATGCTCGTATAGTCCTTTCGTCTCCTGAATTTCTGCCTGAACATCTAATTCTTGGATCTTGAGCTTAGAAATTTGCTCCGCATACTTAGCCTTCGCCTCAAGCATGAGCAATTCCTGCTCGTTTGCTTGCTTCTGCTTAAAAAATCCAATCACCTCTGGGATAATGGAAGTGCCGAAACCCAAAAGACTGCCCAGCAACGAGATCATGGACCCACCTTTTCATTAATTGTCGCACTGGGCAACTCTTCAACAACACCTTTGCCCGTTGCCATTATACAGCCCTCGTCATCAACAATTGTGTGGAGAACCATGGTCCAATCGTCCTCTTCTACATCTACCCACATTTCCACTAAGCTCTCGCCGCCCGCAGTTATAGCAGATACACGAAGCTGTTCTCCCGTATATTTTAAATTAGACTCTACGATCTCATATTTAAGACACGGCAATTGCAAACGAAGTAGCGACGATATCGTAGGATATTTAGGGCGCTCCTCTCCGGCTATGCCCATTGATAAAACCAATGCTGCTACCAATACCTCCATCACGAAAGTCCAACGGGGGGATGCGAACCGTTGTGCTGGCTCTGAATCTTTTCAACCTGTTTCTCAAGAACTTGTAATCTTGCCAGTAGTTCTCCCATTTCTCGATTCTGCGAAGCCAGTTCCGATACACTGTTTATCTGAGCTAACGTGCCAATTTGACTGACAAACACCGCACGTTGCGACTCCGCGTCATCAAGCCGTGCATCAAACTTTGTCTTATGGTCTTCACTGCGCCTGATATGCTCTTCTAAATCCTCTATCACTCGCGATAGCTGACTCTTAACAACAGCATATCCCCCAGCAATGGTGCCGACCAACATCACAAATTGCATCGCATGTGCAGCAGTTAGTTCCATCAACTCACCTTATCTTAGGCGTAGCAGCCGCCCACATTAAAAATCCCACTGTTGCCGCCGCAAACAAAAGAAGGAATGCCCCCTTCCCAACCTCTACCAATAACTTATGCCAGAATATCTTATCTTCTTCCGCCTTTTGACGCGCCTTTTCTTTTTTAGCCTTCTCTTCTGCGGCTCGTTCAGCCAGAAGCTGTTTGCGCTGTGCTAATATCTGGCTCCATGTACCATGACCCCATTTGCGATCTATCTCTTTTGCCAGACTTTCTAAGGCAAGCTGATTCTGCTTCTCCTCCAAAACTTGATTAGCGACTGCGCTAATTGACGTATCATCATCATAGTCTTCATCCCCTGACCGCATCCGCAAGATTTGCTGCATACGGGTCTTTGGCTTTTTCTTTGTTTTCTTTTTCTTATGCTCCTCGTGTGCATGGAAGACGCCATCTAAAGCCTGACCAAGGGACTGTATTCCTTTGGCCGCGCTAACTGCCGACTTCGCGGCGGCTATTGCCATTCCTATTGTCGCAGGATCCATATACTGCCATCTTTATCATTTATAGAGAGTTAGAGGCACCGTTCATCAGTCCTCTTTGTTTGTCCTTGAGTTTTTCCACAGCGTCCCGCACTTCTTTCATATCTGTTTGCAACCGCTTAATATTGACACCGTTGCTCAAGCCTTCCTCAATTCTGGTCTGTATCTTTTCAACCTGACCACTCAGATGCTCAATCAACAGGTATTGCTCTTGATCCGCGCTTGCTTGTCCTAGTTCCCCTCTAGGCCACTTAATCCGAAATTCATTGTTCTTGTTTATATCCGCTTCCAGCGTAGATATCGCTTGCTTTAAATCTTTACGAATTAATTGCTCAAATGTTTCTAGTTTATTGAGCCGCTCCTGAATACCGAAGAAAGCCCAGACGCCCACAGAGACAGCCGCCACTATCGAAAGTAAATTCCTAATCGGCATTGAGATAGCTGAACTATCGCTTACTTTAATTTGGTCACTACCCCTTCTACCTCTGCCAGACTCTTCGGCCATTTACTTCCCCAGATGTTCAACGGGAAGCCACTTGTCGCCTGTCTTACCTGTATCGTACTTCCTTAAAACCAGCTTTCCCTTCGCACATTCCCACCGGGTCCCCACCGCATTACCGTGGGAGCGCAAGATTTTACGTTTTACCTTGAGACATTCGGCCATGCCCCCACGGGGAGTGAACTCCTTCAACTGCCCGGATATGAACATGTGCAGGATCCAGCCTGCAAAGAGTTTTTCGTCAGCGCCTTTTGCTACGTTAAGATTGCCAAAAAATATGATACAGCAAAAGAGCAATAATAATAATTTTGCCATAGTCGATGTTCCAAATCGAATTATTTCCACCAAAAGTGTTTTCCCACCACTTTAAGAGCGTATCCATTTATTTCTTCCCATTCATATAGGCGGTCATGCCCATGTACGCACCCACCACACCCGCTTGACCAATGTAGAACAAGCCAAACAAATCAGAAAGCGCCTGGATCCGACCGTCCGGGAAAATCGGCAAGAATACCATCAGCGTAAACACGATCATAGAGATCATGGCAACCCACGCCATCTGACGTTGAGCGTCCGCCTTTTCATGCTTGTCGAGAACTTCCGCTAACGCCAACTCATCGTCCGATACAATGCCGTCACCGTCTATGTCCAACGCATCATGCTGACTACCGCTCTGTAATTTCTTCTGAGCCATACGAAAGCCTAGCAGATTTTAAACTTCCCGCCGCGTTCCGCATCGCCCATACCGCGACTTGTTCCAGAGGTCACGCTTCCTTTTGCTACATCCGGCGTGGCTTCTTCTTTAGGAGGGTTGTAAGGAACAAAACCCTGACCTTTTATGACTTCACCTTTGCGTATAACGCCTACGGAGCCTTTTTCACTTGCCATGTCGTTTCCTAACCTTGCTGCTGTTGTTTCATAATTTCGCGCTCGCGGGCCGCTTGTATACGAGCCTCTGCAATATCCTCTGCGGATTGAATTCTATCCTGACCCAACTCCGCTGTCGTAGCCGCTTTTTGTTGATCCAGTTGCAACCGCTGTTGGTCCATCTGGTTTTCCGCAGCATCTCTTTGAGCCCTGATCTGCAAGTCCTGTTCCTTCAACGCGATTAATGGATCCGCTTGATCTTGGCCGCTAATCTGGGAACTAAGCTGCTTAACCTGTTGCATACCTTCTGCAATAAGTTGCGCCACCTGTCCTTCCGCTTGCATCATTTGTTCTTGCGACGGTTGTTGACCTTGTAATTGCTGCATCACTTCCGCCGAAACCTGCTCCTTCGCCTTTATGGATACGTGCTCCATGACGTGTTTTTGCAGGGCCATAGCCACCGAAGGAATTTGCATAACCATGCCTGAAGATCCGAAAACCAAATGCGCCATGATGTGTGCGTCATGGTTTTGTCCTTCAAAAGCCATCAAGGGTAAATTCTCCAAGGAATCTGAGTTCTCTAGTGCCGGATCTTTCGGAACCGGATCACCACCCTCCGTTGGTTTCAATACGCCATCCACATCCTTGATGCCAATAGCTTTGTACATACGGCGGTAAGCTTCAGGCATGTTATGCAAATCGGGAGCCGACTGCGCTAACTGAAGTTCTGTTTGTGCCAGTGTAACCCGTTGCGACATGGAAAAGATGTTGGGGTCTGCCATTGGAATAACGTCAACCCGATCATCGAAATCCTCTGCCTTAACCGTGCGCTCTGCCCCTACTACATTGTAGGGATACTCCGGCGGTAGCGACTGACCGAACACGTCCGCCAATAATACAAACTCTTCCTTTTGTGCATAAAAGAGCCGCTTGTGTATGGCCGACATGACTTTTGCACCTTGCTCCAAGAGAGCAATGGTCGTACCGACTGCGGCTTGCTGATTTCCTTCTCCTACCTGAAGATTAGAGACCGCTGCAAAACGTTGACCTGCTTCAACACAAAAACCCATCAACTGAAATAAGGTCTGATCCGCTCCGGTGTATGGAAGCATCATCAAGGAATCACGAATAGCGCCCCCTGGTACATCTACATCGCGAAATTCTCCCGGTGATAACGGATCGTCGTCGTTCCGTATACGAAGACCTCGCGCCTTAAAGCCAGCGGGCAAGTTAGCCAATGTACCCGCGTCAATAAGCTGGCGAAGGGCTGCTGTAGCCGTGCGACTCAATCCACCAATCATGTGGATTAAACTAAGTCCATAGAACCCAAACCCAGGCAAAAACTTGAAATGAACGAAATATTGGTTCTTTTTATATGTTTCGTCGTCTGGGTTATAATTACGGCGGATGCTTAAAAGTTTTCCATTACTTTCTGTAACCGTAACAATATAAGGAAGCTTGATACCTGTGGGTTCGCCTTCCCCATCCGTGTCCTCATAGCCTTCCAAGTCCAGATCAACATGGCATTCCAATAGAGTAACATCTCTATCCAGGTAAGTAGGTTCCACCCCGGAAATTTCGTCCATTTCCTCTTTTACTTGTGAGGGTTCTGCCTGTGAGGCCGAAACCTCTACGTCACTATAAAAACCTGCAACCTGCTTCTTGCGTAATTCGTTCTCTGTGATCTGGATCACATGCGTTACGTTTTCCGCCGTCTCCAAATCCGTAGCCGTATACGGCACGATAAGCTGCTCTGCTGGAACAAATTTACTTACGGCCCTCCCCAGGAACTCGTCATAGTAAACCTTCTTAAATGTAGACCCGGATAACGGGAGATAGAACAGCATCTGGTCGAATTCAGGCGTGTATTCCTTCATCACGCACGTGATCTGATAGTTCATAAAGTGCCTGACGCGATCCGCCTGATCTTCAACCTCCGGCGTGACTTTACCTATAATCTCCGTCCGTACCGGACCCCCAGCCGGAAGAAGTTCACCGAAAGCCTGCGCCTGAAATTGCGTAACCGCTTCCGCCAATAAAGGATGCGTCACACCCGTTGCGCCACGGAAAGGTTCCGTCCGGTCTTCGTACTTAAATCCTAGAAGCTCCAACCCCGTGCGGTAGGCGTCTTCCCAATCCTTACGCCCGTCCTTGTTCGACTCATACTCCTCCAGCAATTCCGAAGAAACCCTGCTCGCCACACCATCTTCCAGCGTATCCGCGAGGTTGGCGTAAAAATCACCCGTATCGGGAGCCGACATGCGCGGTTCAAAGTCAACCAGAACCCCACCATCTTCCTCCAGTTCTATGTTTAAACCGGGAGCTTCAATGACGGTCTCGTCTTCCAAGAGAACTTCCGCATCCGGACCTTCCTCAAGGTCAACAGTAGGTATTTCATTCCGCCGCTCAACAAGGGCGCTCGTACCAAAGTTGCTGCGGGGTAAAGGAGAACGGGCCATGCTTACCGCCTCAACGACATGATGCCGCCGCCGCGCATACCCCTTCGACGCTTGGCAAGTTCATACATGGTCTCGCCCGCTTCGCGAACCGACATACTACCCCGTGGAGCGAGTTCCCCCGCCGACGTACCACGGCCAACGTATCCGCCACGCGCCCGCTGCTGCGGGAAAACCTCTTCCAATGTTGAGTAATCGGGAGCCGTTTGACGTTCAGAAGGAGAACGCCCCATAAAAGGGAGGGCCGAGAAAGGGTTTGGATCATAATCGAGGAAAGATGGCCCCGGATACCCTCCTCCATAATACGCATCTTCGGCATTCTGCGATTGCATGGGAGCAGCCGGATCATTGTACATGTGATAATCACCCGTTCCTGGAGGAGCGAGCAACTCTCCTCCGCCAGGGCCTTGGCCTTCAATAAATGGAGCCCTGTCTGAAATTGAAGCACCCGTGTCTGGTGTACTTAGCTGCTTCAACAACTGCTGTTCCTTGGTGGGTGGTGGAGCGGGATTATCCAAAAGAGCAAACCGCACAATCCTAGCTTGCGGAATATCCATGTTTGCAATGCCCTCAAGAAAGGGCCGATTCATGTTAACAAAATCACGGACCTCCTCTTCACTGCTTCGCATAGCCTTAACAAGATCATCAACAAGAATCTGTACGTCCGGTGCGCTAAAGCCGCCCATGCGGGTTTCTCCCGCGCCGATAGGAACGCCACCCTCCGGTCCGGAGAAACCTGCTCCTACGCCGCCACCCCCTTGATAACCAACGGGCCGAAAGCCCATCATGCCGCCACCCCGCATCCCAAGGGACTGCTTGTATTGTTCCGCTGCTGCCATACCCTGCGGCGTATACGCAAACTCGCGCCCTGCTACATTAGGCATTTCTCTTTCTCCTTCTCTTTTTCTTACGGTCCACGCCCTTGATCGTACCCTTATTCCGTGAGGCGTGAAAAATTCTCTCGCCGCGCTCCGGACCATACTTCTTGGTCATTTTGCGCTTAATCTTTTTGCCCTTTGTCGTTAGCGGCATTTCAACCTACCATTCTTGGTTGCTCATATAAAGGCTTGTCTACAAGACCGCCTTCGGCATACCACTTCTTAGGAATCTTCCCTCCAACAATTACGTTTTGGTCGTGTACGACAAAATTCTTGGTGCGGGTGTCTTCCTGTGGTTCCGGATATTCAAATCCTACCTCTACCTTCCTTACCTTCATCATATTAAGCAGATCTATTGCACCTTCCAGGGTGCTCATTTCCCGCAAGTCGTTCTCTTTGCGCTGGATATCACCGGGGGATAGTGGCTCGCTGGGAATGCGGGAACGGGCATCATGGTATCTCCTGGCTGAATGAGCCGCTTCTATTGCTCTATCAAAAACGTCGTAGCCCTTCTTTGGAACCGAAGACTCACTACCAGCGTCCAGGATAAGATCTCGTGCTTTATCCATTACAAGAAGAGGGGTGTTATTCCTTAAACCAACAAGCCCCATAGGTCTCCCTATGCTTCTAAGATATTTTTCTATATCAAGCCCATTGATCGTAAAGGACGTTGCTTTCGTAATATCTGGAGGCTCCGGCGCATAGCGACTATCTTGATCCCAGAATTTAGTTCCTGGAATGCCCGCGTTTTTCATCTGATTTGCCAGTTCAATTTTGGCATTCCGCGTTTTCAAGCCAGGATAGCGTCCAAGCTCGTTTACTAAAAACTCCGAAAACTCACCACCTGTTTTCTTTACTAACTTCTCCCACACACGTTTCATGCCTCTCCTCGACGGGTCCGGAGTGTCTAATTCGGAAGTGAGATTCCCAAACGCCCCCTTGCTCTTAAAATATTCCTGTAGAACGGGCATCTTTTGAAGTTTCTTCCAGATTTCCGGCTGGTCCTTTACCGTCTTGTCCAGATCCAGCATGGCGTCTACGTCATCCTTGCGATACCCAAGTTCGTAAAGAGAACCAGGAGCGTCCTTGATGTCGTATTTTTCTATCACCCGCTTAAATTTATCCGGGGGAGTATTTTTCTCCATTTCCTTCAACAAACTGTCTATCCCTGCTCTAGTAGGCTCAAAGGTCGTTCCATGTTTCTTCAACGCATCCAATACGGCCTTGGTGTTCTCTAAACCTTTGTATCTGGAAGTCGTTTCCTGGCCCGTAGCAAATCCCAGGTCCAAAAGCTCGTTGGTTTCTCTTAATGCTCTTTCCAGAGTTCCCGTCCTGACCATGGCGTCTTGCGCTTCAGATATGCCGCGCTCAATACCTTTACCTTCTAAAATATGAGGAACCTTGATTTTCATCCCGCGCCCCAATACTCCGTATGTACTGATATAGTCACCAAGATTACGGTGCTTTTTCCCATCATATGTATGCTGGAATGCCGACGTGAATGGTCTATTGCGAGCATTCTCAGCATGCTCTCGTAAGGCATCTTGTAAATTGCCCACCGTTTCTATGTCTTCCTCGTCAACGCCAAGGTTTGAGGCTTGAAAACGATTCCAGGCCGGAACATACTTCGGCACAACCTTATCACCCATCATCATCCGGCCCTGGCGTTCGCCTAGATAATAAGCCTCTCCCACCTTGCGAGCTTGTCCGCTGTATAACCCCGCCCCCCTTGCAGCGGCTCCTTGTCCAATGGGCTTCTTGACAACGCTATGTCCTTCGATATCAGGAACCCCCCCTATAAATTCCCTGACAGGAGTCCCATGCCACGAACGTATGTACTCGTTTAAATCAGGGTTCTGAATAACCGACATAATCCCCTTGGGTTCTTGGGCCGTGGGCATTAAAGCTTCCTTGGCCCAATCCAAACCACCGGCTCCCTCCGACTCGAACAGGTTTCGCCGCTTCCAGGCCAAAGCCGCTTCCCAGGCGTTTTCAAAGCTACCCCAAGCTTCAACGGCATAATCCTTTGCCTGTTGTTTTTGTTCCGGACTGAATGAATCCCACCCCATCTGCACGAGAGCAAAAAAGGGAGCCCTCTTCAACCCACCAATACCCCGCCTCAACGAAGGCTTCGGCTTCACAGGAACAGGAAGATTAGAGGGCTGTTTGCCAGGAGGACCCTTACCAACAGAAGGCATCTCACCCGCGAGCTTTGACAACACTTCCGCACCGAACGCCAAGCGCGGTAAAAGTTCGTCTATCGTTTCGCCCGCCTGTTCAAGGTCCGTGGTCCCTGGTTCTTCAGTGGGTTTCTCTACAAAACCGCCTTCGGCCTTTGACAGAAAATCGCTGTCGGCATCCGCTTCTGGAAACAAACCTAGCTTTTCACTAAGTTTATCTATCTTAACCTCCAAAAAATACGGGTCGCTGAGTACCGGATCAAAATGTGAGTTTGCTATATGAAATAAAATGCTTTTCGCGAGTTCTGCTTCTTCTGATTTAGGCTTAATGCGCCGAATAGATTTTCTGATTTCGTCTAGTTGTTTTTCCTCAACTTCTAAAGGACCAAAGTCTGCTCCTCTTTTAGACATGTAATCGTCGCCAATTATATGTGCCTTTGCTTTTAAGCGTTTTAATTTTTCACCAAGGTATTCGTTAGATCGTCCTCCTGTTTTAGTAAAACCTGTGGGACCTGTAAGTTCTCTGAGAACATCTCCCGCAGCTTCTAGAAGATAGGCTCTTTCCGCACTCCAACCTGTTTTTGGGTTTTGTCTAAGAGCGTTCTGTTCTAAATGTGTGTCCCAATAATCTCGTGTTTCCGGATCATAAGTGTGATGACGTGCCATAGTATACGGCATTGCTATGGGATCCGTTGGCCCTTGGGGCGCGAGCCCTAAAGCTTCCTTGAAGTACCCCAGACCCGACTTATCCAATTGATACTTCGGATCCTTATACATCGTTCTTACTTTTTCAGGAGATAAAAGACCTTCTGTTCTTTCGCCCCCATCAAAATAGCGAAGCTCAACAGGAAGGGTTTTCCAACCCAGAGCTTTTGCCGCCATTATCCTATGGTTACCTTCACTAACCCAAGGAATGCCATCGTATCCAACCGTAATAAACGGCGCATATTCTTCAGAAGCAGGGTCATCTTTATCTAATAAAGGAAGTTTGCCTGTTTCTTCCATCTGTTTTTTTAGCCAAGCTAAATCCTTCTCGCGAACCTGTCCCTGCTCTCCTCTTCGACCCTTAAACGTTGCTAATAAATCTACAGGTAGATTAACGTTTTTTCTGAAACTTGCAGTTGCATCACCAAAGTGAGGTGCTCCGTACTCATTCCTACCTTTTTCTTTTGCAGATTTAATTTTACGTGCTAACCAATCTCCACCAGGGTTGTCTACAGCTAGTTTTGGAACGTCTGTCCCTAAAGCTTCCTTGAAGTACTCAAGCCCAGGTTTATCCAGCCCGACCAGTTCGTGCATCTTGTTCTCACGCAACCAATCGACCATCGCCCCCGCGTCGTCCTTTGCCTTCTCCTTGATGTCTTCCGGCATTACATCCCAGAAAGTCTTTGCCATCGCTACTAACGGGAATACCCTTCCCTTCATCAGGCTCCCAAGACCACGGAACATCTGACCCTTTCCCGTGCGCTTGTCCTGCTTTACAAGTTCCTGACCAGGAGGCCGCTTCTTCGGAGGTGGTATCTCACTAAGTATCTTTGAACCAAGGTCCGTAGCCATGATGCCCTTTTCTAAAACCGAAGGGTCCGTGGTTCCTGATTCTTGTGTCGTTCCTACTTTCCGGCCAAAATCCCGTAAAGCGTTCATGTTCTCCGACGCTAAAACTTGATACGGCACGTTTTCATAAAACATCCCAGTTTTGCTGTCGTCTATATTGAAGACCATCCGCTCTACGTCTTCTCCACCCGCATCCCACAACCCGTTCGCTAACTCACGGAGCTTGCTCCTGTTTAGACCAAATACCTCTGCATTGTTTCCAGCAATACGAGTCCACCCCAGGCTTCTGATTCCATAACCTCTTGGATCCCCAGAACCTTTAAATATACCCACTTCTTCTTCTGATATACCCAGCGTCTTCAACAAGGCTTCTCTACCCTGTGGAGCACCCGCTAATTTGTTTTCTAGAAAATTGGAAACCTCTTCAAAAGGTACGTCCTGACCCGTCAAGGGATCCTCTATCGACTCTCCCGTAGTAAAAGGCTTTGACCTAAGACCTTCCCAATCAACTTCAAAATTCTGATCTAAAACATCAACCACGTTACGACGAACATGATCCGTGGCTATCATATCGTGGTTAAAGTCCCCTACATCACCATCGGCATATACGGCGTCCCCGTCTATTAGAAAAAATTCCCCACTCAAGTCCGCCATGCCTAAATGCCCGTCTCAATGGAAAACGGAAACCGCCACCTGCACGAAGCCAATACAATGGCTACAATGAAAATTGCTACCGCGATCCAAAAACCTACCGCGAACTTACCCCGACCCTCCTTCGGAGGATATACCTTCGGGATGATGGGCTCCCTAACCACGGCCCATGACTCTGTACAAACCACTCTGTGAAATCTGCGGCAACGACGCCAGACCACCCGTCGCTAAACCGGGTATGTTAGGAGTTACGTATTTGTCATAATAATCGGTGAGCGATTTTATCGTAGAGGGAACGGATGAAGTAACATCTATCATCTCCTCTACAGGCTTGTTGGGGTCAATACCAATTGTAGCCAACGTAAGCGGGCTCAAACCCAGGTCTACCTGAAGACTCCCTGGGGCTTGTGGACCAGGAATTCCCGACATGTACTGGCTGATGTCCGAATGTGGTTTACCGGAAGGGTCCACATATTGCAGAACATCACCCGTACCCAATTGAAAATCCGGACTTGCAATACCGCCGGTAACAGCAGTCCCAATAGTGTTAATACCCATTTCAGGGAGAGCCGTAAACCAATCCCACCAACTAGCGGCTGGATTAATGCGGAAATATCCGTGCTTGGACGTTAATATATCCGGCTGATCGCTGGGTAAGTCTACTCCCCGTTCTACGAGGCCCCCGGCGGTGTCCCAAATATCCTCCGGTACGTCTTCCGGTCTTTTTGCCGCCTCTTCTCTTGCTTTCGCAAGAAGAACCTCTTCTCCCGTCGTCATTGGCTCACTTGGATCCCTATAACCAGTAAAGCCGGTGCTCCCTAAATTTCCCGAACCACCATACGCTATATCTTGCGCTTGGTCCGGACTGCCTTCCCCCGCTGTATCCTCAAGTGATTCCTCTAACATACAAAACTCCTACCCGTAATAGCTGCGAAGATACGTGGACGGCTCGGAGTCCACCCAATCATCACTCGGAAGCTGTACAAAATTACCCTGACGATACCGCATCAAGGCTTGCGTGGTGCTGTCAACAAGGTCGTCGTGCTCGCCAAATGGAAACGCGGCACACTCGTCACGAACCTCGTCCGCCCAACGTTCGTCCGGAGCCCAAATCATCCCGCTCTCAAATAATGGCGAAACCGAATGAACCCGCGTTACCTTATCGTTTCCCTTGCTTGGTGTAAAGTTTACAACAGGGATCCCCAACTGCCGAAGCTCATGCGTCAGCGGCATCCCCGACGCCTTCGCCTCCACAATGACCGTCTCCGGTTCCCAGAACTTGTACTGCTCCAAAGCCTGTACCTTCAATTCCGGAAAATCCCACCGCCCCTTCTTCGCATCCAGCAAAATTAAATTAGGGGGTCCCTCCTCCTTCGGATGAAAAACCCCCCACGTCGTAATCGCAGAATAATCCGCCGTCTCCTGCTTGGAAAACGCCGTGTCGTAACTCTGTATAACGTACTCCAACTTCGGAACCTCGTCCTCTTTCCAAAGATTCCACCACTCCTTCTTTATAATCGCACCCTCTTCCGAAGTCGGATTCTGCTGCCATTGAGCATTCCACTTCGCAACCGACAACGAAGCGCGGACCCCCTCCAGTTCCGCCTTGGCCCAAAACTCAGGCCAACACGCCTTCCCCGAAGGCATGATAGCCGGAAACTCCACTACCTCCCACTGGTCCGAATGCTCATCATACCCCTGCGCCTTGATAACCTTTGCCGTCAAATCCTTCAATGACCACCGGGTCATTACAATTACAATAGCACCACCCGGCTGGAGCCTCTGGCGGGGACCCGACGTGTACCACTCATACGCATGCTCCATCGCCGTCTCCGATAATGCGTCCTGCTCCGAATGTGGATCGTCAATTATCAAAAGATCAGCACCGCGTCCGGTAATCGCGCCCCCTACACCAGCAGCAAAGTACTCCCCACCATGGTTCGTGGACCACCGTCCCGCAGCCTTGCTGTCCGCCTGCAACGAAACATCATCAAAAATATTCTGATACTCCGTCGTCGCAATAAGGTTACGAACCTTTCTTCCAAAATTTACAGCAAGCTCCGCAGTATGCGTGGTCTGAATTATCTTGGTCTTCGGTTCGCGTCCAATGATCCAAGACGGAAGGAGGTAACTTGCGAACTCCGACTTCGTATGTCGAGGAGGCATGTTAATAATGAGGCGCTTGTTCTTTCCCGTCGCAATGTCTTCAAACTTCTTCGCAATCATCTTGTGATGAGCGCCTACAATAAATTCAGGCCAGACTTTTCTAACGTACTTTAGATAATCTTCCCGACACCCCTCCACTTCTTCCATCTTCGCTAACCGAAGCTCAAGCTTCATGCGACGCTCTTCAACTTCCGGAGTCTCAGTTCTAAGCATAAGGATCCTATAAATTGTTTCACGTGAAACATTGTTAAACTGGGTCCCATTTCTAGCAGATTCCACCCCAGTTAAGCGATACGTTTTTTCACGGTATTATTTTCGCGGAACAAGGTCAGGGCCATCCCTCGGCGGGCGCGGGCGGCGGATCGCGCGGCGCGGGCCATAA
>Ga0098034_1000443_pt1 | contig 17784 bp, 24 predicted proteins | sample 2_EtaG_FD_77062 | JGI IMG/M metagenome (GOLD analysis project Ga0098034, IMG submission 77062) | Marine viral communities from the Subarctic Pacific Ocean - 2_ETSP_OMZ_AT15125 metaG | ecosystem: Environmental > Aquatic > Marine > Oceanic | place: Pacific Ocean | collected 2015-01-07
GATTTTAGCAGCATACGGAATGTCTCAAATACTAGTATATGGAAGTATTTTTAATACACCTAGAGAGTGGATTTCTCGACAGTCCAAATTTTTAGGAGAATTATTAGAGTGTATGATGTGTACTTCTACTTGGGTGGGATTTTTCTTTTCTTTAGTATTTTATTCCCCCACTGCATCATTAGTTATCTATCCCTATACTAATATATTTTTTGATGGTATACTAGCTAGTGGTTCTGTTTGGGCACTTAATGCGGTGGTAGAATGGTTTGAAGAAAACAAACCATTAAAAGATTAATTATGATTGATATAGAAAAATTAGATAATCCTTTCATAAAAGTTATTTGGGAGGATAATCCTGAAAATTTTACGCAGGAAAAAATAAAAAGATTTACCAGTTATTTTAAAAGGAAATATAACTCTGACAGAGTTAATATAGTCACTAGAGTGAATGGGTTAGAAAATTCCACCACTTCTCATAGAATTACGGAAAACGTATTGGACCCAAATTATCAGAAATCTTTATTAAAAGAATTTTTAAAAGAACATGAAATAGAAGTGAGTTGGGAAAAGTTAATGAAATTAGATTCCCGTGTAGAGGAACAAGTACATTCAGAAGATATTTCCCAACATCAAAAGTGGTTTGTTAAGTGGATTGAATTTAAGAATTTTCTTTCTTTTGGAGAAAACAATAGAATAGATTTTACTAATTATAATGGAATAACTGCAATAGATTCTATCCCCTCTAACTTTGGAGGAAAGACCACCTTAACTGTTGATTTACTGTTATTTTTATTTTTTAATGTCACTACTAAATCTAATAAAGCTATAGAAGTATTTAATAGATTTACTGATAAAAATATAGTTTTAGTAAAAGGAGAAGTAGAAATAGACGGCGACAGTTATATCATCGAAAGAGGAATTATTAGAAAATTGACTAAAAAGGGAGAGTGGAGTGTAAGGACAGAACTTAATCTTAGTAAACGCCTTCATGAAGGTACTTTACAGAATTTACAAGGAGAACAACGTCGGGAAACCGAAGAGTTTTTAAAAAAGGCTATTGGTACAATGGATGATTTTTTATTAACTATTTTGACCACTGCAAATAATTTAGAAGATTTATTAGAAGCAAAACCCACCTACAGAGGACAAGTACTAACTAGGTTTATTGGGTTAGAACATTTAAGAAAAAAAGAAGACGCATGTAAGGAGATTTATTCAAACTGGAATAAAAAATTAATCTCTAATCATTATAATGTAGAAGAACTCAAGAGTACTAATGAAAATATTAGGAGTGAAATTAAAGAGTTTAAAAAAAAGATAGAGAACAATAAAAAAGAAATAAACAATTTAGAAGATAGACATCAGAAAGGGGTGGAGTATAAAGAAAGTTTAATTTCTCAAAAACATACTAATATAAATCCTGATTTAGTTAAAGTTAATCCAGTTACTTTACAATCTCAAATTGATGACTGTAATAATAGTATTGTATTAACTACTACAAAGTTAGAGAGATTTGAGATAAATGAACCCAATATTTCTTACAAAGAAAATGAACATAAAAAAATAGAAAAAGAAATAACCACCCTTCAAATAGAAGAACAAATTACTAAAAATAAAGTAGAGGAACTTAAAGAATTAATTACAACTTTAAAAGAAGGAGAAATTTGTCCTACGTGTAAAAGAAAATTAGAAGATATAGACCATACAGTAGAAATTGAAAAACAAACTAAAGAAGTTAAGGAATTTCTTGATACCCTAGTTGGTTTATCTATCACTAAACAAAAGAAGACAGAAAAGAATATAGAATTCAGTGAAATTGAAATTGAATGGGAAGAATATGAAAGAAACAAATTAAGAAGAATAAAAACAAGTTTGGAACTTAAAGAATTTGGGTTAGACTTAAAACAAAAAACTACCATTTTAAAGGAGTGGGAAACCAATAAAAGTAAATTAGAAGAAAATCAAGAAATTGAAAAAAAACTTATAGCGGCACGAACTGTGGTAGAAACTTTGGTATCTGAAAGAGATAATTTAAAAATATCTATAGCAGAAGATAAAAGTTCAATTACTCATTTAGAAGATAAAATTACGGAGAATAAAGGAAGAGTAGAAGAAATTAAAAAAGAGGAAGAGGTAGATAAAATATTTAAAGCTTATCTTATATCTTATGGGAAAAATGGAATTTCCAAACTTATTTTACGTAACACAATTCCTTACCTTAATAGTGAATTAAATAGATTATTGTCTGATAGTTGTGAATTTACATTACAATTAAGAATTAATGATAGAAATGAACTGGAATTTTGGATGATAGATAATGGAACAGGTATTGAGAAATTAATGTCATCAGGAAGTGGTTATGAAAAAACTATTGCATCCTTAGCATTAAGAGCAGTCCTATCTAAAGTCTGTGCATTACCAAAACCTAATATTGTATGTTTTGATGAATCATTTGCAAAGGTTAGTGATGAAAATTTAGACTTGGTGGGTAAATTCTTTACTAAGATAAAAGATTACTTTGAAAGAATCTTTGTAATATCACATAATCCTTTAATTAAAGAATGGTGTGACCAGACAATTACGGTTAAGAAAGAAAAGAATATTTCCAGTATTATTTAGAAATCCATATTATCGAAAGGCTCAATAAGGTTACCACGATTTTTAAAACCAACGCCACCCACATATGTTTCAGCACTCCCTAATTTACTTCTTTCGTAGTCTAAAAGTTTCTGTGCAACCTTACGGTCATATTCAACATCATCCGTTTCTGGAACCACTCCATCGTAGTAAATAGACCCCCTAAAGTGTCTCAGAGGTCCTTGATGGTCATAAATGTCATCGTAAGTAGAATCATCCATTTCATACTCAAAGTCCTCCACAGGTAATCTATCCTCTTCGGACAATACTTTTTTGACTGCTTTCTTAATGTCTAATTCTGATATGTATGGTTTCTTCATGGTCTTTAGTTATAAATATAAATAAAAAAAGGGAATCTTTCAATTCCCTCATTTTTAAATTAGATATATTCTATATATTATTTAGAATCTTTATCTACTGGTTCTCTATCTTTTTTTATCTTCCTTTTCAGACCATTTAATTTTCTCTTCGCTGCAACGGATAAATTTTTACCTGCTCTATTAATATAATAAGATAGTCTTTCTACGGCTTTGTCAAGTCCCCCTGGTGCATTCTTGAGTACACTTTCTATCTCTGCAGCACTTTTAGTAAAGGTTCCTTCAGGTGGAGACCACTTGGTTTTTACATCTTCGGACCAATTCTTTTTTTCTTGTAAGGTTCGTCTAGGTCTCCTTGATTCATTACGGTGATGGTCTGCTCCACAAAATGCTTTTGCTAAACCGGCTCTATAATGAAGGAGTGTGTTATCGGTGTGTAAGGCGTCATTGATACACTCATCAGAACAACCAGAATCATAACCTTTACTTTCACACCATCTACGGAAACTACCACCAGTATGGTCTTTTTTAATTTCTTTAGAAACATCTCTCATCCAGTCCTCTTCCTTTAGAGCTTGTGGTTTAGAGTTTTTTTTTTCTTTTATAACTCTTTCTATAATTTGATATAAATCGGTTTCTTTTAAGTTAATAACTTTAGGTCCTCTACTTTGGGGAGAATAATGTGCATTCCTTCGTGCATATCGTCTTTCAGATAATTTCTTTTTCTTTTTATCTTTATCTTTTTTAGATGTGGTTTGTGCTTTCCCTTTTGAAGCCTCTTTAGAAGATGATGAGGCAAAAGGACTTATACTGGCGGCTACGGGTGCACTAAATGAACCACTTGAACGACTACCTGTGGGTCCTTTAGTTCTTCCCGCTGATTTACTTACAGTGGGTTTCGCTGCACGTCCTTTAGTAACACCCATAACTTCCGTTTTGTACTGGTTGTAGGCTCTACCATCGGGAGTTAGGTATTCTAAGTAGAAGACCCTCCCATCATCGGAGAGATATCCCTCTAATGTTGCAGGGGTAGGATATTTTTCATGTTTACTAACATTAGCTTTCAGGTTAATAACTCCATCCGCATCTTTACTCAGTTTAGGTTTACCTACTTTCATTTCTTGGTTACGAGCTGCACCACCTAAACTCATATCTATATCATAAGTTAAACCCTCATGAGATGCACTTTGTATATCCCTCCCGGCATCTGGACTAGGTGCAGGTCTTGCTGGACCTGGTCTTTTCTCTTCTTCTTTTTCACCGTTACTGTCCTCTGCTTGAGATAATTCTTCATAGTCCTTCATAAGTTGTTGATGATGTCCTGATATGTCTAAATATTCATCGTCGTCCTTACTTCCTTCAGCTTCTAAATAGTTAATCATCTCTTGTTGAAGAAATATAATTTCGTCATATACAGATTCTTTTTCTGAACGCTCTATTTCCCCTTCTGCTTTATCAATAATTTCTTCCTCTGGAGTTTTTTCTTTTGGTTCCTCTTTTGGTTCCTCTTTTGGTTCCTCTTTTTCTTTATCTTTTACTTCTTCCTCATCATAATCGTCATCTTCATAATCATAATCGTCATCTTCATCTTTGGGGAAATTAGATTCTGGGGCTTTTTCGACTTCCTTTTCTTCTCCTTTAGCGTCCACATCACTATCGGATACTAAGTCACTTAGTGTTTCATCTCCACCTTTAAGCTCTCCTATTTTTTCTCCAGCTGTATCAGTTATAGCATATGCAGGAATTTCGTCCATTACCTCTCCCGCTTCTACCTTTCTAACATCTATTAAATCATCTCTGTCGCCAAACACCTCACCTTTATCACTTATATCCACTTTTACAACATCGGCCATTTCTACACCTCCTCCACCATCAGCGGCTACATCCGCTCCATTGGCACCATTGCTTGCGGCGGCAGATTTTACAGACGCACCTACATCACCAACTGCTTCAACATCGGCACCATTTTCAACACCTTCTTTAGCTGCTTCAGTTAATTGTTGTACATCTTTAAAATTCATTCCTTCTTTAAAAAGAATCATTTGTTTAATTCTGTCTATTTGTTCGTTTAAATTACTCATCGTAAGTATGTTTTGTTTTTATTATAAATATCCCTATCTTCCTTATCAACCTAACGAGTATAAAAGTAGAGGTGTTTAATTCGGTTTAGTTGTTCGTTTAAATTTTTATTTACTAAATGTTGTGCCCCCTTATCGGCCACCTTGAGTTTTCCTTCTATATCATAATTATCACTATCTACATTATTATTAGATTTAAAATCTACTTTGGTAGTGTGATGTAAATTTCCTTTCCCCATTTCTAAATGGTCATCGCCTGTTTCAGGGTCATTAGGGTTGTAATAATCTTTAGTGGGGTGAAGCGGTCTTTTATTTGTGATTGGGTCATTAAAGGAATAACTCACAAACCAAGGTTCACCTTCATGTGACGGATTATCTTTTTCTATTCTTTCATGACCTTTTTCGTAACCCCCTTCAGGCCAACCACTTGAAACATCAAATTCGGGTGGAGTTTTACCCCCACTTCTATGGTGGGAAAACTTATTTTTTTTAACCCCAATACGATGAGTATCCTTAGAATCATCAAATTTATAAGATATTGGTTTAGATTGTGGCATAATTTTTTTAAAAATTTGTTTATACAAATAAATATCATTATATTTGTTAAATAAACTATTTATGAGTATGAAACGTCAAAAAAGTTATTTGTTATTTTTATTGGGTGAATTCACCATTAACAGTGAAGTTCTTTCGGACCTCGTTAATACTTTAACTTTTGTAATTGGAAGTCCCTATCTTAAATATGTTCATCACGATAATTTAATTATTACCCATTTTGAAAGTTATGACACATTGGAAGATATTGATTTTTATTTAAACACTACTTTAGATGACACTATTCTTAGTTATTTTTTACTTCCTAAACCTAGAAAAATGGGTATGAGACTAGATGACGGGTTAAAGAAACATTTAACTGACCTTAAAAGTAATAACTTAAAGACTGGGAATAGTACGGAACAAATTTCAGAAAATTTTATACATATTAATGAAGTTCTTCATGATTATACTCAGAAATTTATTAAAAAAGTTAAAGAAAAAAGTGAAGATAAAGACTACCAATTAGATGATGTGTTAGATAAAATTACTGAGAGTGGAATAGATTCCCTTACATCCGAAGAGAAAAAATTTCTAAATAATATTAGTAAAGACTAAAAAACTATGACATTTTGTCAGTATACAAGAAATGGTACATTAATTGTGTATATATAAACATTAAAAATTAAACTATGAGAAAAATAGGTCCTTTTATTAACCAAGATGAAATTTCACATTATTTAAAAGATGTGAGAAAAATAGATGTTTTAACTGTAGAACGGGAAAAATGTCTAGCACATATTATGTTAAATAATCCAACCCTCGAACAAAAAAATAAAATTGAAGAAGAATTAATGGAGGGGAATTTAAGATTTGTCATTAGTGTGGCAAAAGATTACCAAAATCAAGGAGTAGATTTACCAGATTTAATTGCTGAGGGTAATTATGGATTAATTAAAGCAATAGGAAATTTTGATTGGAGTAAAGGATATAGATTTATTTCTTATGCTGTATGGTGGATTAAACAGTCCATTCTTCAATGTTTAAATGAACATGCACGTACCATTAGATTACCCGCCAACATAGTACAAGAATTATATAGAGAAAAAAAACAGGATAACCCCGACACAACCACTTTAAATAGTAAACTTCAAAATCTTCCTTATACTGTAAATTTAGGTAAACCGATTAATGAAGACGGTGACACTTTATTAAATCTAATAAAAAATGAAGATGCAAAAAATCCAGAAGAAATTGGTGATACTGCTTATCAGTTTAAACAAGAATTAAATAAAATAATGGGTATTTTAGATGACCGTGAAAGCATTATTATAGGTGATTATTTTGGACTGAGTGGAACCCCTCGCACATTATCAGATATTGGAGAAGATTTTAATCTTACCAAAGAAAGAGTAAGACAAATAAAAGAAAAAGCTTTAAGAAAACTACGAAACGAGAGTAGAACATTGCTAGATTATATACAGTAAACGATATTTATTGTATATAAAAAAAGTACATGAAAAAAATATTCTTTCCCTTATTGATTGCACTTTCTGCATTAAGTGTTGCGGGGTGTGCCGCTTTTTATTCAGTTTTTGGATTAAGTAAATTATTTGCAGGTGCACAATTCGAAGTAATTCTTATGGCAGGAAGCCTAGAAGTGGCTAAATTAGTAGTGGCTTCCTTATTATACCAATATTGGACCACTATCAATAAATTTCTTCGTGCATATTTTGTAATTGCGGTCTTTGTTCTAATGGCGATAACCTCCGGGGGAATTTATGGATTTCTATCCAATGCGTATCAAGAAACGGCAGTTAAATCCGAACTATTAGATAAAGGATTAGCTGTTTTACAACAAAAACAAACTACCTATCAGGACAATAAAAAAGATTTCCAGACGGAGAAGTTACAATTAAACCAGTCTATTTCGGATTTAAGAATTTCATTATCTAACCCCCACCAAGTCCAATATATTGATAGAGAAACCCAACAATTAATCACCACGAGTTCTTCTAGTGCTAGACGAGACCTCAAAAAGGAACTTGCATTAACTATTAAAGAACGTGATACCCTTAATAAAAAATTAGAAATAGTACAAGACTCTATTTTAAAAATAGATGTACAATTAGTCGAGTTACAAATTTCAAATGAGGAACAACGAGAATTGGGGCCTCTCAAGTATATTTCTGCATTAACTGGTAAATCAATGGATAGGGTAGTGAATTGGTTTTTATTATTAATTATTTTTGTATTTGACCCCCTTGCTATTGCAATGATAGTAGCTATGAATTTTGCATTTAGTCGTGGGGGCATTTCTAATCCCCTACATACGGAAGATTTAAAAAAAATAGACACACCCACACCACCACCTATTAAAGAAAAAGAAGTACCTCCAACGGGTCCTTTAATGTTAAGTAAAGAAGAACAAAGACATTTAAGTATGGTGATGGGCAAAAAGGAAAACGAGATTACAGAACCTACACCTATAAATCCGACCCCGCAAGACTTGAAAAAATTAGAAGAAGTGTTACGTTTGTATAAAAAAAAGGAGGAAAAGGGTGGAACTTCACAACCTTCATCACTCCCTTCTAACTTTGGGGAAATGGAAGAGGGAAAAGCCAAGAGTGTTAAAGCCACCATTCCTGTATCCCCTGAGGATATAAATAAAAAAAAGATATTGAAATATACTAAACGTGGAAGTAGTAACACATAAAAGTGAACACAATTTATTTTCTTATAAAGAAAAACACTTAAAGAAACAAATTATTTTATGTCATACTTCTCGTCCACTTCAATATTATGTTAATTCTTTAATTTATAGATTAAGTGGTAAATTTCGTAAAATTCCTACTTTTATGATTTCACGAGAAGGTGAGTTAATTCAAAATTTTGATGCAACGTATTGTTCTGATTTTATTGGGTATGAAGAAATAGATAAAATATCTGTTATTATTTCATTAGAAAATTTGGGATGGTTAAGGCATAACACATTAAATAATAAGTACATCAATTGGATTGGTGATATTTATAAAGGAGAGGTATATCAGAAAAGATGGAGAGATAAATCATATTGGTCTGGATATACGGACAGACAATTAAAATTATGTGCACAACTTATTATTAAGTTATGTGAAGAGTTAAATATACCCCTCAAAGTATTGGGACATAATGTTCACGTAGAAGGTATAGAAAAATTTTCTGGAATTGTAACCAGAAGTAATTATAATGAATTATGGACAGATTTAAGTCCGTCATTTAATTTTGAAAAATTAAAAAAATATATAGATGAAGAAAAAAACATATAATATAAAAAATGTAGATGGAGATTATGTAAATACTTCTTATGACGATATGAAAAATTTATTAAATATTTCTAGACTGTTAAAGGAACAGGAAGAAGGAGAAAAGGATACAGCTGTACTACATAGAGATGAAGAACCTAAACAGGAAGAACCCCAAGAGGAAAAGACTAAAGAATATACGGTTAGTGGAGGTAAAATTATTGTTCATGGGAATAACGAAATGGAACTTGAATTAACGGATGAAGAAAAGTCTACTTATCAAGAAACAATGGATGAATTTGTAGAACAAGTGTCGGATATGGCAGAATTTCATCCTTTAAACATTTATACTACTAATGTCGAATGGTCTGGAGACCTTTTACAATTTGATATGAGGTTTTATTATTCTATTGCAGATGTAGATGGTGTTTATATTGGTAACACCAACATGATAAAAATTAATCCAGAAGTTTTAGAGTTATTAAATAAATTAAAATCTTATTTTACTGTTTTTTCTGCAAAATGGGCAAAACTTTTAGCAACGAGAAGAACTACGGATACAGAACAAGAAAGTGAATTAGGGAGTGCACCAGCTATAAGTGCTGAAGATGAAATGGCATGAAAAAAGTTTTAAAACATTATCAGCTAATATTAATTATTATACTTATAATCGGATTGGTAGTGAGTATTTTGACGCGACCCGAACCAGCAGATAATGTGGTGAAGGAGTACGTCTTAAACAATAAGATAGATAGTTTACAAACTGTAATTAGGAAAAATGACGAGGTTCGTGTAAAATATAATAATAATATAATAATCCTTTCGGATTCTATTAAAGGTCTGAATAAAGAAATTGAACAAAATGATGAGAAATTATCAACACTTAAAAATGAATTTAAGGAAACTTTGTCTAATATTGGTACTTTTAGTAGTAACGATATCACCGAGTATTTCTCAAAACGTTACGATTAATGGTGATACCATAGTTTGCATCCCCAAAACCCACCTATTAAAAGCTATTGAAGATATTGAATATGGAGATTTTTGTAAAAAAGAATTACAAATAATAACCAACAATTATGGGATTACTACCCAACAATTACTTCTGAAGGATAGTATTATTTCTACCTATCAATCAAAAGAACAGACTTTTTTACAAGATATAGAAAATTTAAATCAAGTAATTCAACACAAAGAAGATTTAAGGTTAATATCTGAAAAAAAGGCTAAAAAATATAAAAGGCAAAAAAATGGAATGTTAATTGGGGGTGGTGCCGCTGCTATTGGCATTATCATTCTCCGACTGGTGTTATAATTTCTATCAGTTCATTATATTTATTAGAAAAGTAATTATGGCATTAACTACTACCGATAAAAAAGAAATAGAAAGAATCACCAGAAAAGAAATTAAGGACTTTATGGGAAGTGCTAAATTTGAAAAAGAAGTGGTTGATGTGGTAGATAGTGAATTAAAAAAGAAAAATAGTAAAATATCTAAAACACATAGAGCTGAGGTGGTGGATGTAAGTACTAAAGTTTTAATTGAATTATATAAAACGTTTTGGTTAAGACGGAGTTTTTGGGATAGCCAAATAAAAAATGTAAAATGAATTTAGTAACCAAGTATAAGAGAGATGTACAGAATAATGTGGATGATATTCTAGGCCAAATGGGTTCTAAGTTAGACCCCCAAGCTCGTGTCAATGTAAGAAACGCACAACAAAACGAAGGAAGTGAAATGAAGGACACTTATAGTAAATCCAAATATACCCCCACCCCAAGAGAAAAAGAATTAGAAGGGGTATTCGGCCAATATGGTGAAGATGTACCCCCGCCCGTATTACGATATTTAAGAAAGAACCCCGGCACCTTAATTAAAAGATTATATGGAATTTATGGGGAAAAATTACATGACTATATTTCGGACCATGCAAATAAAGAAGAAATAAATGTAGAAGACGTTTCTCCCTTATCTGCCCAAGCTCATGAAGATGCAATCCAAGGAGAAGAAGAAATGGACGAACAAACTAGTAGTGGGTCTGCAGGTGCTTACGCCCCACCTATGGGTTGGGACCCAAAGAAACAAGGGTCCACAGTTCAGAACAAATCTTTAAATGAAGAGGAGGAAATGGATGAACAAACTGGGAGTGGCTCCGCGGGTTCCTATTCCCAACCTCAGATATGGGCTAAAAATTATAAGAATTGGAAAGCGGTCCAAGACCCGAAATTCCCTAAATGGGGAGGTCCGGGTGGTACATATGTTAGGGTTAAAAAGAAGTGTAGCCATTTTCCTTATTGTAATCAAGGTGATATTAACGCTCTCGAATTTTACGAAGAAAAGACATTAAAAGAAGCTATTGAAAATGTTTCTAAAAAAACTAATAAATCTATTCCTTATTTGAAAAATATAATTCTCAATGAATTAGAAAGTAAATTTGCAACTGATTTAAGAAAATTTAAAGATTATAAAATAGGGAGTAATCCTCCTCATTACACTAAAAAGAAATCTAAGAAAAAGAAGAAAAGGAGTGACGAGGAAGAGATTGATGAAATAATAAGAAGAGCTTTTTATAAGTCTCCAGTAACTGACCCAGACGCAGGAATAGTTGGTGTTGCACCAATGAACCGACCTATTGGGAAAATTTTTTCTATGAAAGGCAATAAACCGAAGTACGAATAGATATTTTATAATATTTATTAGTAGATAAAGCAATTAAAATGAAAAAAGGTAGAATTAATAAAAATATAAAAACGTCCATTACTGGAATTCTAGAAAATGAAATTAAACCCATGGTTAAAAAAGATTTATTAAAAAAGAGATTGGCACAACGATTAAGTGAGCAGAGTAATTTTTTACAAGGAGAATGGAAAGTCCTGAATGATTATTTGTTCGATAAATCTGGTAAATCTACAGGAGAAGAAGGGGTGGATGCCTTATTTAACGCTAGTTCTAACTGTGGATTTGATAAAGTTAAATTTCTACAGACTAACCCTATGTGTGTAGCTAAATCCTTTCTTCAACGTAAGGAATGTGTTCCAGCTTTTCAAGATGTCCTAGATATAGTTACATTTGGAGCATGTATGGCTCAGAGTAGTATAAAAAGTTTAGTTGATAAGATGTTAAAGGAAGCAAAAGATAGTTATAATTTTCCCGGCAAAGTAGAAACGGACAAAACACTTAAAACTGCAAATAGTCAAAATAGTGAAGCTATGAAATTAGTCGCAGGTAAAATTAAGGATTATCTAAACTTTAAAAATAATTCTCATCCCGATTTTCCCCACCAAAACAATTCCAAAACTGATTACGAATCTCCTATGTATAGAAATGATACAGAACAAGAAGAATACATACAAGACTGGAGAGGTATGGGTCTGGATGATGCACAATATCAAAATAACCCCGATGAAGGATTTAAAAAGAGGGTTAGAGATTATATAGAAGGTGCTAGCATTACAGGTAATGAAACTGAAAAAGGTGTTGATGGACACCAAGTAGGTAATGTCGTTCCTTCCAAGTTAGGGAAAAATGTCCTTAAAAAAGTTAAAAGGAAATACGATAGACTAAAAAGTGATGAATGGGATGAAGCAATACCTAATCGATATGGTAATCAAAAACCTAACCCTAATTATATGGTAAGTGAGAGTAAGAAACCCACTAAGTCATTAATCATCGAAACTATAAGAGAAGGCTTTGGGTCTCCCAAAAATTAAATTAATATAGTTTTTAATTCTTTATTACTTTTATAAGTAACATATATTGGTAGTATGAAAGAACATCGTAGCTTTTCCCCCATAGAATTTTATAGATACATCAGTGAGCCCATCCCCAAAAGTGATTTGGATATATGGTTTAAAGCTAATGATATAGTATGGGAAAAATCAGAATTATTTTTTTATTTTATTAAAACTCTTCATTTATTAATATATAACACTTATCTGGGTGCAGATATAACATACAAACAAGAAGACATCGCCAATCATTTTAATTGGTGTTGGGGTGAAGTACTGTCTGATTTAGACAGGGAAGGAATTATTTTTAATAAGGAAGGAGCACATTATGATTATTTTTGGAATTTTTTTATGGAGTCTTTTTATGGGGAAAATTATGATTATACTAAAATAAAAGTAGATAATTTTTTTGGAACTCTTTTTAAAATTGATAATCGCAAAACTAAATCAGATTTAGACATTTATACCGATTTATATAAGACTTTAGATAATAATCTTGTCCAATAAAGTTGACTTCCCACCACACTAGAGTTATTTTTTTCCACCTGCGGTATAATTATATTGCACAGAGATAATAAATTAAAAATAATTAAACACAACACATGGAAACATTAGGAAAAATTAAAGAAGTAATAGAAAGTTTATCAGTAGACGCTACTAAATTTTTTGATAACAAAAATAAAAGTGCGGGTATTCGTGCGAGAAAAGGAGCACAATCTTTAAAAGGATTATGCCAAGATTTGAGAAAAGAAATTTTAGAAGCCAATAAATCTTAAAAAAAATAAGATGGATTTTTTCTTATTATTTTTTATTGCCTCTATTCTAGCATTAGGGAAATATGGAATATTAGTAGCTAGGAATTTATTCAATACCCCTCCAACCAGACTGGGTTTAAAATATTACGATGAAATTATTATTATAACTTCCTTTTCTTATTTTTTAGGATATATTTTAACATAATGGGACTATTTGAAGACATACTTAAATTTGGGGACTATTTTCATAGTATTAGAAAACATGAGGATTATTTCATAGTTGATATTAATATTCCCGCACATTGGTTTTACCAAGATTTATATGATAAAGAAAAAATAGCAATTAAAGTAAATTCTGGAGGTGCTGAAGGTACTCTTATTTCTTTTTATTGTAGAAATACATTAGAAGGGGTTAATTTTTTAGAACAAGAAATATTAAATATTATTAAATTAAACAAAGATAAAGAAGAAAAAAATCGCTTACTACAAGAAAAGACAAAAGAATTAGAAATTCTTTTCCAGTCTAAAAATTTAGAAGAATTAAAAAATATAAATTTTAATGTAAGTACACCTATCTCACTACCTAATATAGAGAACACAAATGGCAAACCTAAGCAAAAGTCTTCAGCGGTTAGAAAACCAGATAAAAAACAACCAGAAGGAAGTAAACAAGAATAAGGAAAAGACAGCTCGCGAGATAAAGGGGCTAGATAAAATACTTTTTTCTAAAAAAAACTTTAAGATGCCACAATTTAGTGAGGAATATTTAAAAAATAAACACGATAATCCCCCCCATCTATTAGAGGGTTACTTTTCTCATTTTTTGCGCATTTCCGAATATGTAGAAGAATTTTCTTTTAGTGCGGAAAGTGTGACAATGGAATTTAAATTAGTGGAAGAAAATTTTATTAAAATATTTCGTGAAATTGAAGAAATTAATTCCCCTACGGAAGTAGTAGAGAGAATAAATGAGTTACCTGACGAATATGAGGTAAAAATAGGAGAAGTTATTTTTAAGTTTACTAAATTTTAGTAAGTGTAGTGTTTATATAGGAGTTTTTTGGGAAAACCCTTAGATTCTAATATAGTATAAAGTTCTTTACGTTGTGCGGTAGAAATGTCTTTACTAAAGAGACAGTTATATTTTTTTATTTTTAGGAAATAATTTTTTATACATTCTATGAATCGTGCGGATTCACTTACCATTTTTAAACTGAATAGAAAAAATTCATCATTATTTTGAATTATAATTTTATTATTCAATGTATACATTTGAATTATATTATTAGTTGATAGGTAGGTTTGAATGAGATTTTCTACATATATTCTTTTTTGTTGTTTATGGTCGTAAATTTTTTCTTCTATTGCAAAATCTTCTATTTTTAAGATGTGATATTTTTTATTTTTAGTGGTTACTTCAGCTAGTCTTCCTAATTCATCTCGTCTATGAAGTGGTTTTCTTTTACACTTTCCCACACATACTAAAGATATCTCAAATCTACATTCTTTCTTTTTAGTGTAATATGTAGGAAAAATAACATTTGATTTTTTAATTAATTTGTTATATTTTGTGTTTATATTACTATAGATATTAGAAGTAGCAACAATTCTTTTTTTGGATTGTTTATTAAAAATAACTATTTGATATTTAGTATCAGACATGAAAAATTATTACAACATACTTGGTGTAAGTAAAGACGCCACCCCTGAAGAAATTAAAAAAAGTTATCGTAAACTTTCTTTAGAGTACCATCCAGACAAAAATAAGACTGGGGAGGAAAAATTTAAAGAAATTGCGGAAGCCTATAGTATTGTGGGGGATACAACTAAAAGAAAACAGTATGACAATGGAGGGTTGGATATGGGAAATGGTTTTAGTGGAAGAGGAGAAGACCCCTTTGATATATTTGAACAATTTTTTGGTAAAGCTCATTTTCATAGGACACCACGTCAGCGAAAAGGTGGTGACTTAAAAGTACGTATATCCGTTACCTTAGAAGAATGTTATTTTAGAAAAGAAAAACATATTCGTATTAATAGGGGAGTTACTAATAATAAAATGTGTCCTATATGTAATGGAAGAGGGGTAACAGAAAAAGTTGTAGGAAATGGTTTCTTTAGACAATTAATGAATATGGTTTGTAATGGATGTGGGGGGAATGGGTTTTTAAATGGTGGAGAACAAAAAAAAGAAGAAATTAAATTTCAAATCCCTCAAGGTATTGATGATGGTCATATGATGAGAATGCGTGGTAAAGGGAATGGTATTTGGGGTGGAATTGACGGAGATTTACTTATTACTTTACAAGTAATGCCTGACGGAACGTTTCAACGTAGAGGGAGTGATTTACTTTATGAGATTAAGATGAATTTTGTTAATATAGTATTAGGTAAAGAAATCACCATACCACATTTTGATGGTCCCCTTAAGACCAGTACACCATCTAATCATGACTTTCATAAACCTATAAGATTAAAAGAAAAAGGGTTTTATAGTGAAAGAGGATTAAGAGGAGACATGTATATTTTTATAGTACCCACCATTCCTTCTATGATAAATAAAAAAGAAGAAAGTTTATTACAAGAATTAATTAAATATGATAATTTTAAGGAGTAAGTATGGGATGTAAGGGATGTAAGGATAAAACAATAAAAGAATTAAATGAAATTACAGTTGATAAAACTAATAAAGAGAAATTTCTTTTTATTATTATTATTATGTATACTCTTTTGGCTATGTATGGTTTAGTAAGCTTAGTGGTTGATATTAAAAATTTATTTATATAAAATGGAAACTCAGTTAGATTTATTTCAAGAAGAAGACACCTTTGATTTCGAAGGAATGAAAGAAAAACTTATAGAAAATTTAGATATGTTGAAAGAAATGACAGTAGAAGAGCAAACCTTATATAAGAAATGGCAAGAGATGAATAAAGGTGGAAAAATGTCTAAAATAAAAAAAACTTTATTGGATTATAAAAAAGAATTATGGGTCCCTACTAATCTACTGGATGTAAGTCAAACTATAAAAGAAATAGAAGAATTAGACCCCTATGTTGAGAAAGCAGAAACGGGTAAAGGAGTAACTAAATGGGTTAATATTCGGAAACTTATTCACACCATGGAATGGGTAGCGAATCCGGGAAGGAATATGAAATTTTGGGTAAAAGATAGGGGCACCCAAAAGATTTTAGGACAGATATGTGTAGGGTCCGATGTGACTAGTATTAAAGTTAGAGACCATTATATAGGATGGACCAAAAAGGATAAGTTTGATAACCATCGATTGAATAATACGTGTATTGCTACCACTATTGTCTCTACTCAACCTGGAGGATATAATTTGATAATGGGAAAATTAATTGCTTCTCTTACTACATGTAAAACAATTAGAGATGCGTGGGAAGAAAAATATGGAGATAAATTAATTGCGGTAGGGACCACCTCATTATATGGTGTCCATTCGATGTATAATGGAATGCCTCATTTTAAAACATTAGGAGAAACTGCGGGGCAAGTTAGACTTAAACCAGACGATAGTGTGTATTTACCGTGGAATCAGTGGTTAAAGAAGAACTATCCTGAAGAACATAAAAAAGCAATTACAACTACAGGACCCAAACAAAATGTTATTAATAAAGTTTTTAAACATTGTGGGATTAAACCTTCGACATATGACCACGGATTTAAAAGAGGGGTATATTTGGCCCAATTGTATGAAAATGGAAATGAATTTTTAAAGAGTGAAATACCAGAGACTTCATTAAGATTAAAGAAAAAATTTGAAGAAGATATTGAATATATCTGTAAGTGGTGGAAACCAAAGGCTATTAGACGGTATATGAATCAGTGGAATAAGGGCAAAATAAAAGAAGAGCAATTGTTTTATTGGGATATTATAGATATGCCGTGGCATTTAACTAAAAAAAATTATTTAAAAGAGGTTGGAAGATAGAAAAACTTTTCTTATCTTTGTTTCTTATTAATCATTAAAAATATAAAAATGGGTGTAAGTAAATCAAGTAAAATGGGTTCCTATTTATGTCAGGTAGGAGCATATGAAATTCGTCAAAAAATTATCTTTCCTGAAACCATTCGGGGATATAGTGGAACCCAACAAGTTAAAGGGTCTACCGAAGGAAGAATCTATAAAGGCAAAAAATTAGTGGAAGGAAATTTTACTGATGGTTTGGCCGCTATTAAAAAAGCATACACTCTAGTATGTAAAGAAGGAAGTGCTCACAATGTCTCCAAAAAAATTGTTAACCGTTATAACTTAGCGTGTTAATGAATTTATCTTATCACTGGATATTTATTATAAAAATCACTTATGAGTTTTACAAGTCTTCTTATGCAAGTTGAGGAAATCATTACCGAGGAAGTATCACGGTATGATATTTTCGTTGATAGGTACACTAAACCTAAGAAGAAAAAGAATGGGAAAGTAATA
>Ga0098034_1000447_pt1 | contig 17705 bp, 22 predicted proteins | sample 2_EtaG_FD_77062 | JGI IMG/M metagenome (GOLD analysis project Ga0098034, IMG submission 77062) | Marine viral communities from the Subarctic Pacific Ocean - 2_ETSP_OMZ_AT15125 metaG | ecosystem: Environmental > Aquatic > Marine > Oceanic | place: Pacific Ocean | collected 2015-01-07
ACCTTCTTCTCCACCTTCAGCCATCTGTTCCTGTTGCAATTTCATCTGTTCAGCTTGTTCTTTCTGTTGTTCTAAAGCCATAGCTGTTTGTTCTCCTTGCATTCTTGCTGTTGGAACAGGGTCTCCTGCTATTATAAACTCAGCTTCATCTATTGGAACATCGTTCTGTTTTAATTTAACATCAAAGCCCATTTGTAAAAACTGATTAGCTATTTGAGCTCTTTGTTGAGCAAAACTTATTCTAGTGGCTTCAGCTTTTTCTTCAGGTTGTTCTAATTTAATAGTCCAATCTTCTACAGATAAGGCATCTAGAAGTAAAGGAATAATTTTTTCATGAAATAATCTCTGATCTGCTTCAACGACACGACCCATAACAACTAATTGTTGGGTTTGAGTTGATAAACCACCGAAAGCATCAGGAGTTCCTTGCCATGCAGGAGTAACCCCCCACATTGCAGCTACTCTTTCTCTTATTTCCTGTCTAACAGGTAAGTAATCCATTTCTTGTAGGGTATGGAATAACCTAACCATATCAACTCTACCTCTATTGTTTCTAGAAGATACAGCTACCATAGGTATATAGTTAGGGTCTATTCTAGTTTGGGCTGCTATATGTGATCTTTCCCTTCTTAAACTTTCTGGGTCATCTGTTGTTACCATTACCATAGAAGCTGGCATTTTTCTCTCGAAAAAATACCTGTAAATATTTTTATCCATACCTATAAGGGTTAAAGCCTTTTCAAATATAGTTAATATAGGCGACCAACCATATGTTTCTGATGGAGAGAACTTAGAAACATGAATAACTTCCCCATCAAATAAATATATATGTTGGTTTCTATGATAATATTTATACATAGCTGGCCATAATACATGATCACAACCAGAAACACCACAGTCACCGGGTTTTTCATTTACTTCTTCTCTATGCATTGGGCATATGAAATGAGCATTTTTAGGTAATCCAGCAGTATCTAAATCAAATTCTACTAAAGCTGGATTTAATCTTCTTATTTCTTTAACTCTAGAAGTAAGTTTATTATTCTCATCAGATTTATACTCTTTAACTATATAAACAAAGCCATCATCTATACAATTTATATCATAATGAACCTGTCTAAATACTTCTTCTAAAGTCTGGTCAAAAATATTACAGTCTAGAAGTAATTTCTCTAATCTCTTTTTCTCATCCATGCTTGGATTTTTAACTTTTGGAATAAGTTTTACTCCCCTTCTAAACACTTCACTAGTTATATGTCCTAATGGAGACCTTATTTCAGCAACTGAATAAGTAATAGTTTGTATATCCATTACTAATTGTTGTCTATAAGCCATTTGATGTCTGACCCATGTATTTACTACATGATCAAGACCTAATGTTGGGGCTGTCGAAGTCTCTGAATTCGCTTTCATTAATTGTAATAAATTCAATTGCGAATTGAATTCAGTCATTTGATTAACTAATTGAGGTACCTCTGGAAGGTAATCACCTAATTTTGCCATATTTTACACCTTTTATAATGCAAGATTATTTACATCGTCTATAGCTGCAAGTTTCATGATATTGTTCATAGCTAATTTTTTTATCATAAAACTTTCAGATGTAGGTTCTTGCTTTAAAATACTTTTTTCTGTTTCATTTTTAGTTATTTCAGACTTTAAATCTGATATTTCTTTTTCTAAATCTAAAACTTGATTTTCTAATTCTTCTACATCTTCTACATTAGAAAGATTTACATTTTGTAAAACCCCCAATCTAGCTGCTTCTTTTACTATAGCTAAAAATTGTCCTTCTGTTAGAACATTAACTGCTGCACTATCATCAGGTACATCGTCATCTGGATCGAAATTCTTTAATGCCTCATGCCATGTATCTAAAATTCTCCACGTTTGTGTGGTTTCATCTTTCACAGCTACATACTGAATTTCTCTATCTCTAAGCAAATTTCCTATTGCCATACTAATCTCCTATCTTTATTATACTAAACTTATTAACTTTTTATGCAACGTGACAAAGACTCCAACCACATGATTTACAAGTTTCACAACCAGATTCTTCTACTATATTAGGAGAATCACAACATACGATAGGTTCTTCTTTCTTGTCCGTTCCTTTAACTAATACTTCTTTTTCTCTACTACCAGCCCTATAAACAGTTATACCTTTACAACCTGTCTCCCATGCTAATAGATAAGCTTCTTGAACATCTTCTCTAGTAGCTTCATTAGGAAAATTAATTGTCTTTGATATACCTGAATCAACAGATTTTTGAAAGGCTGACTGCATTAACACATGAGCTTCAGGTGAAATTTCAGGGGAAGTGATATATACTTCTTTTACCCATTGTGGAACTTCGTCTCTATCTTGTAAAGAATTTCCCTTTGATAAATATTCCATTAAATCTTCGGAATAAAATCCATGTTCTTTTGCATCTTCTTCAAAATATTTGTTAGAATAATATAAAGTTTTACCTTCTAATATATTAGCTTTCTTCCAAACTAATGCAAAAGTAGGTTCTATTCCACTAGAACATCCTGCAATCATAGAAATAGTTCCTGTAGGAGCTACTGTCATTCTACAAGCATTTCTATATTCGTCTTTGTCTTCCCCTGAAGGATATACTCCTCTAAGGTTAGCCAAATGTCTTGAATAAATATCAGCTTCTTCTCTAATGAATTGCATTAGAGATTCTCCAACTTCTCTAGCTAATTTTGTATCATAAGGAATTCGTAATTGAATTAATAGATCAGCAAATCCCATGACACCTAAACCGATTTTTCGAGTAGCCTTTGTCATTTCTTCTATATCTTTAGTAGCATATTTATTTGCGTCAATTACATTATCTAAAAAATGAGTAGCTGAAGCAGTAACTCTTTTCAAATTATCCCAATCTATTTTATTTTGCCAATTACCTTCAGTATCTATATAAAATTTAGCTAAGTTTATTGAACCTAAATTACAACTTTCGTTACTTAAAAGTGGTTGTTCTCCACAAGGATTCGTTGCAATCATTTCACCATGAGTATCTATAATAACATTATCTTTATTGACTCGATCTAAGAAAATCATACCGGGTTCTCCATTTCTCCAAGCTCCATCAACTATTTTACTGAATATCTCTCTTGCATCTATCCATTTAGTAATTTGTTTAGTGTTTGGATTAACTAATGGATAACTAGTATTATTTTTTACAGCTTCCATAAACTTGGTATCTACACCAACAGAAATATTAAAATTATGTATATCGCCTTCTACAGCCTTACAAGAAATAAACTCTTCAATATCAGGGTGTGATATAGCCATTATTGCCATATTTGCCCCATCTCTTTTACCTCCTTGAGTTATCATAGAAGATACTTGAGATAAGGTTCTTAAAACAGCTATAGGCCCACAAGCAATTCCATGAGTAGTTTTTATTCTATCTCCTTTTGGTCTTAACTTTGAAAGAGCAAATCCTGTACCACCACCATATTTTTGAACCATAGCTATATCATGAGCTGTTTTCATTATATCTTCCATAGAATCTTCTAATGGAAGTACAAAACAAGCTGATAATGTACCTTGCTCTGTTCCTGCATTCATTAATGTAGGTGAGTTAGGAATGAATTCTAAATTTGATAGCATAGAATAAAAATCTTTTTCTAATAAAGTTGCTTCTACAGGTAATATTTTATACCCCTTTTCTATAGAAGATATAGCTTTTGCCACTCTTCTGAATAATTTAAAATTATTTTCAATAACTTCTCCATCAATATCTTTTAAATAATACCTGTGGTTTAATACTACTTCAGCCTGTTCAGTTAATTCAGATTCAGACTCTTCAATTGTTTCTGTTTGTTCATTAAGAGATGTTGTTATATTATCCATTTTTACTCCTTATCCTCTGTAACTGCAATATAAACATAATTTATTTTCTTGAACCCAAAATTCTGGTCTACAGACTGACTCCTTACAATTAGGATTTAATGGTTCAATATCTCCATTTAGAACGTCTTTGTTGTCCCCTTCAAATTTTAATTTTTCAAGTATAGCGTGTTCTTTTTGTTTGGGAGATTCATCAGGCGATACAGCATCTCTCCAATCTTCAAGCCCTCCCAAAGTTTCGTATTTGTATTCTCCTGTTTCATGTATAGCTTGTAAAGCCATAGCTATTGAAAAGAAAGCATCTCCATGACCCAATGGGGTTTCAGGAGCTTTTAACTCATTATTAACTGAGATTATTTGCTGCTTCTGTCTCTCATCTTTTATTAACCTTAAGTTTCCTGATACTATAAATTTTTCAAAGATTTGAGCCATTGTATTTTTAGACTTTCTAGTAAACGACATAGCTCTCCAAATTCTACTCAATCCTCTATCTTCTAACTCTCCTCTAGTATTATCTACATAACCATTTTCAAGTTTATAATTGTCTGCAACTTCATTCAAATAATCTATTTGATCTGTGTAATTCCAACCATCTAAAAAGGAGGAATGAATTTGCTTTATGTTATCCCCTATTCTGCTAAATAAAACTAAATGAGAGGGATGTCTCTTCTTACCGACATCAAACCCTCCAAATATCTGCTCGTCTATAGACTTGTCGTATTTCTTATTATACGATAAATTCACTAATTTTTCGTCTTCACAAGCAGTAATTTGGTCTTCTTCAAAATAAGATTCAGTAGAAAAGTGTGGTTGTAATAAAAACTCTGAAGCAAAGGATTTGGGTCTTGCTTTTTGTTGTTCTAATAACCAATCTTCATTATATAATTCAGGCATTAAGACCCTTCTTTTTGGAGTGGGGTCTAAAGCAGGTAATACTCTAGATTCAAATCTTTCATCATCTTGTAGTTTGCTTAATAAATCTCCGGGCATCATTGGAGTTCCTAACACAATAACAGGGACTCCCTTTAATGGGATGAAAAGAGATTCAGTCATAAAATGCTCTTCTACTTTAGTTATTTGCCCCATGTTTAAAGGATTTTCAGGGTCTCTTAATACGTCATCAGCTATCAAAGCTCCATTAACATGCATACCCCTTTTAAATGAAAATAATCCTCCATGCATAATTTCCATAGGATTTTTATCTATATAATATCTAAAGGAAAAATCTGCTTTCGGTGATCTATTGACCATCCATTGTTTTAATATAGGGTTTCTTTGAACTGATTTATTTATTTCTGATAAATGGTATCTAGCCATTCCATCGCTATAAGATAAATATAAAACAGAAGCATCTCTTTTAGCTTTTAATAATCTCCACACACTAAAAGCATGCCCTAAAATAGTAGATTTAAAATGGAATCTTGGGAGTACTGCTACATAATTTTTTTGTTCTTCTAAACATCTTTCTATATCGTCAGCTAATACTCCTATATGCCAAGCATCAAAATATTCTGGATGATCAAAACTTTGTGCCCAAACATCTCTTAAAAAGGAATGAAAATCTCCTATATATCTTCTTCCATCTGTAGAAATTAATCCATCTGCTAGTCTATCAAAAGCATCTGTATAAGTAGTTAGTTCTTCATTTATCTTTTTATTTTTTTGCATTTTCATTCTCCTGTATAATACCTTTTAATCTTAAACTAATTTTACCTAATAAGTCTTTATCTTCTATTTCTTCTACTAAAACACCTAAAATTTCTTGTACAAAATTAATATTAATCATTCCTTCCATGACTTTTCTTTGTCCTTGAATCCCCATATCTAAAACTTTAGCTGCTCCTTCTCCTGAATTAAATTCTAATCCTTCCATTTCTGAGGCAGCTTTTTGCCTCATTTTTTCGTACTCATCTAAATGCTCTGTTTGCAATCTAGCTATTCTTTGCCCTTCAGATTCTATAATGTTTTCTTTAGTTTTTATTCTAACTTCAGTTTTATCTTCATGCCATCTATGAGCTTTGGGCCAAGAATAAATTGTTGATCTTACGAATTTTTCTTTTGGATATTTTTTAACTAATTCTTCATATACTTCATTTATAGGTAGTCCTTGCATATACAATTGATAAGCTGTTGATTTTATTTTTTGAGGTAATACTTTTGGCATCTATAATTTCCTTTAATAATCCATATCATAATTTAAGTGTTCTTCTGGGTGTACAGCTTGAGAGTTCAAACTTCCACCATAAGGGGACCCATCTGGTTGTAACATTTTTGCGAAGTCTATATGACCTGTTTTACCATTTTTAGCTGGTACAAAACAGATTGGAAATTCTTGTTTAGCTCCTCCTGTTGTAATTCTTCTTTGAAATCTAATGGCTATCTCATTCGGTCTTCCACAAATTCCAACCCAAGATTCATCTTTGCTTCCTAAAGGTTTGTAATATTTATTATTTAAAACACTTCCTACAGTTCTTTTTAATCCTTCAGGTCTTGAATTCCAAAAACAATCGTTGAAATCACACCAAACTAATTTTCCATATCGTTTAAATAAATCTTCTTGTGTAACCCCTTCAGGTAAACTATCCTTTGGTAACTCTTCTTTTTTTGTCTTCTTGCTTTTCTTGTCCATTAATTTTCTCCAACTCGAACTTTCTTTTTATCCATAATGCTATACAGGCTGCATCTGCAAAATCCTGTTCTTCAAAAGTCTCTCCCCAATGTTTTTCAGCGAAAGCTTTTATTTCTAATTTAGAGGCATTTCCTTTGCCTATAATATCTTTTTTCCATTTTGTATTGTCTATCGGTCTGCAATTAATTCCATACTTATAACAGAGATATTTCACACATCCTACTACCGAAGCTAAAGATATAGTAGACTTAGGATTTTGGATAAATATAGCTGCCTCTACAGCTGCCTGTGCCTCTATATTTATTGTACTTAAATAAGCATCAAAGTCTGACACAAAGTTAATAAATCTCTCTTCAAACTCCTTAGACTTATGTTCCCATTTTATTTTCTTTAATATTGATCCCCCATTTCCTAACCATACAGAATGTATAGCTTTGCTTGAACAATCAATTCCTATAAAATTTTTCATTCTTGATTAGTATTGGGTCTATCTAACATTACAGATTCTAAAGCTTCTAAACAAATTTGTGCTTCTGAAATAATGTCTAGCATTAAATCAGCATCTTCTTTGTAAGCAGCGTATTTCATACCACTTACAGTTTTAGATAAATCATCTATTAATTCTATAACTGTGTAGTCATCCCATTCATGTATAAATTCAGAAACATCCATTATCTATTATACTCCTTTTTATCATGAGTTCTTAATGTAATAACCCTAGATATTGCATTATACAAAGAAGAATATGATTTTAACTCTCCTTCTACTAATATTTGTCTAGCTTTACCTTCTCGTAATTGTTCTTTTAATTCTACTAGATGTGATGATACTGAAAGGACTGCTCCTTTTATCTCATCTCTAGTAAGTTTTTTCAGACCTTCTCTTTCTCTTTTTTCTACTATTTCATAAGATGTAGTAGCAAATGAATCATTAAACATATCTTCTACTAAAGCTGTTTTAGATTCTATATCTGATAATTCAGACTCTAGAAAAGCTTTACCTGCTCCATAATGATATAAAGTTGTTTCCAACTCTTCATCATTTAGCTCTACTAATTTAGTTATTTGAAGTTTTGGTCTTTCTTCCCCTTCTTCTGATTTAAAAACTTCCTCAAAAGATAGTCTTGGTATAGGTAAACCATCTACATATTTAGATATTTTTCCTAATGTTTTTACAGGTGACATTTATTCCTCCTTATTTTACTAATTTGCATTGGCAATAAGATTCTCCTGTACATTTTTCAGGTATTCTTGTCATGCTCATTATTTTAAATAATCTTTCTAATATATTATCCCACATTTTTGGGTCTTTATCAACTTTAAAAGCTTTCAATTTTTGATCATTTTTATTTTCATATAAAACAATTCCATGATCATAAGCTGCTAAATTCAGATAGATTTGTATTTGAATCATATGATCTTCTTTCGGAGCAACTTTTAATAAATCAAAATTTCTAGTGTTAATAGATTTTAATTCTACTATAACTTCATGATATTCTGGATGAGTTATAATAAAGTCTAATCTTCCTGATATGTTTGGAGTTTCTAATTTAAGTGGAACTTCTCTTTTTCTGACTATTCCAAGCTTCTCAAAATATTTATTTATTCTATACTCTAAATAATTTCCATTATCAAATATTCTTTGTAAATTTCCTGTTATTGATTGAGCTGGTAATATCCCATTATAAGATAAATAAACATATCTATCACAAGCATTAGATATCATTGATGGGTAAAACACTCCTTTTTTACCAAAAACTTTATCCGAAGATAATAAATTATCCATTGACTTTAAAAGCCACCTATCTTGATTAGATAATCTTGGTCTTTTAGCTCCTATTTGTCTAATTCCTGACATGATCTTCCTCCTCTATCTCATTTAAAATTTGCTCTATTAAGGGTATTATTTTAATTTTACTCGTTTCCGAGATGTGAAATACTTTTCTTATTTCTTTTCCATAGTTATTTAGTAAATTAGCATCTCTTTTCGCATCTGCTTTCTTCAAATGCCCAAACATTCCATCTGCTTCAATTACCAATTGAACTTCTGGTATATAAAAGTCGACTGTATAAGGTGGAAAAGAATATTGAGTTTCATAACGAAGACCAAATTCTTCTATACATTTAGCAAAAGTTTTTTCTTGGGAAGTGTAATCTTTATGATAATAAGTCATTACTTACTCCCTTAGTTAATTGCTCGTACATATCTGGATTATCTACAAAATATTGTCTTACTCTATTCTTACCTTGAATTCTTTCCTCATTATAAGAATACCAAGCTCCTGCTTGTTTTATTAGGCCTTTCTCTAAGGCTTCATTAATAGTAACTTCTATTAGATCGATTCCCCCACCTACTTTATAAGGTAATATAATTGAGTCCCAATCGTCTCCACCTTGTTTAGTTTTCTTTAATCTTATTTCCATTTCAAATCCTATTTTCTTTTTATTTTCTTCTATCCAACCTGATCTTCTAACTTCTAATTGTAAATGGGAATAAAACTGTTGTCCTATCCCACCGGGCATATTATTATAAGTTACTCTACCTACATTACTTCTTAATTGATTTATTGCTACTAAAGCTGACCCCTGTTTTAAATGGGTTAATAGTTTGGGTAAAGCCGAATTTAAAAATCTTGCTTGCCAAGCCATTGGATTATATCCAAATTCTTCGTCTTGAACTGCTGCAGGAACTAAACCAGCAAAACTATCTATTACTACAATATCTACACCTTCCTGCAAAGCTGAGCTAGTTAAATTAAGCCCTTCTTCTCCATTTGCAGGTTGAAGAACTATAATTTTACTTGTATCAACTCCATTTTTCTCATTCCATATAGGGTCAAAAGATTGTTCAGTATCAATCCATACTGCTGACCCCCCATTTTTTTGAACATTAGCTACTAATTGAGAAGCTAAAAAAGACTTTCCAACATTAGTTTGTCCTAATAACATACTAAATCTTTTCTTTGGTATACCTCCACCTACTAGTTTATCTAGTTTGGGTACTCCAAAAGAAATTCTTTCATACTCAAATACATTATCATCTCCTATTTTTAAATCTATTTTAGGATTTGCTTTTTGTAATCGTTCAAATAATTTATCATTATCCATTCTATTCCTTTTTTGAATTTCTTTTTCTTATATATTCGGCCCAAGCCATTAATAAGGAAGCTCCTTGTATGACTTCTGAATATAAAATATCTTGGGAGTCATCATCATCAACAATGTCATACATTTTATGTACTATTCTAGAAGTAATATTTAACCATTTAACATCTGAATTTTTAGTTTGGTCTCCCCACAGACTATCTTGTCTTTCTCTTTCAGCTAAAAGGGAATGTAAAACTTCTGCTCTTGTAATTTCAGTTTCTTTGGGGTCTATCATGAGCTTGTTTCGTCTAGAATTTGATCTACTTTACTATCAACTTGGCTTCTTACTTCTTCCCAAACCTTATCTATAGTTTCTTTACTTTTATCTAGTTGTTCTTCTATAGGTAAATCGCTATCAACATCGCCAATTGTAACATCAACTCTGCTATATTGATTACTGTTTGCATTCCCAACTTTAAATGTAAAACCTAAATGTACGTCTATCTTTGCCATTTCTACTCCTTAAATTCAATTCCAATCTATATCATCATTAGTTTGAAATTCTTTTTTTAATATATCTTTTAATCTCCATATTTGGATATTATATTTATCTTGTGATACTACATGATTATTATCTAAATCTATAGTACCTTTTGTTAAAAATTTAGCTTTTTTATAAAAATCTTCTTTAGATATCCATCCCAATAACCAAACAGCTTTTGGAATTAGTTTATTTTTATCTCTATATTCTATACTTAAAAATATATACATATCTGGTTTTTGATGTGTACTTGTTTTAGCTATAGAACATTCATAGCCTAATGAGGGTTTAACTGTTCTTCGTATGGTTTTAAGCTCACATTTTAAATCTCGAAACATAATATCAAATTTATATTTTTGTGTTCCTGTTTGTGGAACTAATTTACTATCTGGGAAATAATTTAAAAAAGCTTCTTCAGATAAAAATCCTGCCGGGGTTCCTCTACCTTCAAGAATAGAATTATTTAATTTCCCCATTTCTTCGGCTCGTTCTTCTGCTGTTACTTTCATTTCTTCTGTAAAAGGTAATTCTATCATACTTAAACCTCTACTGTTTCCCAATCGATATGATCTTCAACTTTAGTTTCTTCTACAGGAGGAGCTTCTAATTTCCCTCCAATTACCCAATGAAATCCATTCTGTTCTACAAATGAAACTTCTCGTTTTGAAGCCCAAGAAGGGTCACAAATTTCTACATCAACTTCCAATGGTATATTTAAACTATTAATTTCTAATAAATTTTTAATTTCGTGTGTTACAGTATGTAATTCATCTACATGAATCTCACAAATAATTTCATCATGTACTTGTAATAACATACTGCTTTGCTTATCTTGTAAATATTTATGTACTTCTATCATTCTTTCACTTAAAATATCAGCACTAGTACCTTGAACTAAATAATTAATTCCTTTATAAGCAAATTTAGGTTCTATTATATATAATCTTTTATATTTATTAAACAAATGTCCTTGCTCTTTTACTTTTCGCATTACTTGATTAATAAAAGGTTTAGAACCTTCAATATTCTTAAAATAATCTTGTTTGTATTTCTTTGCTTCTTCTACTGAAGTACCTAATTGAGAGGCTAATCTAGCATTTCCTATTCCATAAATTACTCCAAAAGTAATCGCTTTAGCTGCCTGCCTATATGTTTTAAAATTAGGGTGATTTTCAGAAACATTAAAAGCTAATTTAGCAGCTTCTGAATGAAAATCTAGGTTTCCTTTCTTTAAAAGATCATTAAATTTAGGATTTTTTAAATAGTTTAAAAAGACTCTTACTTCCATTTGAGAATAATCAAAAGAAACTAACATATAATCCTTTCTAGATACAAATAATCTTCTAATAGATATTTCTTTAGAATCATTTTCATCAAAAGATTCATCTCCAATAAAACCCCAAGTATCTAATACTTCATCATCTAAATAAGAAATAGGTTCTTTACCTTTTGCAGACAAAGAAGCATTTATCTTATTAATTATATCTTTCCTTTCTTCAGGTTCAAATTTTCTATCTGATAATTTAAAATGGTTTCTAGGAATATTTTGTAGATTTGGGTCTCTAGAAGATAGTCTTCCTGTTAAGGTTCCCCAATTACAGAAAGACGTGTGTAAAATTGGCTTTTCTACAGGTTCTAATAAAGATTCTACATAAGTATTCTTTAATTTATCTAAAGTCCTATATTGTCTAACTAATCCAGCAATTGGATTATTAATTCTAGATAAAGCTTCTTCATTCCAAGATTGTTTTCCTTTAGGTGTTTTTACAGGAGATATAATACCTCTTTTATTTAAAGCTTCTCCTAGTTGTTTAGTGCTTCCAATATTTATCTCAGGATCATCTAAAAGAGTTTGAACTTTCTTCTCTACTTCTTGTTTCCTTTTTTCTAACTTTTCCATAATATCTCTTGCATATTTTAAATCTATAGGTATTCCTCTATGTTCCATTTGATTTAAAACTTTAGTTAAATCACATTCTAATTCCAAAACATCTGTTTGACCTGATTCTTGGATTTCTATTAGTCTTTCATCGTAAAGTTTAGCAGTCCATTTCACATCCTGCTCGCAATACTCCCCTAATATATCTACAGGAGCCAAAGAAAAATCTTTGTGCCACTTGTTAGTTCTTAAAATTTTCTTAGTTTCGATATCATAAGAACCTGCTTCTTCTCCATAATTCCTAATAATAGTAGTGGTTAAGTCTAGATCACGGATAGTAGTGGGTTCAGTAAGTCGAACCATAACTAAAACATCAATCAATTTTATATTGGTAGTATCTAATCCCTCCATTTCTAGAAATTTTAAATCGAATTTAATGTTATAACCGATTAAAGCCTCTCTCTGACTCATAATCTCCATTAAAGGTTTTAAATATTTCGTAGAGACTAGATTACCCCCTTGTTGATGTCTAAAAGGGAAGTAGTATGTTTCGCCCCCTGCTCCGATACCAATTCCACATAATTGGTTGGTATCGAAAGCATTGAACCCATTAGTTTCCACATCTACTATCCATGATTTCTTTGGGAGAATATTATCAATAACCTCTTGATAATTTTCTGTATTTACTATCATTTAAATAAATCCATGTTGTCTTCGGATTTTTTAGTATTAGTTTGATCTTTACTATTGCCGAAAACTTGTGGATTTAATTGTTTATCTGGGGAATATCTATTTGCATAATACTCTTCAATAGATACTAAATCAGATGTATCCATGTCTTCTTCTTTTTTATTTCTAGAAGTTGCAGCTAGACTATAAGTTGTGTCTAAACCCTGCCCATGTCTTTTAACTCTGATTACTCCTTTATTTAGAGTTCCCCAATCTTCAAATATATCTACTAATTGACTCCAAAGATAACCCCCTCTACCGAAAGGTAAGGTTATAATTCTATAATCATTAACTTCTTGCTTGTATAAAGTTTTACCATTTGGGCCTTCTATAGCTTCCCAATCCTCTGATTTCCTTTCTACATGTAAGGCATCATATACATAAGCCCATAATGCAAATTTGTTTGAAGGTCTTGTATCTTCAGGGAAATTTAAAGCTTTAGACACTTCTTCAAAGTCTGCTCTATCTTTTAAATATACAGTTGACCAACGATTCCCATCCCTATAGATAACTAAAGTTATTTCGGATACAAAGGGGTCTCCTTCCTTTCCATCTCCTACTGAAGAGAAAAAGATTTGATCTCCATCTCTTATCCAAAACTCTTTAGAGTCTAAATTATTTTGACTTAATTGTGTTCTTTCGTCAATTCTTGCTTGTATTCGTGCTATTCCACTCATATTATTGCTCCTATTTTACCAAAAATTTCTATTATTAATTATTGTATTTAATGTTACTTTATTTTTTATTTCTTGAACATCTTTGTATTGCTTTGGTAAATCTATTACAGATACCATAACATTACTAGAAAGTGTTGTCAAGGCATAATTGCCTGCTTTTTTACCTGTTTCATCATTATCTAAACAAAGAACTAGTTCATCTGTTGGGAGATTTACTAATAATTCTTCTTGTTTTCTGGATAAGTGAGCTCCAAGTAAAGCTACTGATGAATGTCCATATTTGTCTAACCACATTGCATCTAATGTGCCTTCAACAACACAAACATAATCAGATTTTTTTATTCTATTCCCACCGAATAAAAGAGCCGATTTCTTCAACCCATATGAATACATATATTTAGGTGTCGCATTCATTCTTCTAGCCACCCAACCTACCAATCTACTTCCTTTATCGTATATAGGTATGATTAAATCATCATACTTATTAGTTCCACATCCCCATCTAAACAGTATTTCTTCATCAAACCCTCTATCAAATATCCAATTTGGATAAGAATCAGCTATAAAAGTTTCAGGTAACGAGATTTCTTCTAAATCTGTTTCTTCTTCAACTTTATAGAACTCATCAAATAAATTTAAATCATATTCAACATCTATATCATATCCTAATCTTTTAATAAAGGTTTGTAATGAACCTGCTCCACAACCTGCAAAACAAATCCAAGCTTCTTTTTCTACATTTATAGAACAAGAAGACCTTGTATCATCATGAAAAGGACATAAAATTGAAAATTCATCTTTATCTAAGGGTATATTAATTCCTATATTTAATAACGTTGATGTCCAATCTGCCATTTACTTATTTCTTATTAGTATTTTCTAAAGCTTTTACTAAAGCCCAAAATTTCTTCATCAAAGCACTTCTTTCTTTAGAAGAGATTTTACCATCTTGCACACTCGCAACTGATACTTCTACTAAATCTAAGAGTTCTGGAAGAATACTTCTGTACTTAAAAATCATTCTAAGCATATCTTACTCCTTTAACTTTTCTTTTATTAAAAATCGCTATCATATCTATTATACTCTTCAATTATACCTTTATCAACATCCCATTTTAAACTCAATTGATAAATAGGTAATTCTCCATCTCTATATTTTTGAAATTTAATATCTCGTTGTCTAATATCTCCACTAGATAAACTAATTCCTGTAGTTTCTGATTCTGGTTTTCTCATTGCAATGGCTACATCTGCAGCTCTAATTAAAGCATCACCAAAAGCCACTTGCTCTGGTCTTGGGAAGGCTGAAGTATCTGCTGCTTCTCTTGTAGCTTGAGTAGAAACAACTATTGGTATATTAAAAGATAGGGAAAGGTTTTTAATTCCATAAAATAATGCGTGAGATTGTTCCCACATTTGTTTTTTATTAGCAGTTCTTGTGCTAACTAAATATATACCATCTAAAACTACTAATTCAGGGTTGTATTTTCTAATTAAACTAGCTATACCTTCTAAAGATATACTAGATTCTCCTTCTATATGATCGCATATTAATAAATTTCTAGCATTTGATTTCTCTAGAAACTCTTTATATTTGTCTTCGTCTATTTCTCCCCCTGTTCTTAAATTAGTATGAGAAAAATCATATCCCATTTTTCGTGCTAGTACAACATCTAACCTTAAACTTATAGCATCTACAGGCATTTCAGTAGATACTAATAAAGTTTTAACCCCTTCTTTAACTGCTATAGCTGCTATATCTACACACATCCAAGTTTTTCCTACAGTTGGTCTAGCATAAAAAGCTATTAATTCGCCGGGTAACCACCCAACTCCCATATTATTCAAAATACTGAAGGGAGTTTTAATCCCTCTTAAACCATCTTTATTATCTTTTTCTTCTTTTCTTTTACTCCACTCTTTAAATCTTTCATCACTCCCTTTATCATATTCTACAATATCATCATCATGATGAATCATTACATCATCTAATAAACTGCTTATTTTAGATATGGCTTCAGGAGCATTTTCTTGTAGTAAATCTTTATTAGTTTGGAAAGCTTTAACAGCTCCTCTAAAAGTTACTTGATTCTTAAATACTGAAATCAAATAATCAATATTAGTTTCGGCTGCTGCTGGATTTAAAGCAGGGAAATTATCTTCAAGTAAAGCGTGTGGGGGGAATTCATTTGTGTCATCTACATAGTCAAGTAACCATTTAAAAGCTTCTCCATGTTTTGCAAAATCTGAAGAAGAATATTTAAATTTTCTTAAAGCTACTTTACTATTTAAATTAAAAATTAAACCTGATTCTATAAACTCATTATTTTCCATTTTTATCCTATTGGATATACTATCCTATTATTACTATTACTATTATTTTTTAAATACACATAATATTCTATATCATCTTTTGTATTATTGTCAACATAATTCTTAGCTAATTTTAAATTTGTATATTTTTCTTGTTCCCAGCTTTCTTGTGTTTTTTTATTACGACCTATAATAATATATTTCCCTTCTTGTAGACTCTCTATCACTTCTTTTTTATAAAACCCACCACCCCCTCTTCTTTTTTTAAGTGGCATCAACTTCCTCTTTATATAAAGTCTCAAACTTTTTTCTGATTTTATTTCGTACTCTATACGCAGACTCGTCTAAATCTTCACTAATTTCTGTCATTGTTAAATCTTCAAATCTTAATTCTATATATCTTTTTTCTTTTTCAGTTAATTTTAAGTTGTCTAAAATATCAAATATCTCAATTTCTTCTAAAAAATTTAAAGCTTTTATATCCTCTAAAGCTTTGGCTACTTTTCCAGACATGTATTCATATTCACTATATTTTATTAAAGTGTTTAAAGTGGTTGGATGTATTCTTTTTTGAGCTTGAGAAATAAAAGTTCTTATAGTATTTATCATAGCAGTATGTAAATAAGTATGAAAAGAAGCTTTCTTGGTTGGATCGAATTTTTTGGCTGCTTTCAAAATAACTATTCTAAGTTCTTGTACTAAATCTTCTTTATGCATTCCTTGAATAGAAGTAGTAGCTAACATCCTATGGATTTTAGGTTCCCATTTTTCAATTAATTCATTTGTAATTTCTATATTATTAGTCATCTAACTCCCTTAAAATTGATTTTGGTCTGTCTCCCTCTTTTCTTTTATCTTTATTCATACACATTAAATTGCAATACACATGGTAAGAATCATTTACATAACCTTGTATAACAACACTCTTGAGTCTTAAAAAATGTTCTTTACAATAAGAACAAGTTAATTCTATATTATAATAACTTATTTTACAAGCCTTAGAACAGAATGTTTTCTTAGCTTTTTTCTCATTATAACGATTTTTTCTTTTAATAGTCATAACTAAATCTTTACATTCAACGCAATATACATATCTACTTTTCAATCCACTTGGAATTTTAGTAAATAAACCATTTTCTTTTAAGACTTTGTGTACATAACCTCTAGTATAACCCATTTTTTTGGCTATCTCACTAGTACGCATAAAAGGATTTTTCGTTTTATAACGTATAACTTTAGTTTTTGTAGGTATTCTTTTAGGCATTATTAGAAATGAAACAAATGTGAATGTTCTGTATCTGCATCAACAAATTTAACATTATAAGTAATAGGCTGTATTTTATTTGTTGCAAAATCATGTACTGTAGCTATATCTCCTCCATTAGCTTGGTCTTGATTATGAGTCCCTCCCTTTATAATAGCTATCACTACTGAATCTTGAGGAAAGTCTGTAGATGTCCAATCTATTATAGTCTGTATTTGAAATTCATTTGGATGTTCATCATTCCAATATAATATATAATGGCTATTTAATCCCATATCAGCGTTCAATATATCGGCATCTTTAGTTGAACCAGCTCTAATTACATATTCTTCTCCTGTATCTAATATTAATGTTCTAGAAGATGCTGATTGTTCTTTATGTGGTTGGGTTGAACTATATCCCCAACGGACTTCTTTTGATCTTTGAACAAAAACAGCTACATCATCTGCATGGGCTGACCCCCCATCAAAACCTCTTACTACTGTAAGGTCATTGGTTGAAACTCCTGTTACTACCATATGTTCGCTAGCTGTAGCATTAGAAACACATAACACTTGTCCATTAGAAAAATGGGCTCCATTATCTACAGTAACTGTTGTATCTGTAGTATTAGCTATTGCTCCATTTAATAATGACCCTGATGGAGCCATATTTGAAATATGCATAGGCTCATTAGTATCTTTTCCTAAAGCAAATTTTTGTTGTGACCTATCTCTTTTAAT
>Ga0098034_1000448_pt1 | contig 17699 bp, 6 predicted proteins | sample 2_EtaG_FD_77062 | JGI IMG/M metagenome (GOLD analysis project Ga0098034, IMG submission 77062) | Marine viral communities from the Subarctic Pacific Ocean - 2_ETSP_OMZ_AT15125 metaG | ecosystem: Environmental > Aquatic > Marine > Oceanic | place: Pacific Ocean | collected 2015-01-07
AGGATTAATCGTAAACTTGGGGACTTGGGGAAGACGATGACCAAGTCTTTTGGCGGAACCGGGGGAGGAGGAGACAAAGTCCGTGCGCTAGGAACAGGGCTCTCTAAAGCGACTGTCAAAGCTGACGAATTCAGCAAATCAATGGAGGCATCCAATGCTCGTGTTATAGCTTTCGGTGCGTCTGCTGGTCTCATCATGGGGATTGATCGAGCATTAAGGGCGATGGTCGCTTCAGCTATAAAGGTAGAAAAAGCCATGATGGACGTCAACGTGGTGATGAATGCGTCTACTCAAGCTCTAGACAAGTTTGGGAAGGGGATGTTTCGCGTTGCTAAGGAAACCGCTCAAGGTTTTGATACTGTAGCTGAAGCCGCAACAGAACTTGCTCGTCAAGGTTTGGGAGCTGAGAAAACTCTTCAAAGAACCAAAGATGCATTGATCCTGACCCGGCTAACGGGAATGAAAGCAGCTGACGCCGTGAAGACCCTAACTGCTGCTGTTAACTCATTTAATAAAGAAGGTGTCACTTCCGCTGACGTAATTAATAGAATGGCCAAGGTTGACGCCAAGTTCGCCGTAAGTTCAGATGATTTGGCAAAATCAATTTCTCGTGTGGGTGCTTCTGCTGTTTCGGCCGGGGTGAACATGAACGAGCTCATGGCGATCACGACAGCCGTCCAGCAAAAAACAGCACGTGGCGGTGCAGTTATTGGTAACGCCTTTAAGACAATTTTTACACGTATACAGCGCAGCGATGTAAAACAGAGACTTTCTAATATCGGAGTAGCCACTACCGACATGAGTGGAAAAATGCTTTCTGGTATTAAGGTGTTGCAAAACTTAGCTAATAATTTCGATAAACTTACCAAATCTCAACAATCTTCCATATCTGAGAATGTGGCGGGCGTGTTTCAGGTCAATATTCTAAAAGCCGCGTTATCTGACTTGTCTCAGGAAACCTCGGCCTATAGTGGAGCATTGAGAGCAGCCAACAGCGCTACTGACGACGCTTACCAAAAGAACGTAAAATTAAATCAAACCCTAGATTCTTTAGTTAATAGAACTTTAGCTAATCTGACCCAAGCAGGAGCCTCTTTGGGTGGTGGTCTTTTCGGTCCGGCGATTGAAAATATTTTAGGGTCAGTAAACAAGGTAATTGAGTCCTTTGGTGAAGGTGGTGCGATGGAGGGGTTTGGTCAAACGATAGGTAAGGGACTTATAACCGGTATGGGCAAATTTATTGGGGGGCCCGGACTCATAATGGCGACAGCGGTTTTCGCTAAAGTAGCGATGAGTTTAGGTAAATTTGCCAGACAGGCGTTGATGGATGTGGTGGGGATAAATTCTGCCACTAAACAAAGAAAAGCTTTAGAGGAGGCTGTGGTTGCAACCATAGCTGCCGAGCCCGCTTTATTAAAAAAGGTAGCAAAAGGGACTTTGGATGTAGCTTCACTGGAGCAGAAGATTCTTAATACACTCAAGCTTCAAACCGCGGAAAGAGCAAAAATGGCGGCTTATGCGGCACCAATAGCTGGTGCTTTATATGGAAGAGGAGCGAGGGTGGGTAAAAGTGGGGCTACGATCGGGAAGCCGGGGGGAGCTTCGGGTTTTGTTCCCAATTTCGCAGATGCCGGATCCGAAAGGGCAGCCGCGGCGGCCGGAGGTTATAGGGCAGGGGGTATCAGAACGATGAGCCAGCCGGGTGCTGGAACTATGATGTATAATTCAGCGGAAACTGTTAAACGTTTTCCGGGGATGAGTCAGTCAGCTATCATGCCTCCTCAGGGGAGCCCTGCGGGAGCGGGGTATCGGACAGCTTTCGGTGCTGCGCATGGTTTTGATCCTTATGCCGCTGAGGGGTTCGTTCCAAATTACGCGCGCAAGAAGAAAACGAGGGGAGGGGCTGCCGTGGTTGGAGCCACATTAAGGGGGAAAAATCCTATTGGGGTTTTATTGGGGGAAGGACCTGTTCCTGCCGTTGATCGAGATTATACGCAATCTTTGTTTGGGGCGCAGGGAATTGGCGGTTTAAAAAACCATCCAAAATACAAAAAAATATTGGAAGCTTACGATATGGGGCTAATAACTAACCCAAAAATCAAATTAAAAAAAGTTTTGACAAGAGGCGTCTTTCCTTTGCAGTCCTCCGATATTAGAAGGACTGGAAAATCTCCTTCATTTAATGATGAATATAGCAAATTAGAAAAAGGGCTTGGTGGTTTTGCCGGAAGTATACAAAAAGAGATTTTTGGAGATACGGCTCGTGGAAGGAAGTCTATAAGTGGAGTAACTAAATACATGGGAAGTGGAGCTGCTGGTGAAATTTTTGAGGCCGCAGTCAGAGCTTCTCTCGATCAAAACCCCGATATTTTAAAAGGGGCCAATAAGAATGCGCCGTTCGACTTTAACCCCTTTAAGAGGCCGGATAGAGATTTATTGAATTTATTTAACCTAAAGAATTTGTCCAGAATCGAAGCTAAGATTGGTGGAGAAGCGGCTACCAATATAGTTAGCAAATACGTTAACGAATTTAAGGGTAGCGATACTGCTAATATAGATAATTTGATGACGAGTATTTATAATCGAGCAATGATGGAGCGCAGGGGGGTCGGTATTAAAGGTAAAGGTAAAGGTAGAGCGCATGGCTATATTCCTAATTTTTCCCCAGTAACTAGCGCCATAGGGAGAGAGATGGCGGCAGGGGTTCCTGCTTCTGCCATAAGAGTAGGAAGCAATCCCGCCTTAAGGGGCGCTGGAAATCCCGGCGGTGTTGGAGTTTATAATACCATACATGAGCCCGGTGGATTGAGTCAGGGTATCAGTAGAGCTAGGACCGAAGGTATAAACCCTCGTGGTTATGGAGCGGCAGAAGGGTTGGTCCCGAACTTTGTGCCGGGAGCTGGTGCAGCAGTCGGATGGTTAAAGAAAATTTATGATATGTTCATGAAGGGCAAAGCCGTCACGAAGGTTAAAGGAGTGGCGGGAAAAATCCCGAAACACGCAACAGATGATGCTGGATTGGCGGCAAAGAGTAGGGCTGGATCAGCTGCGGTTATGGGTACTATAGCTGGGGGAGGAATAGGGGGCTGGTCCGGTGTTGGTGCAGGTGTCGGTATAGGTGCTGCCGGTGGGTTTGCTGTAGGAGGAGGAATCCCCGGGGCAATCGTTGGTGGGCTTGGAGCTCTTGCTTTTGAAATTCCTACTATGATTGGTCTGCTAATGTCTTCTTCCGAAGAAGCTACAGAGGCTTTAGAGGAAGAAATCGAAAAACAACTGAGCTTGGCGGAAGCAGCGGAAAAAGTTTCTAAGGAGATAGCTAGTCTGAACAAAGAGATGGGTGTCTCCGCGTTGAGGACATTAAAAAAGGAAAAATTCTCAGAGATGGAGAAGGAGAATCCAGCAGAATACGCTAGGATGAAAGGCACAAAAGAATTCAGGAATGCTCAGGAGGCCCTCACTCTTCCACAATATCAAACTGCAATGGAGGCATATAGGAAACGTTCAGCGCAAAAAGAAATGCTCCTTGCCCCAACGCAAAAACGTCGAACGGGAGATATAACTTTTGATTCAGCGTTTGGAAAACAAATATTGGAAAAGTACACCCCCCACTCTAGGATTCAATCACTTATGGAAGAGGCCAGAGCGATGGAAAAGGACCCTACTAAATTCGGAGGGTCATGGACAACAGACCAAGCTGGAACGAGGAGACGAGTCTCTACCGTGAACTCCTTGCAGGGAAGGATAGATGCGATGCGTGCTCAAGCTACGTCTCTGAAAACGTCAATCCCATCTTGGGGTGCGGAAATTGGTGGAATTGCCGGAAGACAATATCTCGGTTCTCTTGCGGGGTCTGGGATGAACAAACAGCAGACTTACGCTTCAATGGTGGAGCGCGGGGTCAATTTTGAAGAACTTCAATCCATGATAAGAGGAGCTGGAAGCGCTGAGGAACGGGTAGCATTAGCGACAGGTTTTAATGTAGAAGATATTAAGCCTGTTATGGATATGCTTAGGAAAACGTTAAGTCCAGAGCAGATGGAAGCGTTTAACGCTTCACTTGAGAAGGGTTATACTGACGTAGAGGCGTACAACGATGCCGTTCATGACGCCACGGTGCTAGAGAAGGAGCGAGAAAAAGAAGCTCGAAAAATGATAGACGTCTTTCGCGAAGCAGCGAAATCTCAAGAGATGTGGAGAAAATATGCCCACGCAATGAGATTAGCTCACGAGGCAGAGATGAGGGGTATAGCTCATCAAAAGAAACTTAATTCGATGCAGGACAGCTATACGATGGCCTTGGCTAACGCAACTAAAGACCAAAGAGGGGTGGCTCTTGTTCAAAGAGGGGTATCTATTGGTTTAGCGGGGAGAACTTTCGACGATTCCATAAAGTCCGCTAAGAGTAAGTTTAGTACAGACGCGGCAAAAAGTTTGGCTCATTTGGATTTTATTAAGTTCGCTGAATCCCAGAACTTTACTCCTGAGAGAGCTCAAGAGGCCCTCGAAAGATTTAAGGATTATAGGTCAGGGAATATAAACCTTGAAACTTTACGCGAAGACTTAATGAATACGAGGGGAGCCAAGCTTCTGGGGGCTTTAAATCCAGAAGAGTTAGCCGATGATAAAAAACTTCAGGGTGTTATAGATTCTTTGCAGGGTCATTTGAATGATTTGGATAGGGCTACTAAAGGGGCCACAGACCAAAAAGGAAAAGACGTTGAAGCCGCTAAGGAAGCCTATGACATTCAACTTAAAACAATTAAACTTCAAATAGAATTAAACACCAGTAGGAGACAGGAAAACCGATTAATAAATGCCGCGATAAAATTAAAGGAACTTGAAGAGGCTAAGATATTAAAAGAACGAGGACAAATTGGGGCTCGCGGTTACGCTTCTGCTTACTCCGCTTCTCTCGCGGGAGATGTAGCCGCAAGGGGCGTTCGGAAAGGTGATTTCGGAAGAGCTTTTAAAGCTGGGTTTGTAAATGAAATGGGTTACGAGCCGGTAGATATGCTGGAAGATTGGGAGGCGGGAACAAGAAGCGTAGCCCAAAACATGAAGTCATCTTTCGCCGATGCATTTCAATCTATATCCAGCGGCGCGAATAGTGTTCAAGGAGCCTTTGCTAACATGGCTCAAAGTATTCTTAATTCTATATCAAGTATGTCCTCACAAATGTTTACCAACATGATGTTTAGTAAGATGGGGTGGCAAGGTTCTCAAGGGGGTCTTGTTCCCGGTTATGCGGGAGGAGGAGTTGTGAGGGGGGGTTCAGGCTACAAAGATGACGTGCCTACGATGATGCAGGGTGGGGAATTTGTAATTAAAAAATCTTCAGCACAAAAAATTGGTTATGGAAACCTGAATACCATAAATGGTTATGCCGAAGGAGGCCCCAGCATGGGTCAGATGGGGCTAGTCGCTGCTGGCGCTAGTGCTTTATCGGGCGTTATAGCTTCGGCTACTGCTGATAAGCCAGCTAAACCTCTTCCTTCTCAAGACTACGGACATGGTCGTGGGAAATACGGCTTCTTCGGCGGGGCTGATCCAGATGCAGGACAAGTAGATTCAATAGCGGGGGGCGGTGGAAGAGCGTCCGTTTCTCTTGGAAAGGGATTTGTTTATTATCGTCGTGACCCTGAGACAGGACAACTTGTTAGCGAGAGGGCGAGACCAACCGAGGGACGTTTTGAAGTCAGTCAGAGACTTTCATTACTGGGACGCTTGGGTGAGGGCGACCCGCAAACAGGGAGGATGTTTAGTAAAGAGCAAACCATGGCTAAATATCAAGATTACCTAGCCACAGAAACTCAAAGCCGTAAAGATCAAATTGATGCTGTTAAAAAACAAAAGAAGCAAAGGTTAATTGGTGCTTACATGAATGCTGCTATGCTGATTGGTGGGGCGAAGTGGATGCAGGGGCAACTTCCCAAAGCTCCAATGGAAGGTATAGGAGCCGGAATGGACACACTTGCCACACCTCAAACGTCCGTTCCTCGTGGGTTAAGTAGTGCCAATTTAGCGCCGGGGAACGAATTAAACCTTAGTGGCTCAATGCCAAACCCGTATGCTGGTCGGGGCCCCAGATACGGTCTACCTCCAACCCCGGGTCCGGCTCTTGGAGGTTACATGCGTCATTACGCAAACGGAGGCAGCGCAAGCGGCACTCCCGCAATGGTGATGGGCGGAGAATATATAATGAGCCCCGAAACTGTTCGGACGTACGGTACCAACTTCATGCACGAATTAAACAGGGGTAACGTTCCGAGTTATGCCAACGGAGGTCCCGTCGGGGGCGGAGGTCCCGTCGGGGGCGGAGGTCCCGTCGGGGGCGGAGGTGGAGGAGGAAGTACGCTTATAGGGGGTAATACAACTAATAACGTAAGGCTGAACATTAACATAGACAAGAATGGGAAGGCTGAAGCTAGCGCAGAATCTTCGGATGACAAGGGAAGCTCAAAAGAAAGCGAGCAAGAGGATGTTCAGAAAAACAAGGAACTTGGAGAAGTATTGCAGGGGGTTGTTCTTCAGGAGCTTGTAAAGCAGCAAAGACCCGGCGGTCTTTTATATTAACAGAAACACCAGTGGGGGCAGGTTGATTTAGTAGTTCATATTTTCTATTCTGGTGATTCTTTTTTCCAGATCTAGAAGCTTTTGGTCTATTATTCTTATGCCTTCGTTATACGTCGTTTGGGGATCTATAGTGTTGGGGGGAAGCAGGGGGATTCCGCTAACGGGAGAGTAGTCGAACGTTATTTGACAAAGCTGGTTGCTGAAAGATTCGTGGGAATATTCCTTGTCGAGAAGAATGACTTGTTTGGAGACTGTGAGTTCTCCCTTTTCTACTCCCGCAGGAAGGGGATAAGCGGTTTTTAGTTTAGTTTCGGCTGCTGTGCCATTTACACCTTCGAAATCCCGTTCCAGAATTGAAATGGTAGACGCTCCGTCAAACTCTATGTTCATCTCGATTCTTCTTCCATCCTCGTCGGTTACTTGGATGGGGTTTTTTGGGGGGTTTATATAAAGGCCCGGCTTGATTATTTTGGCTTGTGTGATTTCTCCACTTGGGGTGATTTTTGCTACTTCCATTATGGTGTATTCGCCCGTTAGATTTCCGCTTGAGCTGGAAGTTGTTCCTCCTAACACATATATTTTTTGCCCGATCTTGAAGGTGGAAGAAGATTCCCCTATATGGGAAATTTCTACGGCTTCATATTCGTCAAAGGTTATCTTACATTTATCGTGCGGAGAGAGTTTGTAGTTGTAGTCGCCTTTTACGGTGAGAACATTTTCGTTTCGTGTAAATTTTTTTTTCAAGTTTATTTTTTCAGAACTTTCCGCTCTGTAAAAAATATCATTTGTTCCCAGTTTTACAAAAGCTCCATTTTTGATAGCTACTGTTTTATCGGATCTAACATAAAGTTGGTTGGATCCCCTCTGTATTGAGGCTTCGAAGGTTTCGGATTTCATTTATATTTTTTGACTATTTTGTTTTTATAATACCCCAATCGAAAAGAAACATTGGATCACTCAATCCGGCACCGTCTCCCTCCATCCATTCCAAAGGCCAGTTTTCACGTGCCGCAGCCGCTGTGCCAAAAGTAAATGATGGTCGATCCTTCATATTTCCCCAAGCTTCGCGATCGGAATTACCGCGGGTGACATACTCGGATTTACAAGACATAACCCACTCATCAAGTCGGTAAGTGCTTTTAGTTCCTAATCGAGGTTTCACTCCATCATCCTGCTTAAAGCCGAGACGAGGTTCTGCCGTGTGGCCCCCCTCCCCCTTTACTTTCTCTTTAGCCTGTCCGATGCTCATACCCCAACTCAACCCATTATTCGCAGACTTTCCGAAGTTGCTTTTAGTCCAATTCCAATAATCCAGTTTATCAGTAGGGTTAGTGCCCTCGTAAAAATGATTGGTTCCCGTAACCGGTTTATTTAAAGCCCACATTTGTTGAAACTTTGTCTCTCGCCCACCTCCGGCGAATCTTCCCATGGTGTTCGTCATGAGTATTGTGGCATTCACGTTTTCTTTCGCACTTAAAATGTGTTCTGAGTCTCCACTTAAGGGGTGTTCTTTAAGAATTATATGGCCGTTTTCATTGAAATGATAGTCAAAATTCATTCGTCTTAACCGCCTCCTTAATTCTGTTCGTATCCAAACACCTTCCTCATCGCTAGGAAAGTCGTCATCGCTAGGGATGCCTTCTTTGAGTCGTGGGAAAACTTCAAAAAAGTCATCATCAGCTGGAATGCTGGTATAGTCTAATGAAGAATGAGGGGTGCCCAAAGGAAAGACTACAGTGTCGCGATGGCCCCCTGTGGGACTGGTGATAGTTGCGGAAAAGCGAGCTGCGATTTCCCACCCAACGATAGTGTTGTCTTCTCTACCTGATTCAGTTTCATTTTTTCGTATGGGTTGTGGCCAAACTTCCATATGAAATAGGATATCGGTATTTTCCTGCATGACAAACATTGAGTCTCGGGGTAACGTGTATTTAAGAGGTGGCGTACATCTGATCATTTTCATAACATAATTCCAGTCTCCCGTCTGCATCATGTCTATTTTACCATTCCTTAGCTCATTATCTTCGAACTGAGTCAAATCTATAATAGACTTGCCATCCTTTTCAAAGTCAAACTCCCACATTCTGGGTTCCCACATGTTCCTGTACCAGTACGTGTTAGTTAAGTGTGGATCTTTGACCATATTGCCGGAGAAAGAGGCAGCACCTTGCCAATATTGCATATACGCCCCGCTACCTGACGTTGCAGCCCGTATCCCTATGTTCCCACAGTCATCTCGATACGGGTCTATCCAATCCCAAGCAAAAGCGGCTCGTCTATATGCAAGACTAGAATCTACTCCCCAGCGGAAACCTGCGGGGTAAGTGATATTTTCTTGAGCCCTAACGCCCGGAGACCAATCGGGTTTATATATTATTCCCCAATAATCATAGAATATTTGCATTAAAGAGAAAGTCTTATCCCAGCCCCAAGCCTTGTTTCCCTCTATGACCATGTCAAAAGTGTTTTTGGACGTTTGAGTTGTAGAACTCCAATCCCAAGGATTCGATCCTGTAGTCTTGTTTGTGAGTTCATACTTTGTTTTTCCGACTGGTGCTTGTTGAGAGGTAGCAAAAGCGTCCTTATATGTTGTCATGCTTAGCTGTCTTGCTGCGCTCGCTTCAAACAGGCCAAATTTGCGTGGGTCACATACAACTTGGCCCCATGCAGTGAAGGCTTTAGCTTTTTCTGAGGTGCTGGTTAATCCTACTTCAGCCAGTGGCATGCTTTCAGAACTCGAATAGCCTTCCCTGTACTCTCCTTTTGAATTTATTATCGATGCGGCCGTATCGTCATCTGTCGTGTACGGAATACCCTCGTTGATAGATCTGGAAAAATTAAGGGTATGGCTTCTGAAAAGGAGGGGGGTTTCGTCTTCGCCTTGGTTATATGTTCTGGCTTTACCCTCCTCGTTAAAATATATTTGTTCATGCAGATCGTCGTACATTCCCATGGATATCTGTATGTTAGCAACTTGTGAGGTGCCGAGATATGGGATAGGCATAATAAGGTCTAAAGGATCTTGATCCTCCGGAAACGGAAAGATCCTACGAAAGACGTTACCTCTGTAATCTTCGTTTAAGGTCATAATTCCACCAAAAGCTTTACCCTCAGTGGTGTCTGTCATTGTTTGAAAAGCCTTTTTGTTATCGTCAGATGACGTGGTGGTCTGAGTGAAGTGCAAATCAAATTGGGGTGCCATATTCAGCCTCGTCGTTCCGTTACTGGATGTTATAAGCGTGTTGTCCCCGGTGGTGAAGTAATAAACAACCCCGGCAGCGTTTGAAAAAAAGCTGTCTAACTGGTCTTGAGAAAGTGTGGGCTCCGCATTCAGGCCTTCGGCCTGAATAATTCGTACTTTCAAGTTTCCATCGGGATAAATAGCCGCTGTAGCGAGGTATGGAAGACTGTTTGTGGCGGCAGTTACTCCGTCTATAAATTCGTTGTTTGCTTCTTCTCGTTGGCAAAAAAGAATTCCGCTGGGGGCGGGTATTTTCACCCCTAAGATATCGTAGGTAGGCGGACTATTCGCTGCGAAATCATACTTGTCGAAAGTCTCTTTGTCGGTTTCACCTTTAATGGTATTGTCATAAATTTTGTTGCCGGCGCTCGTGTTGCCTTCTCCATCATGCATTTCGACAACGAAATCGAATTCTCTTAGTGGGAAATCCTCGGTTTTGTTTCTTATGTTAATACCACTTCCGCTGACAGATAGCCAGTCGGCATTATCTGGATCTCTTTTGTAGTCGGCACTTTTGTCCTCCCAGCCTTCTACCGCTACTCCGTCTTTCCATCCTGTTACGTGAGCGTCGGTCCGAAGATCTTCAATTGTGTTTGGATTCAGGATTTCGGAATTTACAAGAAAACTAGGGGTCGTGTCTTGAGGGGCGTATCCTGTCGCTTCGAAATAAATATAACTACCGGGAGAATTAATACTTTCGCCATCTTTTTCAGGCCGTTCAGTGCTTCTTGCCGTGAGCCTATATTCTACAACGTCTTGGTTGAATTCTATGTCAAATTTGGGTATTCCATCTGCATCATAAGATTGGAGTTGTCCATCTACAGTTATTGGGGCTTGGCCTTCGAGGTTCGAAATTCCTTTGGCCGTAGTTATCCATGTAAAAACAGGGCTCGGGTCAAGTATGTTATGAACAGGTGTATCTGAGGTTACCGAGATTCCTTCCGTGGTCAAATTTGATAATTCCAGAATTTTAATTGTGGAGCTTGTTTTACTTGTTGCGGTTATTTCTATCTTAATCGCCAATCCACGGGAAACTTGGTTGGTTACAGAAGTGGCAAAAAGAGAAACCCAATAATCAGTAGCGATCATATATGGAGCATCGGTAATTAAATACTCGCTAAACATTGTGTCGTCAAGCAGGCTGTCCTGTTGCCCTTCGTGTTCTATATCCGTATAAGGTAAAACGTCTATTGAAAATTTTTGATATTTTTTAAATTTTGACGAATCAATAACGTATACCTTGTCGCTATCGGGGCTAGCGGGGAGGCCGTAATCTGCGTATGCGCTGCTAATTTCAGAGTCTTTAAAAAATCCTAACGTATAATTAATGTTGTAAACATCTTTCTTAGGCTCTGTATCTTCTTGTAGTTTATCAACCAAGGGGTTTTGAATTTGCCAATTCCCATTATTGTCAATTACCTTATAGCCTGCTTGGGGGAATCTGATTTCGACGGTATCATAGCCTGCGTCGGTCGGATAAGGCACCCCTTGTTTCGCCAAGAGCAAAGCCGATTCGCCTTCGCTGTCGATCGGGGTAGCGGAAGCTGTGTTTGGGTCATAAGGGAAAAGCGGTGGTTTGTCTCTTTCCGAAGTAACCACGACCCCGGCAGCAGTGATGTTGTCATATTTTCCCGTGGAATAAGCCAATGCGGAAATTCCGTAGGTTGTATCCTCCTCTTTGATATTTATAATTTTAAAATTTGAATAATTTCCGCTGATGAACTCGGGATCATCCGGATCGTTTGGTTCAATACTCCAAATTAAGTTTTCGCCCGAATAGTATCCCCCAGAATAACTTATAGAATGAGGAGGTCCCTCTGGGGATTCTGCGTTGACTCCCGTATTAGTATATCCCGTGATTACATAGTCATTGAAATTAAGTTTATTGCCTGTTCCTCCCGCATTTATGGTGACGTCTTTTTGGAAGAAGTCCCCGGTGTTGAAATATATCTGGGTACATACGCCGCTTCCACTTTCCATGAAGTCGGATCTGTAGTCTCCTGTTATGGTGTTTGTGTGCGCCCCACTAAACAAAAGGTTTTGTATTTGATTTCGGCGAATATCAGAAGCGTCCCCGGATGAAAGGTTATATGTAGGAGTGAGTATTGAAAATTTATAAATATTATTTTCGTTGAAATTAAGAGCTTGATCCAGTATAACACTATTGAAACTGTCGCTATCCCAATCGCTTGGTTTTGCTACATTTTGTTGGCCCTCGTTATCGTCCAGTATTAAAGGTCTTACCGCATTGGTTCGACCGCTATATTTTAATGGACTTCGATAATTGTCGTATATCTGGACGACGTCCCCGGGCATTAAGTAAGCCCCATCATTGCCAACGGAAAAACTGACCGTCTCTGTTTCATTAAATTCGCTAGCTAATATCCACTTGGCAAAACGTCTGGCTTGTCCTCTGCTTGTACATCCAAGGGCGCTTGTCTCTATTTCTCTGATACCGTATCTTCTTACCGCTTCTTCGTCCTCGAGGTATTCTATTGTTGGCTGGAAGAGGTTTCTTTTATCGTTGTATCTTACTATAGCAACCGTATGACGGGCCTTCTGTGATGAGCTTGAGTAAGTAAAATTTCCATTTACAACATTGGAATTATTGAACTGATAAACTGGGTCTTTGAACTTGTCCTGCACTGCAAAGATGCTTCCGTTGGTGTAATACGCTATACCCCGAAACACAGACGTGAGGTCATTTAGCACTTTAAAGGCCTCTTCGCGCGAAAGGATAATATGGTTGATTGTGAAGTTGGGTTCAAGAGCTCCGTAAGTATCTGGAACAAGGATGTCACAGAATCGAGCTATTTCGTAAAGGGTCCATTGGTCCACCTCAGTCTCTTTTATAAACTCACCCACTCCATAGCGGGGGTTAGTTAAGATGTCATAAAAGCACCACGCGGGATTATCGGTCCATTCTCTAATGTAATCACCGTTTTCTTTTTTGAAATCTCCGTCCCAAAAAGGAGTTGCTGGCGTATCTATTTCTTCCCATTGAGTTACAATGTTGTCGGCAATGGTAATTTTGGTGTTGGTTCTTGGATGAGTCCAAACTCCCGCAGGGTCTTGGACTGCGTCCCCCAACCTGCTGTCTCCGTATTTTTTTAAAACGGGGTTGTAATTACTGGGGATTAGAACTTTAGTGAGGTGGGCGTCATAAGCTCGGGAGGGTAATCTTGTAAAGGAGCGTGCATCAAACTGCGAATAGATCATGGAAGAGTAGGGGTAACGTAGTCGTGTGCCGTAAACTTCCACAATAGAATCCACATATGAAGAGTTGCGTAAAAAGGAGGTTAGCGACTCGGGAGTTATCCTGACTATTCTTATCTCCCACCCTTCGAAATTATCCACGTCTTCAAAATGCTTGGAGGAAAGGTCTATAGTGCTTCTTCTTATGTAGGCATTGGCTATCATACCCGTAATAGTTTCGGATACCCCCAATTTCCATACGGCTTGTGTGGGTGTCGTCTGGTTCCCATCCTTTATTGAAGTTTGGGAGAACCTTTTGTCGAAAAGGGGCCTGTAATAAATGCTATATCTGATCGTACGAGCTTTAGTATCTCCATAACCGACTCGCGCGGGGCCGTGCTTTTTCTTGTATTTTTTTTGTCCGGATTGTAAGATTTCGGAAAGGGCGGGTACTTTAATATTTACTTCTATTTTTGTTACTTCTTTATTGAGTATGCTATAGGTTTTAGCATATTTGTCTATTTGGGTTCCGTGTTTTAAGCTTGCGTTTTTTGTTATTGTTGGACTGTCTCCTCCCCCTTTAATTTCAGGTCCGTAGAGTCTCTCCCCTATGGAGCGGTTGATTGTTAGGTCAAGCTCTTCATCAGGTGAAAGACCTGCGTAAGATGACATGTCCGAACTGAGTACGGGGATGTTACCCGCGGGGTTTCCGTTTACGTATTGGAGATTTACAGAAGCAAAGTTATAAAAACCGTCACTGTCAACTACTGGCACTTCATTCCAATAAACTGAGCGAAGAAAACCTAAGTCTTTTCTTTGTTGCTTTGCTGGTGTAGTGTCTGCTTCGCCCAGTACTCCCGTTGCCGTGTAAGATTCGAAGTTGACTTTATCATACCCTACAGCTTTTTCTACTCCTTCGTACTTGTACTCTCCGCTGGTGATTCCTTCAATAACGCCTTCACCTATCAGATCGACAACTTCCGCAAAAGATCTCGAAACAACCGTATTGTCTGACCTAGCTACCGGCCAACCCGGCGGTCCTGTTAGGACCGCCGCTACATCAGTTACTGGAGTGCGCGCTTCGTATTCAGCCATATTTTAATCTCCCGGAGTATTATTCCATTCCTTGACCGCTTTCTCCAAAAGTAGCCCGGCTCCGTCGATATAATAATTCAGAGCTTCCGTATCAGCCCCTCCCCACGTATACTTGGGTGCTACTTCTGCATCAACGTCAACAGCATCAGAAGCCGCTTGTATGACATGGCTGCCAACCAGAAGCCTTCCGTAACCTACAAAAACAGGGCCCCCTTCTCTTATGGTGTTTTGGGGGCCATTAAATAGGTAAGATCGAGCACCTCCCTGCTCTATCTCCCTAAAATCTCCAAATTTAGGCATCGGAGTTAGCAAGTTGGTGATACCGGCCGCTACCAAGCCTACACCACCCAAAACCATGGCGGTGGCCATCATGCCCCCTTGACCTGCCATAAGCATTCCAAACCCTCCAGCTGCGCCGATGCCAGTGGCAATAAGAACTACACCTATAATAATTGTCAAGATTGACATTAGTTTATCAGAGCCTTCTAAAACGGGAACTATATCAATGGTTTGTATAGTATCGCTTTTCATGACAAGCTCCGAGTTTCGGAAACCTTCTAAAGTGTTGGGGTCTTTCCCTTCCTCTACGGCAAAATCTTTGTCATTTATTAGGACTCTGTATTTTATGTTTTTCTTGTCGTTTTCGAGCAGCTGCTTGTAGAGTTTTTTATTATTGCATTGAATTCCTTTGACAGCTTCTCCGATGCTTCGTGCGGCAAGTTTCCATTCGGATTGACCCAGTTGCTCAGCAAGGATCCCGTGAATTTTTATATTAGTTAAATTTTTCATGTCTGTATATTTTGTACATGGTTTTTTCCAGAGTCTTGTTTAACGTTTCGATGCATGCATATTTATTTCTGGGATGGTGAATTATTGTTCCGTTGCCCAAGTAGATGGCTACATGGTTTGGTCCTTCCCCTTTAACGAATTCAAAAACAATCACATCATGTTCTCGAAGGGGGGAATTGGGGGAGAGCTCCATAATTGGGAGATCGGGATTGTTTTTGTTAAGGTCGAAAAGGTTTTGGATTAGGTGGGGGTTTTTGTTGAACCAATCGTCTCCGAGGGTGTTATTCCCCGCAAGGGTTATTCCAAGGTTCGAGTAATATTCCTTAACAGTTGTATAACAATCAGATTGTCCTATTTTGAAAGCTTTGTTCAAGAAAGAGGTTTTGTTTTTCGTGTGATCGAAAAAGGAAAAGCTGTGCTTCTTTGTACTATAGAGTACATAATCTATTTTGTGGGAACGACTATTCATCATATCGTTGATGGAAAATTTGTCGTTGGAGGAAACGTGAGAATGATATACGGCTTTAATCTTTCCTTGGCGGCAAGCTTTAAGGTAGTCGGAGGGCATTATGGAGAAATGTTGTGTTGGTTTTTCCGAAACATTCCGGCATTCAACAGTTTTCAGTTCTTTTTTATTTTCCACCAACAGTCCGCAACATTCATGCGGTTTTTCCCTTAGGGCATGTTTTTCAATTTTTATTTTTGTTGGTTCTTCTAAGGTCATCGTTGACTAGCTAGTTTTTTTGCGGCGGGAAAACCCCCGAAAGGAAGCTGTCCCATTTCTGCGATTGCACATGACGACCCCAAGGCTGCTTTACCCTTTCTACTACCCCATCTTAGTCGACATCCGGTAAGGCTTTTCGAGCATTCGTCAGGAACCCAGTATTCAGAGTCGGGAGGGTGGGATGCGCTTTTTTGTGTTACTACTCCTGAATCTTCATCTTCTATCGGTCCGGTTATTTTTTTGCATACGAAATAAAATTTTACACCATCTTTATCCAAGAAGCAAAATTCTCCGACTTGGTAGGTTTGTGCTGCGTTCCATTTGCCTCTGTCCTTAATTTCCGATACATCCTCAGGGTTCACTAAACCAGTAGAATAGATGTGTTCGTCTTTGTCTGTAGCTACGGCAGGGGCAAAAATTGGTAATCCGCATGTGGCCGCATTTGGATCTGCATGAAGGGTTTTAATTCCCGCTTTCTCAAGAAGTGGAATTGTGTCGCTTTGACTAAGTGTGTTGTCGTTTTTGGCAACCTGCCATGCTTTTAGTTCATCGTCTGTTGCGTGTTGGTACCAGCATCCTACACCGCGGTATTGCCACACACACTTATTTGCAACAACCCTCCGCTTTGGTATCTTGGTACCTTCTAAATCAAGAATAGAGGAAAGAGTGTAAACTAAAACATTTTTATTTTCTGTTTGTTTTCTTTCTATATAATAAACATCTTTGGGTAGTTCCGCATACATATCGGGCTCGTAGCCGTCTGGGGGTAAGGCTGTTTCTGTGTTTCCTCGAAAGTTTGCCACATCTAGGTATTTGGCGAACGTCCTTCTTCGTGAGACTTTTGACCCAATAATATCTCCAAATTTTTGTATTTCGTGTTTGAGCAACGCTAGCTGGTCTATTCCCGTTTCCGACTGGCTTGCTATGGATAAAGTAGGTTGCGGCAGTGTTCCTTTTGTGGAGGATTCAAATCCTTCGGCCGTAATTGGAGCTGGGAAATAATGTTTTCCTTGCCACACCAAGTAAGAATTAAAAATAGTTATGTTATTGTGAAACCTTAAAATCCCATCTTCAACATCCGGAAGAAAAGCGCCTTGGCTCGGTTTGTTTCCTCCTCTTGCTATGAAGGCTTCATTTACCAAACTAATACCTTTAGTTTCCATTAATTTGTTTAAATCGATCTCAAACAATGTAATTAAGGAAGAAGGGGTAAGGTTCGAGAGTTCGGTGTTTAAAGATTTAATAGTGGACCGAGCCCTTGTGTTGTCTGGGGTGTAGTCTGGCATTCTTAGTTATTTGTCTGGATGAAAGAGGCTTTCACACTGTAATTATTGTGGAAAACATAGGTACTATTGAAATTTTGGCAAACAAAACGTTTCTTGTACGAGTTATCTGGGCCGTCAGCATATATTTGGGGGAGTTTTTTAACCACAAAGCCGGTGACTCCTTTCTGCGTCTTAAGAAAGTGCAATATGGCCCTCGATTCCTTTTCGTCTCTCTTGTCGAAGGTTAAGTCTATTTTGATTAACCCTGAATATAAGCCGTCAGGACTACGCTGTTGATATCCATTTCCGAATATAACGGATTTAACCCTTGGGGCATGTTGCACGGCTACGTTGTAGGATGGGGTCCATAAAAATAAAGGGTAACTTTGTGTATTATTTATATTTTCATATCCTCCCCAATAGGCGGAGTTCGTAACGAGAGTGTCTTCGCCAGATGGTACATCTATTAGGGCGTAATAATATTTAAGGTTTGTGGGAACACCGGTACTTACAAGGGGAGTCTCCTTTACCATAACGATGTCATTTTTGCTATATGCCTTGTTCTTATTATGAACTGGAATGTTGTAAATACTGTTAGCCATTTTCCCTTAATCCTTTATTTATTATATTACACCAAAAAAGTAGTGTAAAATAAAGATAAGGTAATGTTAGGAAGAATCAGGAGAGAGGCAGAGAGTATCGCCATTAATGGGAGCGGGATACAGGGGGTTCAGTCCGTATCTGCCAATTACTCCTCCGTTGCTCGGCCTCTTAGAAATTTAGGTATAAATAGCATAAAATATGCCCCAGAAGGCCC
>Ga0098034_1000454_pt1 | contig 17615 bp, 17 predicted proteins | sample 2_EtaG_FD_77062 | JGI IMG/M metagenome (GOLD analysis project Ga0098034, IMG submission 77062) | Marine viral communities from the Subarctic Pacific Ocean - 2_ETSP_OMZ_AT15125 metaG | ecosystem: Environmental > Aquatic > Marine > Oceanic | place: Pacific Ocean | collected 2015-01-07
GACCCTAGAACCACATAAGTGTTTGTAACTCTTGTTGTAGTCAACCTCATACCTCCAGTTAATACAGTTGTACCGTTAATAAGCAACTCATTAAATGGATTTATTACTACGTCTCCGCTTGTCGTGTTCGCAAGAACTACGTCGGCTGAATCGAAAGTGATACCAGTGTCTTCAGTTGAAAGCGGCATGTATCTCTGTACTAGGGTATCTGATACTGAAACAGCTCTACTGTTACTAATATAGTCAGTCTCGAAATCAAATGCGTATAAAGCTGTAGCCGTAGCTGTAGCTGAATTGACGAAATGAGCTCCCCTATATGTGCCAAATGATCCAATTCCTAGATTATCATGCTTGAATCTCGCACCTGTTCCTGTCGTCATGTTACCCGCAGTGCCGAATACTCCTATTATATGATTAAACTCGGCTCCAAGTCCTTCAGTGATTGTTCCTGAACCAATACTTGTACTGTTGAAATATAGCCCCGCTACACCAGCTACCGTACCAGTCCCCATGAATACAGCCTCAAAAATACCACCTGTTAATGAGTCACCAGCATGTGTCAGGTCGTCGTTATCATAATAAACAATCGACGAAACAAGTCCCCTATGTGATTGAGCGTTGTTTGCTGTAGTTGTTACTGTAGTTTGGAAATCAAATGCGTTCGTTGCAGTAGCAACGTCAGTTAATGTAGCGTTAGCGTCAATCTTTCCCACTACAAAATCTCCATCATTATCAATACTAGCTACAACAGTATCATCATCTTGTCGCCATTCAGTTAGCTTTTCAGTTTGAGTAGAGTGACCCTGAATCATCAAAACAGTTTCATCTATTACTGTCTCTATATGCAATATAGCACTGGTCGGTTCAGTCGTAGCACCAATCTTTACATTACCACTAGACTCCACGTTTATTCTCTGTGTAGCATTAGTAAGAATCGAAAAGTCATGATCTGAATTCGTTCCAAATGTTGCAAAAGCTGCCTGAGCTTGGAAAAGTAACTGTGCTCCTCCATCAAACTCAAGACCAAATGTTGTATTACTACCACTATCAGACCAAACATCTAATTCCCATGAATTTCTTGGGTTAATACCTATACCGACACCACTATTAGTTGTATCTACAATAAAGACATCGCCGGAATCACCATCCTTTCTAACCAAAAAAGCCTCGGTATCTGTATAATCAATAATTAGATTCTCATTCAAAAGAATCCCATCATTAGCAAGTTCTATTTGTGGTGCTAAGCGCCAACTATTGGTTCTAAAAATACTCATACCTTTCTAGGTTTCTTTTTTAGAGCTTTATGAGCTATTTTTCGCTTCTCATAATCATCTTTAACCTGAAGATTACTTTTTACACGTCCATCAAACCAACACTTCAAATCCTTCTCTGAACCACGTGCGTAGACTGTTACTTCTTTAGTCGCCCCGTCCACTTCGTGCCGTAAGCTCATCCGTGGAGCATCCGCCTCAACGAAGACTATCCTTATGTCGTTATTCGCTATTTTATCTTTTATAATCATAATCCGTATTCAGCCCCATACAATGTAAATGTAAGGGCATTATTAGTATCTGTCCTTACAGCAAAATTTCCTGTCGAATCACTCATTGCAGCATTTATAGGAATAACATCGGTGGCGTTAGCACTAAGACTTACATCATAAAAAAGAGCTGTTGACGTATCATATGTTGCTCCGTCATCATCATGAAATACCCTATATGCTACTGCACCGGCTGTTGTATTTGTAACAACCAACGTCTTAACATCCGAGTTAATTCCAGATGCAGGACTATAGATACTTGCAGCCGTTGTATTGGCGGGTTGTAGCTGACCTAATTGTTTAATTGTGAATCCTGTAGACATAATTATCGATTAAAATAAGCTATTTTTTGGGTCAAAATTACACTAGTATCGAAACCTTTTTGAACCAATTCTAGGTCTCCTTGTGCAATCAAAGATGTTGAATCCGCACCAGATGATCCTGCGGTAGCCTTAATTGTATTATTAACATTCGTCAATACAAATGTGTGTGTACTGTCATCTGTATAATCAGTTATTCCAATTGTACTAGATCCTTGGTTAAACACGTAATCAAAATCATTTAATGTGAACGTGCTACCACCAATTAAAGAAGTTGTATTTAAACCTTTACCGAATATCATAAATGAACTTTCACCTACGGGTACAGCATGATTACCGTCTGCAATTATATCTCCACCCCCAATAAAAATATCTGAGCCTGAGATAAAAAATGTAGCTGGGAATGCTGTTGATAAATGTGTAATATTTAAGTCATATCCGATAGAGACTACTCCTCTGGAAAATGATTGAATATTCATGAATCTAGCAACATTTGTTGCAATAATATCATCACTAACAGTAGCCGTTGAATGGGTCGCTGCAACTACAAACCAACCAACACCAAAGGTTGTTTCTCCATCAAATGTTGTGTTGTAAACACCATTATCAAAAAACTCAACGGTACTTGCTTCTGAGATATCTGCACCTCTACCAGCTTCAGTAAAAGCACACCCACCAATATCAGCATTTGTTCCTGATTGCTCAACACCCACAAAATATCTATGAAAGGTTATCCCCTCTATTACCAAAAGTGCTGCATTGTTTTCATGAGTAAATGCAGTATTTGTTTCAACTAAATCTAAACGACCATCTACTACTACGTTTGCTGGTGTTGTTCTGTCACCTAAAACAAGAATTTCACCAACAGCATATATAGGAACAATAACGTTAGGTCTAGTATAGGTTCCAGCCGCTACATTAATGATAGTTTGGTCATTACTGGCCTGAAATCCAGCCTCATCCATCGCTTTTTGAATAGTAAGGAATGGTGTTAATGCTGTTCGTCCATCATTACTATCAGATCCTGTAGAACCATTCACGTAAAAATCACGTGTTGTCTGCAATACTGTGTAGACATTAGCTCCATTCTCTGTAAGAACTCCATTAACCTCTACATCTCCTGTAAATGGTTGGTTGGTACAGTCTAATCTTGCATAAATAGCATCATAGGCAGATCCATCCAGTTCAATATTTGCTGTGTATCCATCTGCCGTTACAACAAAATCAGGACCATCGAAATTCAACGTCCTGATCTTTCCTGAGACGATTGTCCCCCCGTCACGAACCTCAATACTCCTGTCTCCTGCCCAAACGACACCATTATTGAAGTCTGCAAGTGTGATCCAATCACCCCATTTCTCTTCATCAAGTTGAAATCGCAGTCTTGCACCATCCCACTCGTGTTTTGGCATTGGTCCCATTTCTCCATTTTCTCCGTTCTCTCCGTTGATTCCATGCTCTCCAGCCTTACCTTCCTTTCCATCTACCCCAGGGGTTCCTGTGGCTCCCTGGGGGCCTTGAGGACCAGTAATACTGTCTCCTTGCGGTCCTTGTTCACCTTGAGGGCCAGCAGTTCCTTGTTCACCTTTTATTCCTTGAGGCCCTTGATCTCCTTTAGTACCTTTTGGTCCATGAAGATCACCCTCCTGTTTTAACTTGAGCAGTGATTCTGTTGTATCAGATAGATCACCGATAGCACCAAGAATCTTACGAGAACGTGATTCATTTTGGATTACATAATCCGTGAACTCTTGTTTCAACTTTCTTTGTGAAAATTCATCGGCCATATGGACTATTTAGCTTTCTTTTTCTTAGTGACCTTTCTAACCTTAGCTTCTACTTTATCTCTTACCTTTTTAAATGGATCTTTTGTTGTACTGAATCCTTTGATCTTTGGTATATTATATAACTTTACCAATAAAACTTAATACCATCTGTGAAAGAAAGGCACCAATTGATAATGCAATTGCAGAATATGTACTGAATTTTGCTACAAATTTTACTCGCCATTCTCTCATGTCGTCCATGTCGTCTTCTAATTTACTAATCCTACTGTTTATTCGATTCGATTTTTCGTGTTCCCCTCTAACCTCTGTCTCAATACGTACAAGACGTTCACGTAAATCCGCTAGTGTTTCTAGGATCTTTACTAAATCTTGTTCCGACATATAATCAGACTTAAATCCTTAATAGCTCTAGTACGAAAATTCCAGTGACCTACTATATTTGCTTCTAATTGTTGTTTAATTGATGCCATATTAGATGTTTAGAAGTCTTTCATCTTTTGAATAAAGCCACTTGATTTGGGTTTCTGTAAGCGCGGCACCAAATATATTCGTTTTGAAGAGGCTTCCTTTAAAGAAACCTGTAGATGTACCATCAGCTCTCCTGCCGATATCATAACCACTTGTGCCTCCAAGTGAAACCGATGTACTTCCATCAGTTTCTACTAAAACACCATTTCTGTAGAAGGAACCAGTACCTCCAGAGACAACATAAGATAAATGAATGATTCTTTCTTCATCATATGACCCGTATGTCAAACTATTGATAATATTACTTCCAGCAATTCTTAAATAAACAGCATACTTTCCAGTTGTTTGGTCATATATAAACTGAAATCCATTATCTGCATCATCAATAAAAGAAAATAACCTGTCATTATCTGAGGTTGCGCCTTTATCTTCTTTTATAACCTGCGCAATAACAGTGAAATTAGATGTGATATCAACAATACCTGAATCAAGACTAAGGTAATCACCCCCATCAAAATTCATACCGTGTGGTGCGAGTTGTGTTGGGAAAGTAGAAGAGGTTGTTCCATCTCCAAGTTGAGCTGTTCCGCCCGGGCTACCGATATTCTCAGTAACTTGGTCTGAACCATCAAAATAATTACTTCGAAGGGGAAGGCTTACAAGAGCTTTTGAATCATCTACTTCTGAGAATATTGTCTGGTTATATATGTCCCCGATCGCTTCTAAAGAAATCGCTCTATCAAAGACTTGCACCTCACTAATAACTCCAGCAAAACTTGCGGTTGGCCCTTTGCCGATACCCAATACAAGATTACCAGATGGCTCACCAATTACTGATCCTCCTAAAGCACTAGTGGTTGCAAGCAGGCTGTCGTCCTCATAAACAGAGAAATTCGTTCCATCGTAAGTCAGCGTAAGTAATATAGGCTGATTAAGTGTAAGCCCACTAATTATTGCCAACGTGTTACTCCCAGAGGCTGTCCTTAACTGAAGTATAACTGTCCCGTCTGATCTTCTAACCGCTGCTATCAACGTGTGGTCAGCATCAATGCGGTAACTCAAAAATCTTCTATAGGTTGTGTCTGGGACAGAAGCGTTAGCCTGCATCCACAGCATAATCGAAAAACCAGTCTCCCACATCCAGTAAAAATACTTATTATAATCCACCCCTGACGCAACACAGGTCATAAAACCTCCGCTAACAGTGCTCGCAGGGTCTAGTGTTCCCCCATTATCTATCACGGAAGAAACGGAATCGAAAGACTCTCTAAAAACCCACCCTACATCATTTATTTTCGGGTAAGCCATATATTTATTCTGCTACTTCTTCCTCTTTATTAACTTCTGCTTTCGCCTCTGCTAGATCTTGTTGAACCTTTTTTACCTGCTCTACGGTCAATCCCACTTTCTCTGCAATTGCTTTGTGTCCAAGACCCGCAAGATCTGAATTTGCTAATGGGACTGGGTTAACCCCTACCCACTTAAGAGCCTCTACAGTCTTCTCTACGCGTGTTTTTGTTATAGAAGGTACTTTGACCTCCTTTACTGCTGCTTCAACCTCTTTCAGAGCTTCAGGAGCAATATATTTTAGTACTACGTTTTCCATATTTATATGTTAGAACATTTTCTTAGAGTAGAGAGTCCAGTCTGCATCATCAGACGCTCCTGTGGCTGCAACAACTTTAACTCGAACATATTTGAAAGCAACCGCTGTGTCGGCGATCAAGAAGTTACTTGCTGTAAATGTAGCTGCACCAAATAGTGCGTTGGTAACGTCCTGGTATGTGCATGAAGCTGCTGCAGTATCATCATCTTGGTTTGTAGCCTCAATAGTGACAGTACATGTTCCAGATCCACCACTAAGTTCCATCTGAAGTGAGAAACTCCTGTACCCATCCATGTCCATGTAGTAGTAATATGTTCCATCAGTACCGTCCGTTACATCAGCTAATGTTTCCTCTACATGGTGAGAAGAAAGAGGACTTACTTCAAATCCTTTCATTGAATCTGTCCCTGAGTCATAACCATCTGCTTGAACAAGCACATGTCTCTCTGAATTCATAGCAATAGCACCTTTGTCACCATCGTTTACTGACTCTCCAGCATCGTTGTAGTAACCCATCACAACAAGACCACCATCGGTAGCCGCTGTAAAAGCACTGTCATCAATATCAGCACCGCTAACAGCACCAATTGTGACTGATCCTGCCTCTAAAGTTACTTCATGAGCGGATGCATTTGTGCTTTCTCCTGGTTCACTTCGTCCAACCTGTACAGAACAGGCTACGTTTGAGCCACCTACGCGGATCAATTGAAGCTTATCAAGAGGCACTCCTCTAAAGTAGTAAGTATTTCCTGAAGAAAGCAGGAGACCGTTAGCAGTAGTAGGTGTATTATCGTCAAAAAGAGCACGAACATCTCCGTCCTCAACGATAAGGTCAACTGCGTTAAGATTTAGACTCTCTAACCCCGCTGCTTCACTAGCTGCAGTGTCAATAAGGCTATAGAGCTTTGTCGCTGTGCTTGTAACAGCGATTTTACTCGCAGCAGCGTTGGGCAATTTATTTATATACATAAAATTGCTTAATAAATTAGTCTTAAGAGTTAATTCTCTTATCCAGAGGCCCGTAAGGCCCCTGAGAAAAGAACTATGGGTTTACTGTGTAACCTTCACCTCCAAGAACAGCCCATCCTGTTGCACCTGTCCAAGAAAGGAAGATAGACGAGAGTGTTGGAATCGTAAGACTAGTTCCATTGTGGAAAGTAGTTGGAGTTGTCGTATACGTACCAGCTCCTAAGTTGAGAATCACTTTCATTTGTCCAATTTCTGTACCATCTGAAACCCCATTTGCCTGAGCTCCTCCATTAGAAAGAGTTGATACATGTGATACTGCGTCGATAGCAGTTGTGTCTGTGATTTCCTGTATTACACCTGTCATCGAGACAAATCCTGTCCTTGCATAGAGCAAAACATTACCTCCTGTGTCTCCTGAAAGTAACTCTAAATCTGCCGTATCGGTTGTATTAATCGCTTGCATGGTAACTGTAGAACCATCTGATGCAAAATCGACTCCTGAATCCGGATCACCAGAGGCATCCGCTGGGATAAGAGATATTGTACCCATCTCTGCACCAGCGGAAGTGTCATCGATACTAACGCTAATTAGTCCATAGATCGCTTGTGCATCCGCGTCATCTTCTCCAGCGAAGCTAATCATTCCCACCTCATCATCTGCCGCAGGACTTGCTGAATTTTGATAAAGCGTAAATATTGGCCCCTCTGCACCGGCATCAGTGCTAACGATGTTTAAACCATTATTATTGTTAATTGAGAATGTGCAACCAGTACCTGCAAAGTCTACCGTTACAGTATCTGCTGGATCATTATAGGTAACAACCATGTCATCACCATCACCGAAATTAAGCGGAATGTTATCTGCAATCTGCGTATCTGCTTGTAGAAGAGTTGAAGAAGGCACTGTGAGTGTATCTGCTGAAGTATCTCCAAGAGTTGTATTTCCTGATGTTGTTAGATTTGTTGTCGTAACAGGAGCATCAATATTTCCATGCTCATCAATCAGTACTGTGTCACCTTTTACTAGACGTGCTCCTCCTGCGAGTTCTACGTCTCTATTATAAATTTTTGTACTTGCCATATAAGATATATCTTATTAAATCACTGTAGCTGCACTTTCACCAATTAGCACCCAACCACCTGCGGCTGTACTAAACTGGAATGTGGCCGTAGCTCCTGCTGTTGCAACAGTTACGCTAGTTCCACCTGTAAAGTTTGTAGGAGTAATTGTAGCTGTGCCTGTAGCACTAGCCATAATAACTGTCTTTTGCTGTCCGTCTGTACCGTCTGCAAGAGTAAAGACGTCACCACCTGCATCCGAATCTACGTAACTTGTTGTAGTTTTTAGATCCATTGCAGTTGAAGTACCACCTGCTGCGATTGTTTCAGTGCTTGAAAGAACTATTGGCTTATTAACAACTAATTGACCAGATCCCGCTGGACTTAAGTTAATATCACCTGATGAGTCTGTATCTATTGTTACACTATCGCCACCGTTGAAAGCTGAGAGCTTAACGTCTGTACCTTCTCTAGTAATAGACATCCAATTAGATGCTGAACCTGATTGGTCTTGTCCCCCAAGTAGCAAACCACCCATTTCTGCACCACCTGTCGGATCTGCAAGGATACCGGTTAATGTTGCATAGTCAGTAACATTGCCACCGTCATCTTTTCCTCTGAAGGTGATAACACCTAGAGCATCCATTGAAGCTGGTGAAGCAGAGTTTTGGTAAAGGACTAGTCCTGCTCCTGTCACTCCTGCTTCTGTACTAGTAGAAATAATGCTACCAGTACCTTTAGGGTTGATATTTACGTCTACGTTAGTGTTGTCACCAGTAGCCGCTAAGATTGGTCCGCTACCTGTAGCTGCGCTTGAGATAGTTAATTCATTAACAGAAGACGCTATTGAATCTAAGATCAAAACTTCTTCTGCTTCTGAGTTTACGAAAGTGAAACCTGTATTGGCTTCACCTTCCGCAATGAATACAGGGCTTACACCTGTACCCGTGTTAGAAATGCCCACATGGTTTACAGCACTTGCCGTAACAGTAAACTCTAGGATCTCATTACTATTCGTGTCCTCAAAGGCATCTCCATCTGCGATTTCGATACCTGCTGATTCAATTATTTTACCGTTTGAATCAATCAATACTGTGTCACCTTTTACGAGACGAGAATCTCCAGCGAGATCAACATCTCTATTATAAATTTTTGTACTTGCCATATCGTATTTATTTCTTAATTAGTCATAACTTATTTTGTGCCCAGTTAAGGCAGGATATGGAGAGGGGTCATGCCCCTCCCATACCACTTACCATTTGTTCCTAACTAAAGCTCAATACGAGACTTAGCTTAGAAGCATTCGTACAGAACAGAGCTCTGCAGCACCGTCTGTGAATGTTCGTACACCGTAGAGAGATTTCCCCATGATGTTTGTTCCGAAGCGTCGTGATTCTTTTCGCATGTCAACACTAGGTCGTGATTGTACAACCATGTCAACTGCTCCTCGTCGGCCAAATTGTAGCCATTTAGAAGCCTTAGCTGCTACGAATCCATCTGTACCATCAGTAAGAGTTTCAGCACCTGAAACACTCTTTCCTTTAGCGTAGAAGTCAAGAGTATCATCAGCCGCAGTATCTACAGCAACACATTGTTGCAATAGGTAAAGATCAGTTCCTGTGTGAGCAACACCTGTAGCAGTTGTTGTTCCTGGAGCATTAACCAAAGTCTCAAGGTTAGCACGTGCTGTATCAGCAGAAGCACCGATAAGTACGTTTCCAGCAGTTGTTCCGATTGTTGTAACAAATGTGAATAGTACATCTTCACCTGCAATTGTGTAGGTTACTGTGTCACCGTTTGTTGGCTGTGTAGCAATTGAAAGCTCAAGAGAGCTTGTGTAGTTGTTTGTCACGTAAAGGTCCATTCCGTTGTATCGAACCATGTTTCCATTGAAACCGTTTCGTGTTGCTTCATCACCAAATGATGTTTCTCGTGCTCCAACTTGTGAAGCGATAATCTGTGCTGTTGCAGGGTCGATAGCACCGTAAAGGCTGTCGAGTCCTACGTTCTGCTCAGATAGTTTCTGTTGCACTTTAGTAAGAGATTCGAACACGTTTGAACCAGTAAGTGTGATTGGAGTGTCTGAAGATCCACCAATAGTTTCATCATCAACTTCTGAAGTCGCGTTAAGCGCTTCATAAAGTACGTCAGAGTCAAGAACGTTTGAAAGATCTCGAACTGCGTTCTTCATGTAAGTCTTAGCGAGTGAAAGGTTTGATTGCACTTCATCAAGATCGTCTACTTCGAATCGGAAAGCCTTTTCTCGGTCAACGGTCAATGACTGGTTTGTACCAGAGATGTCTTGTGCATCGATGTCTGAATATCGTGAGTAGTCCTGGATTTGGGTCGTATTAGGAAGGATTCTGTGAAATACATCTCCATTCTTCATTTCAGACTCTCCACGGAAGTTAGCGATCTGTCGGTAGATTGCTTGTGGTTTGTGGAGTACCTGTGCTGTACGTGCCCAAAACTCTGGGAAATATGGACTGAGTGAGTTTGCCATAGTGTGAGTTTATGTTCACTTAATAAATGGCCTAGTCGAGTTACTACCCGTTACTACGCCGCAGCGAACTATCTCGACCTGAACTAATAACATCTAAAAATTCATCATCTGACATATCGTCAAGACTCTTATTCGGGTCGATGACGGTCTGTCCCATTTTCGATGGTCGGCTTTTTTTGACTCCAGCTTCGTCTTTAAATTGAGACGTAATGTACGAATCAACTTCTGCGAAACTTTTGTCTTTGAATCCCTCTGTCTGAGCAAGTGTTCGGATAAGATCTTCACGACTCTTTGCGTCAGGTCTCTGAGCAAAATAGGTCGTTAATTCTTTCTCTTCGTACTCTTGGGCTTGTAGCTCGCCTTTTAGGACGAAGCCACGTTTTCGTGCCCACTCATCGAGCAGGTTTTCAGCCTCCGCTAACTCACCGTCGTTCTCCGCCTTAGCAGGGCGATCGGTGTGGAATCGGCGTTCTAATCCTTTGTAGGAATTTGATAAAGCATCATCATCCTGCTTAGAAAGCTCAAGGACTTCTGTAGGACTCATGTCCCGTCCTTCAACTTGTTTAACAAGCTCGGCTGTAGATGAAATCAAGTCCTCTCTTGATTTGAACTTACCAGCGAGCAGCGTGTCCTGACCCGACTGGGTCTCTGGGGCTGCACTTTCGGCAACCGCCTCATTTTGCGCATTCTCCACGGGGGTACGCTCTTCAAGGTTATGGTCTTCCATATGGAATATCTTAGTTTGTAAAGGTCGGCGTTAATTCGCCTATCCCTGCCCCCCCAATAGAGGCAGAGTAGATGAACTAATGTTGTTCAAGCATGTTCTGCATCCAGAATAAATGCTTACGGATCACGGCTCTTTCGAGAACCGCCATCTCTAGTTCTTTCCCTTTTAAGGTGTCTATCTTGTTATCAATAATCTCATACTCAATTTCCCAATATTCGATGAGGGCCTGGAAGTTATCGTCCTGTGCCAAGGCTCTCACACTCTCCATTCGACGTTCATGGAATTTCTCCATGTCTTTTTGTTCGTTGAACTTTATCTTGGATTTGAGTTTTTTAAACATACTATGCTGTTAGCTTCCCCTGAACGACTGCTTTAGTTAACTCAGCAGGGTTGCTTAGTGTTGGCTCTGCTACTGCTATCGCCGCCGTTTCTTTGACTGTTGGCACTCCGACTTGAGGTGCTGGTGCTCTATCACCAATGAGACCCAGAATGGACGAGAAATCTTTCTTGATGAAGTCATTTGATTCCTTCCTTTCGAATGATCTAATGATTTCTTCAACGCCCTTGTTGAGATCAACATCAGCGCCCGCCGCAGCAGCTTCTTTAAGTACAGTCCAGAATGCAAGAGCGTCTTCACGCCGATTCTCAATAGTGTCAAAACTACTAGACCCAACTTCAACACGAATAGCGTAACGTAACGGTGCATCCTCAAAGATTTCTTTGTTTGCCCATTTAAACCTTCCTTCTCCCATCTTCGCGATGATGATGTCTTCCTTCGCATTCTCTGCGATGGCGTCGAGCATGTCGTAAGCGAGTCTGACGATGAATTCTTCATAGTGTTTGAGGGTATCCGAGTACATGACGTTACTCTCAAAGAACCTAGCCCTTACAGCCGTAGCAGTGTTTGTAAAGCCCTGTGTGGATGTAGGAGCTGTGGTATCGACCGTAAAGGTCAGAGACTGCATGTCTCGACGTACCTCGTTGCTATTAGCGAAATAAGACTGGTTAATGTCTCGATGTGGAATCTCTTGTACACCTGTTAATGCGTTCTCGATTCCTTTTGTTGCTGGAATGATTGATCCTGGACCAAGGTTAGATAGTGTCTTTGGATTAACACCACTATTAGGGTCCCACATATACGATCGATTCAGTGACTGGTTGATGTACTCAACAGCACTGTTCAGCTTGAAGTTGTACTCCCTCTGTAAGCCAAGGATTGGTTCGATGTATCCGATGGAGTAATGCTGCTCTACATCTTCGAAACAACCTGCACTGTGCACTGGAATACGTGGGATCTCTTTAACCTTGATGACAATAGCGTCATTCACTGTCCAGATCTCGTAGATACCTTCGTTCTCTGGGTTCTTTGTAGGATTAAAATATCCGTAGAACTTATCAATCGTGAGGTACTTAACTTTCTTTGCCTCTGTTTCACCTGTCGTTGCTGAGGTAATCATGAGCTGATAAACCTCTTGCCTCTCTGAATTGAACTCATTTGAGTTGATGAGCTTGATCTTATCAAGGTGGAATAGGTCTTCCTTCTGAGCATAGAGTTCACCGAGTCGTACCTTGTCATGCTCCCAGATAACAGATGGAGCATCAGACACCTGGATAAACCGTGGATCAAGATAAACCTCTGTCCATGACACAATCTCTAAGGCTGGGTATTCATCTGCTTTTACTTCTTCAATCTTTCCATCACGTTTCTTTCGAAACACGTCATGCTTGTAGTCTACGGTTCCATAAACATTTCCATAGCGCACAAGTGATTTAGCTCCCTGACGAATCTTAGCGTTGAAGCCATACTCATCAAAAGCAAAGTTCAGATAGTCTTGAATAGCTGTAGCCCATTCGTCTACTTCATTCTTAAACTTCTCTCGTTCTACTTTCTTTTGAGCGAACTCCGCCATCTCTTGTGGACCTGCTTCTGGTCCTGGTTCTTTGGATACTTTGAAGTAACGATCAACGATTGCATCAGTGTTCTGACGTAATGAAACAATGAACTTTGGGTTCTTTGCTGTTAAACGTGCAGTAACGAGTGATTCAATCTGGTTTGCAAAGTTGACTTTGAGTGTTGAACTCCAATCAGCTTGCTTTTCTCCAGCATAGCTCATTACCTCCTTGTAAATCTCAGCAAGTTGCTCACGACGCTTAGCGTTCATGGCCTTATAAGATGATTTTGTGGATGTAACGGCTTGGAGAGCTTTGTTAACAATTGTTTTGCCTGGTGCTCTAGCCATATTATGTAAATATTGGTCTTCCTAAATGGTCGTATTGGACCTGAAGATTAAAATCTTTGTCGTCAACACTTGGTTGAACTTTATAGAAATGAAAAAGCATCTGTACTGCATCTATTATATCATCATGACGACCTCTTGGAAACTTTTTAAGCTGTGTTTCCAGGGCTTGCATGTCCTTTTTCCAAAATACTTTCCCGTGCCGGATCGGTCCTTGCAGTCCACGGATCTTTTCTTCTTTCGATCCCTTCTGCATGATCTCGTCTACCGGTACATAGAGCTGTCTATCTTTCATCGTCTTTGTAAGCCACTGACCAAGTACTGTCTGCGCTTGAAATCCTTCAACACCAATCTTCTCTGGGTGCCATTTGAGTCCATGATAGATAACCTTGTCGATGAGTTGCGTTGCATTGTATCTCCCGTGTGTCACCTCAAGGATGTAAAGCTCATCATCTCTAAATCCTCCAGTAACAATAGCTGTTTCATCGTTGTGCTTCTGTTGTTTGAATGCTGGGTCAACAACTGTAAACGTACGTAACCCCTTTGGGATCTCTTCGTAGTAACGAAAGAACTCCTCATGAAACTCTTGTGTATCTTTGTTGACTGGTTCCTGTTGGTACTGAGTTGAAAATACAACTGGGTCATTACTTCTAATCTTCTCTAAAGCTGTGAGAGGAAACCTGTCTTCATGATAGCTCTCTCCTGCGTCTCTAAAAGCCTCTTGTATCTCAGCTATAGCTTGGACCGAGATATGATCAAAAACCTCACCTGCGCCATTCTGTGCCTTATCAAGTAGGTATCCACATAGATCATCCTCATGAGTTCTTTGCATCACAATGATAACTGCGTCTGTGTTGGGATTGAAGAGACGTGAAAGAACTGTGTTGTCATACCATCTGTTCACTGCTGTCCTCTTAACGTCACTCTCTGCATCGTCAGGCTTTATCGGATCATCGATTATGAAGCAATTTGCCCTATGTCCGGTTATGCTTCCCCCCGTCCCTGTTGCTAGATACTGACCACCTGCATTAGTTCTCCATAACCCTTTCGTGTCTTGGTCTGACCGTACTCCCGACCGGCGTGGGAATACTTTCTTAAATGTATTTGATTTGTAGTAGTCACGTGCCTCTGCACCAAAGTTCTGTGTTAGAGCTGCACTGTAACCTGTTGTAATAATTCTAATGTCAGGTCTCAGTCCCATTGCCCACACAGGGAAGCACTTAGTAATCAATTCTGTCTTACCACTACCAGGAGGGATATTAATCATCAGCCTTGTAGTAGTTCCATCAAGTACTCCCTTAAGCTTCTCTTCAATGAGTTCATGATGCCAGTTAACTTGAAACTCTTTATTAAGTTCCTCTTTAAAAAAGTACTTAATAAAACTGATCAGCGAATCTTGTTTATTCCTGTTGCGTCTCTCCTGTTCTCTTAAGGCTTTCTCTAGTAAAGCTGCTTGTAAGTCTTGGTTCATGCTTGAGTCATTTTGTTGATGATCTCATCTAACTGCTCATCGGTAAGCTCTTGCATGTTCTTAACCTCAATAGCCTCACCATCTTTACCAGTGTGTTCCTGTCTCAAACTAAAGTCTTCTTTCTCTTTTCTTTCTAACCACCATCTAGATTCATTATTATCACCCTCTTTGATCGATTCTACTACGTTTTTTCTTGCAATTGCGTTGATATTGTTACGCCATGCAGCCACTTTTTTACGAAGCACTTCATCATTCTGCATCCATGTAGCAAACGTAGATGTAGGGATTTCAGCCAAAATACAAGACTTATTCACACTGTAACCCAACTTTAAATAGGGCTTAACTATTTCGATAACTTCTTCTCTATCCCACTCTCTTCCTTGTGCCATATAAATTACTATCTTGAGATTAACTACGCTAATTGGATATTAATAAAGCATCGACCACACAGAAACATACCTACGTTTGGGTCGTAATAAATATTATCCTTATCAGTTAAATCTTTGCATCGTTCACACTCCTCCATATCTTCAAAAGTAACATGATATATAAACATCATATAATAAATGACTACCTTTGTATAGAACAAACTACTCAACTTCAGTGTAAATTTCCCTCAAATGTTCCATCTTAACGTAACACTCACCACAGTAATCTTCTTCATAGAAGTCGTTAAAGAACATATAAGTTAACTTAGTACATCTCTCACAAGGTAATTTCACGATGCTGTGTTCTGGTTTTTTCATAGATCTTTAAAGATTATTTTCCACTTTCGTCTTTGCTAAACCCGTGCAGCTAAAGCTCTTTCAAAATTATGACCTTTTGTTCTTTCACTTGAACCCATAAATTCTTGCTTTAGCTATTTTTAAATATTCTTCATCTAACTCAATCCCTATAAAATCAAACCCTTCTTGTCTTGCGGCTATTCCTGTTGATCCACTACCCATAAAAGGATCTAACACTACTCCCTGCGGTGGTGTAATAAGTCTGCATAGATACCGCATGAGTTTGATTGGTTTCATAGTTGGATGCGTTGAGCCTTGTCTTTCTTTCTTTGATACCTTGGCTTGGTATAGAAATCTTGCCGAGCCTTTGTTTCCAGTTGGCTTGAGGTCTTCAGCCTCATATTCAGCCTTAAAAAAGAAGCGGGCTGCTGAGCCTTTGTCGCCCATATACTTTTCACTGACTCTAGCATCCTTTTTGTCCCAGCCGAACAATGCACCTCCCTCACTTCTACCCTGCTTACCCCACTTACTCACCGTATCAGGAAACAACCCCATCACCTCTTCTCCTCCGTCATGGATTAGGTTTGCTGGGAATCTGCCTTGGGTAGTTTGAATGTTTGGTGTAGTATAACTTGTATATGACAAGACCAACTCGTGAAAATCATCCAAATTGGAAAGGTGGTCAATACCTTGACCAGAAGGGCTATCGTTTTGTTCTTTGCGAAAACGGGAAATACCGTCGAGAACATCGTGTAGTCGCTGAAAAGATACTCGGTCGTCCACTTGAAAAAGGGGAGACAGTTCATCATAAAGACGGAGACAAGTTGAACAATGACCCAGATAATCTCGTAGTAATGACCAGTTCTGAACACACTCGTCTCCATTGGCAAGAGTCGGATAATCCTTTTTGTCAGCCACGCAAGAAAATAAAAGAGTGTGAAGTTTGTGACGAAGTTCAGACAATTTATGCAAAGGGACAATGCTCTCGCTGTTACCACCGTCTTTATATGCGGAAGTGGAAGAAGTGACTCGGCATTGATCTATATTTATCCCACCTGTCCCCCACTTGAGTACATTCTTAGCAACCGTTTTTTCTGATAGAGGTTTACGAGCTACTACAATAGGTTCGTGTGCTGGTTTTAGGGCTGTTCCCCATCCTTCGTATTTTTGGGCTTCTGGTGTTGCTGGTGCTGTTATAACAGGCTGTCCATTTTCAAATGGAACATTGAATACTGAACCACTCCCTTTTATAGATGGATGTTTCCCTATCACTTCACGCTCTGCTTCTCCTATAAACTCGTCAAAACGACCATCTAATAACAATAGGTTTTTTATTTTTTTATACTCGTCTGGTTGTGGTAACCTCTGTCCTGCTGGACGACCCTCAAACCATGAATAATTAGTAGTGCCCCCACACACTACCCTGTCGGCTTCTTTTAAAGTCACCCCTTTTTCTTTCCTTTTGTTTTTTATGTATTCAGCAAAAGCTAACGAGGTTTCAGATGTTGTTCCTTTTATTTTATCCAAAGCCTTACCAATATTATGACTTTTAGGAAAACCTGAACCATACACCCACATTATCTGGTCTCTGATTTCAAACCCTGCGTCTTCAATATTAACTGCCATACGGTGATATGTTCTTGAGCCACCGAACGACAGTAAGTGACCTCCAGGCTTTAGCACTCGCATGGCTTCTTTCCATACATCAACACCAGGCACATTATAATCCCATTTCTTACCCATGAACTTTAGACCATAAGGCGGATCGGTAACGATACTGTCAATAGAATTATCATCCAACTCTTTCATTTTTTCAAGACAATCACCTAAAACAAGACTTGAACCCATATTTTAAAAACTTATTTATTTACACTCACCGCAAAGAAAAGGTCTACGCCTTAGTTCTTCAATTAGATAGATCTTTAAAGATTATTTTCCAAGCCTTTATAAGTAACTTCATATCTTCCCAAGGAATAGTGGCATATATCCCCTTTCGATCAATCTTACTAATCACCATAGGTATATCATCTGGGCCATGTTCAATAAGGGCCATAGCCTTAGGAATGTTAGGCATTCGCTTATAAGCCTTAGCCTGCACCTTAATCTGCCCGGTACCAGCCAGATCATAGCCATTAGCCTCACCATCTTGATACTCGAGATGTCTACGAGCATCTTCATAACCTAATTCTCTAAATTCTCTTGC
>Ga0098034_1000460_pt1 | contig 17459 bp, 8 predicted proteins | sample 2_EtaG_FD_77062 | JGI IMG/M metagenome (GOLD analysis project Ga0098034, IMG submission 77062) | Marine viral communities from the Subarctic Pacific Ocean - 2_ETSP_OMZ_AT15125 metaG | ecosystem: Environmental > Aquatic > Marine > Oceanic | place: Pacific Ocean | collected 2015-01-07
ACGGGTGCGATCAATTATCAAACAAACGTCAGGGCGTTATCATCAAGAGTATGGTTTGATTATCTAAAGACCGGAGAGTTACAAAGCCATGCTAAAGATGTGGAGACGTTTGGCCGACTAAATCCTTATGAAAATAGTTTTATTTTTGAAGCTGGTGTGTCTGGAAATTATATTCCTAAAATTGAAACCTTGGCCCTCCATTGGGATTTTGAAAATATAACAGGCTCAGATTCAAGTGGAAAATTTACAATACAAGATACAACGTCTGGTAGCAGCACAACCGTATATAACAAATATGGGGCTGAAAATTATTATAATTTATCAGGCCGCAATTATAGCGGCCAAGGCTTTGGATTCCCCGCCAGTTCAACAGACGTAGTTGATTTCTTATTTGTTGATACTGCTCGTCAACAATTGCCAGAAAATTTATATAATTCTGATTTAATCGAAGTGAGAGAACAGGACGACGTACTCTTTACGAAAGAAAGTCGTCCAAGTAAATATTATTTTGCTGCTGAAATAAGTTTATACGATACGATTTCTAGGAATATTTTAGGATTTTTTGCCTCTATTGAAGATTTCAATAATCTAGTTGGTGAACCGGTTAATATGTATCGACCGAATTATAAGAGTGTGGAAAAGCTTCGTGCTTTGTTTTTCGAAAACATTCAAAACAGTCCGGACTTAGAAAAGTATGTCAATTTATATAAATGGGTCGACGGCGCCCTAGATAGTGTTCTTGCAAACATGATTCCGGCGTCTGCAAAAGTTTCTGATAAGGTTAGAAGTGTGGTCGAAAGTCACTTATTAGAGAGGAGTAAATATAGACATAAATATTTGCATGTAAAGCAATATTCCAAAGAAGATGAAATTAAATCAACAAATTTTTGGTGGCCAAATTTGCCAGAAGTTGCAGACGTAGACCCAACATTTACGCCAAGGGATTTCCCGACAACAACAACAATAGACGCACCTCCGCTCCGAAACCTGGGTAATATGGAGAATATTGTACCAGAAGAAATAAGAAAGCGAAAGGTTTCTTTGAAGAAGACTGGCTTAAGGCCAATAAGACCAGCCGGCCCAGATCCTAGTCCGATTGAATCTCTCCGATCACCACCAAATCCTTCGGGCGATCCACTACCCGGCGAACAAAGCAGTAATGAATTTTGGTGGCGCTCTAGGGCAAGAAGAAACCCTGATGGTGTTTTAGCAACTGGCGACCCCGGAAAAGATAGGACTCGCGTTGCCATACAAATAAGTCAATTTCCAAACCCGTCAGCAAGTTCAAATAGTCCGCTCTCTTTTGATATGACTGTTGAAAAGTCTATCAGTACAAACACCGGATATAGTGGAGAGAACAGAAAAAATTATTTCCCAAGTTCTTTTAAGCTTGGAATTAGTATCACTACCAGCGAAGGCTTAACAATTTCTCAAAGCGCGATGCCAGATAATAACAAGGGACAACCTTATTATGATTATAGTAGTGGGACTATTGATGAAACATATGGTGGCAAAAGAAGGGTTCCGCTTAAAATTACTGATGCGGGGAACAGTATTGTTTTAACTAATCAGAAGTATCTTCCCTTTGATGTATTGAGCGCATCATCAGCAAATTCAAGATATCAAGACGTTTTATTTGCACAAGAAATTTCAGCTTCTATAGAAACTGCTCATAGGGATTTTGTTATAGAGGGTACTCCCATACAAAGTCCATGGGCAGAAGAGAATGTTGGCGGCTGGATGTACCGCCATGGCAATAGATTTGTGACTAGCACGCTTGATAGAAAAGAGGGTTATGCTCTTTCTGTTGAAGGAAATCAAATCACCCTTAACAACCCAAGGCTCTTTCGTGGCGACTTTCAAACAGAGGTTCCAATTGGTTATTATTTGCGTGACACTCCAGCTAAAAGCGCCGTAAACATAAAAAATATTTCAGGATCAAACGCCAATGCTGGCAATTATCTTAGAGACTATGAGATAATTCAAACGACGGGAAGAAAGGAAAATAATAGATATTATGTAAAATCAGAAGGAAATACTGGATCGGTCTCTGCAGCAACTGGTGGTATACTCTTCAGAACGGGTGACGACGACGGCCCAGATGGCCTTGGGACATACGCTTATAAGGACTTTGAAGTACTAGATAGGGCAACAGGAAGCAACGACTTCGTTATCGTAAGTAGGTTTAGTGCCCCCGGTGGACCAGAGGTTGCTTCATTTTCCTTTTTGGATGTCGAAGCTGCTGAGTACTCTGTTTATAATAATTTAAACTATAGAAATCTTGGAGTGAGGTTGGCGAATAGAAGTCTATTGTCGCGACATACTTTGAGCGGCGGTTATGACTCTGTTATCTTAGAGCCGTCTGCATCTTACTATAAACCACAAAGAAACGGGATATATCACATTACAGGTGCCGCTGCCCAATGGCCTACTCCAATATGGGATAATTCTTATGTCGGCTATGGCATCCCGCGAACAGATGTACAATATTCGTGGGTTAAAGATTCGTGGGTTTTACAAAAAAGAGGCTATCCTAATTTAAGAAGACTTGGCGCTCTCCAAATGTTTACTGGGTCTAAATGGACTGGCGGAAAAGGGCAATATGATTTAAGTGATATTTCATCCCCCATCTTTGCCCCGATCTATGGATTCGAATATAGCTCTTATTTATACACCAGTAGTTATGGCAGTGAAAGAAACGACTTTCCCTCTGGTGTTGTTTATGTGAGCGGTAGCGAAGCGACGTATACGCTATCAACTCAAGTTACGGCCCCAGTATCATTAGCCAGTACTAATGTTTTTAATCCTTTTAATGGGATGAACTTGGTGGTCTTTGGTAGTGTTGACTTAGAAAATAACTTATTTACGACTGGAACTGTAGATTACGCCGGAAGTGCCTTGTCCGCTGGTGAATATTTTCAATTTAATGCAAGCGTGTTTGGCCCTGGCGACCCATGGCCCCAAAGCGCTTATAATGTTTTAAATGCATTTTTATTAAACAACGGAGGCCCTTATCGACATGCATCGTTTAAACAAACAAGGGGCGGGGATCATCGAGTCGCTAGGGTGTTCCGAAAAAAGAATTTATATAGAAACAGTTTAGATGTTTTAAGGGACGACAAAGAGGCCCTTATAAGAGCCGGCCAGAGATATACCATCACACAAAGTGCCGTTACATCGAAGTTCAAGTCAGTTTTACAATATATTGATGATGTTACTGGAACCATAGAATACAGTTTTGGAAACTTATATGATTATTTTGCAAAAACTTACAATACAACACAAGATGTGATTGAAGATTTAAATCAGGAAATGGGCGCCCCACAGGTGGATATTTATGATTCTGATTTTTATAAATTTAGTAAAAAGTTTAACACTATAAGATACAAAGAGGTGGTTTATCCAAGAGAAGAAAATGAATATCGAGACCTCGCAAGAAACAGAGAAAATTATGTCTCTTTCTGGAGTAATGATGCTTTATCTGAAAGAACAGCGGCCTCAGTAGTTAATTCACAAGGTGTTACAATCGACGCCAGCCGATGGTTGATGGATGTTAGCTTGTCAGGATCGTCATATCACGCTGAAAAGTCTGGTGAGATAATGAGATATACTGGCTCGGTAGGCGCAACCGCTGAATCTCGTGCGAATAAGAGTGCAAGATATTCATTCTTTATGGGCGAGTGCCGCCCAAACAACTTGGTCCAGGCCCAAGCCTCTTCTAGTGCTTTTTATACATCATATGGTGCCTTTTCGACTGATGTTCGTATAATAGGACAGGATGAGACAATAATCCCAGAATTTACAGTTTCTGATTATGTAGGACCAATCGTAAAAAACCATAATTACGATTTTGCAGAAAGGTCAATTTATGCGTTTTCTTTGACGGGAAGTAAGACGATGACTTCTGCCAGTTTCTTGGAGACTTATGGTAAAACAGAAAACTTAACATATTTAAAAGAATTAAAAGAGTTTTATGGAGAGCCGACTGCGATTAGGCTTACATTTGATGTTACAAAGAAGTTGCTGCCAAAAGATGGTTTTTATCCCGTTCAAAGGACAAGACAATTAGCATCTCAGTTTTCTTCTTCTTATTCTAATTCTAGTTTGATTGATGACGTGGGCGAAGAATCTGCAGTCCCTGCCGGCACGCAAGCAACTTATTCAACAACTTTGATGCCATTTTGGGCGCCCGGGGTTGGGTACAATTCTATAAAAGCCGGCTTTGCTGTGGAGTTTCCGTACAAAGCTACCGCAGCCGGCCCGATCAGCGCAAGTATTGTGGATATGTTTGATTCTGCGGCTCCTTTTGAATCTATATTGGCGCCTTCTGAGTATGCTTCAACAATTTATCATATTGTTGATTCAGGTTCCAATGCCTATCCTCATGCTAGTTTTGGAGACCAAATTGATAGTACCGGGTCAGTTAACAAAACCGATGGTGTCTATGAACTGATGGCCCATAACTTTTTTGCAGAGATTCCAGAATTCTTTTTAGATGGGCTGGCCACTTTTAAAAGCTCTCCACAGTCAGGCTGGGACTTTAGGGGTCCTTTTTCAGGTAGCGCCACCGGAATTCCAACTCACAAAAAATTCGCTATGGATATTGTGATAGAAAACCCTGCGAATTATTTGCAATACGGTCAACCAGCCGCGTATGGACCGTATCCCTATCTTAATCATGCCCCACCCGGCTGTTATAGCCAGCAAATCGGCTCTTTAGGCCCGGGCTGCCCAAATGTGGCAAACATTCAAGGGCTTGGCCCAAATGATAGTCGCGCCGCCTTTACGAAGGCGACGTTGGTCTTTGACACAGCCGACTTCTTAACTACTGATTCCAGAGCCGGAACAACCTCTTTTACTTTGAAAGACATAATAGCAAACAGTACCATAACTCATGTCCATCAGCAGGGGGACTATGGTAGCGAAGTTGTTTTTATGACAAATACAGCTAGTTTAGATTTGTTTAATATCGACAAAGATAACCGGTGGGTAATTAAAAGTAAGTGGGAGTGTCCCACGCTTCAGTTCTCTGGTACGGATGTTGTTAGTTTTGGTACCCCGCCTGACTCAGAATTACAAACAACTAGAGGCATGTGGCACCAATATGGTAGCTTGGCGGGAAGTAATGATCGAGCCAGAGTTCATGTTAGATTAGAAGAAACATCATATGAGGATTCTTCATTAACCGGCTCTTTGCTTGAGGCTGTTGGGTTCGCTCCGGAGGCCCATGCATTTGGTAGGATAAAAAATCAAAAGACCCTAGAAGAGGCCATTTGTGTTGTTCCTTTTTATATTGATTGTGAAACCGGGGAGGAAAAGTTTTTTGAGATTCCAATTAATATTTTTGAAAACAGATATAGTCAAGTTCGAACTGACCAAATAACAAAGGATTCTATTTCCGATATGATTAGGAAGATGGACAAATATGTTGTTCCCCCTCCATATGATTATGTTGCAACCCGAGATGATTCTAGAAAGGTATTATCAACCAAGGTTGATTTCGCACAAGCTGGTGTCGAAGCTCCATTTTCTATGTACTTTTTTGAATTCTCAAGTAAATTAAGTCAACAAGATTTAGCAGATGTGTGGCAGGGAGTCATGCCATCGATAGCAACAACTGCAGATAAAGAGACGGTTATATTAGAACATCCTATTGTTGATGGAGAATTGTTATCGCCATCAATCTTTAGTTATAATAATTTTAATTCGATTCCTGATAATATTAGGTGGAAAATCTTCAAAGTTAAAAAGAGAGCTTCTTATGACTATTATAAGATGGTAGAAAAACAAACTGGCGTTGCAACATATAAAAGGTCTAGATCAGATAGATTTTCATTTAATTGGCCTTATGATTATTGTAGTTTGGTTGAGCTTGGTAAGATGGAGGTTGAGTTCGAAGTTCAAAACGATAGTCCAAACAGAATTAGGGATATTAGGGGCGGCGGCTACATAACTCCGGAAGAGGCAGGTCGCGCATCTATAAATTTGGGAGTTCCTTTAACAATTTCTAGGAAGTCAGAAGAGCCGATAGGGCCGATGGAAACTACTCGTGCCAGAGAATGCCCTCACGGTTTCTTTGAATTCGGAGGCAAGTGTATGCCCATTGTTGATATCCCCGCCCCCACCGTGCGCTGTAATGATCCGGTTGCAATCAACTATCTACAACCAGAACCGTGTCAATACCGAGAGCCCGATGAACCACCGCCGTTCACGTCGCCCACAGGTACGGGCACAACGGCCACCGGCACAACGGCCACCGGCACAACAGGTACCAGCACAACGGCCACCGGTACAACGGCCACCAGCACAACAGGTACCGGCACAACAGGTACGGGCACAACGGACACCAGCACAACGGACACCAGCACAACAGGTACCGGCACAACAGACACCAGCACAACGGCCACCGGTACAACGGACACCAGCACAACGGCCACCGGTACAACGGACACCAGCACAACTGGCACCAGCACGACGGACACCAGCACGACGGACACAGGGACTTATTAAGAATAGTTTTAAGGATTAACTAATTATGATGGGAAGATAATTTAAATGACATTTTTTAATAAAAAAGAGGAGGTTCTAGAAGTTATACTAACAAGGGTTGGCCGTGAAAAGCTCGCCACCGGCCAGTTTATTCCCACTCATTATGAATTTTTGGATGAAGACATCATATATGATATAAAATATGTTACTACCGGAAATGCAATTTTTGAAGAACAAAATGAAATAAAGACAAGGATAAAAGACCAGATTATGTTTAGGGCGCAGACGGCAAAACAGGCCGCTATTAGTACTGGCGATTCTAGTACTGGCGATCAGTTCTTCGCGTATGCCGCGGCCAAACCTACTGGCCCGAAATCAGAAAATCGATTAATAGAAAGTTTGGGAACTTTCACTCCCTATTCAGAATATCGCCCTGCTTGGCAGATCGAAGCCGTAGATGGGAGCTTGTTTACTGGGTCTGGTGAAATAGACTACACTCCGGTTGAAGTTTATAAAGGCGGCAGCGTCAATCCATCCTATGAAAAAATACCTCAACTATCTTTAAGTTGCAGCTATAATTATAATTTTTATGTTGAAGCCCCAAAAGATAATCCTGAAAGTACATTTTTTTCTAATTTGTTAGAAAACCCATTTGTTGATTCCACGGATGTATTTAAGGATCCAATTGACGACTCTTTTGTATTGTTTAAAAAGGATTTTAATGATTTTACGATTAGTGTAAAGGAAGAAAATGTTTTATCATCCTCTAGCCAGTTTGAACTAGAGGTCTTCAAATATGAATATTCAAATGATTATAACAACGTGGATTTAAAAAGACTATACTTTGAGGCGGATGATATTACTCATGAGTCTGTTGAATGGTATCTGAATGTTTCAATTGATTCAGCGGTAGAATCTGAGAGAGAAGGGTTTGTTTTCGTTGATGAACCACTTCCCATAAATGACATAGACGATGAGTGCAAATAATGAACTTATTAAGTGTTTTAAATAATGAAACAGAAAATTCAAACACGGCGTTTGATGGAACTTTAATATTCCCAGTCGGAGTATTAGCCAACCTTCCCGCCTACTTCGCCTGGTCACCGCCGATTAATGATAACCTGAATAATAGTCCAGTTAGTATAAAGAATGTTTTTATAGATAACGATGCTATCAACTTTGATTTGAGTTTGTTTAATGTAGACAAAGATGAATTTCCTCAATTAAAAATTATTTTACTTACCCAAACAAAGTTAGATGCCTTATTCAGGGAACAGTTCCCAGATAAATTAACTAAGACTTCTATGGATTTATTGTTTTCTACTGATAAAAAACAAAATGTATATGAAGTTAAAAAAGAGTTGCCGGGAGTTCATATAAAATATAACCCTGAAGATGGCCCCATTAAGATATTGATTAATCTGGTGTCTTCATCTAGATTCGGTATGGTAAATTTATTTACTTTAGAGAAGAATAGAATTCCACATGAAAAGGTTGTTTCAAAATTTGATTTTAATTATTTAGCTGCTACAAACAAACTACCTGCCGCGCTTAAAGCATTAAAAGAACAGGCTTATGTGTCGGATTTATATTATTCGTACTCATCAAATGGGCAATTTAGTGGGTTTTATGCCATAGACGCTGAAAAGTTTATTAATCGATACGCCAGTTTTCCAAACTTAATTAGTCGGGATGACATACGTCAATTTTCACAATTTTTATTTAAATCAGAGTTTTATCTTTTTGAACACGATAAAGACGAGGGTGGATATAAGCTCAATAGGGCACTAGGCCCGGCCTTGCCGGTACCAGTCGAAAATGTAAGAGTTGATTTTTCCGGAAATAAGATTTTTTACAATTTTTTGATGTTGGGAGTCAATTCGGTTCCCAATTATCAGGCGAAGCTGAGATTCACTTTTAATGATATATCTTTAGGCCTATTGAAAAATAAAATTCAAAATTTGATTAGAGCCATGCAAAATAAGGATGGTCAATTAATAAAGGACTTAGCAAGTGAGGTGTATGGAAAGAACATACCAAACGAATTTAAAGAAAGGCTAGGCCAGATTGATTTACTGTCAAATACTTCTATACATGAACTGGCAGGTGAAATTATTCGTGATTTAAAAGAACAGTTAAGAAATTCAGAACAAAAAACAGTATCAGACAATAGTCTTGGTTCTCAATACACTTTTCCACTTTTTAATGCGCCCGCTTCTTTGGGCATAACATATGAACAAAATTTTGATAAAATTATCATATTGGGAAGAAAGAAAGAAAATGGGTTGGTTAATTTTATTCAAAAGAATAGGCTTATGCAAACTGATACTAGAACTTTTTTACCAAATTTTAAAACAGCAGAAACTTTAGAAACTACTGTAAAAAAATTCATAAAAGCGAGAGTTCCAAAAATAACAACAATAAAGGAGTTTTCTATTTTGTCTATAAAGGACGAATCAACAGAAACCGATAATTTAAAAAACAATTCTGACTGTGGCCAGATTGATGAAAAATCCAAGGAAAAAATCACTATTGTTAATCCTGCTAAATTCCTAGAACTAGTTACAACACTAAGAGAAGATATAAAATTTTATTATTTAGACAGGACAAACGAAACAGTATCTGGGTTTGTTTTTGAAGAATTGAGTGAGTCTATTCTGTTGTCGTTGGCAAATGATCAAAAGATTCTAGTTAGATTGGCATCTACCGAAGATTTTTATGATTCATATTTTTATGTTAGAGGTTAAGGGTTAAACATGGTGGAGATAAATTTAAAACAGTTGGATAACGATCTAAAAGATATTAAAAAACAGTTGTATGGTTCAGCCACAGAACCATCCCCGGCTAATGCTGGTCTAGTCCCTGCATCCAAAGATACGGGCGGCGCCTCTCCCGGTTCACAAGGCCCGGGAGTGTCTGACCCTGCTGATCAGCCAACAGACGTAAAAATAATTAAAACAAAGCCTAAAATTCATAACGCACAAAATTATAACTTAGGACGATTAAGATATATAGGCGATGTTTCTAAGTACCTTGAAGACCCAATCGCCTTTATGGCGAATCAAGTGTGGAATTACGATTTAGAAAAACCTAGTGATTTGGTTTACGGATATGAACTGCCAACTCCCATTTTTAACAAAATTAATGAAAAAACGGCAGAGTTCTTTGATCTCGCAATCGATGGAGTGGCCGGCGATGTATTTTTTGGCACAGAGGGAGACATTAATGACAAGATTTACCTCCATTCCGTAGAAAGAGTGCGTAAATATCTGCAGGATGAATTTACAGAAGCAACCATACAAAAGATTTTTCCAAAGGGCCCCTTTATATTTAGCGTCGGCAATTTCAGCCTTGCTCTGTTTTGGATAAATCAAATTTTTGCAAAAAATATAAAAATTGATGAAAAATCCATAACATTACTCGGTGTAAAATCCCAAGTTCCGTCACTCGATATTTCAGACCCAACAAAAGCTGGCACTCTTTCACAAAAAGAAGAAAAAACAAAGGCTATAATCTTTGCTTCCTTCTTTTTTCAACATTTAAGGTTTTCCAGCAAAGAAAGCAAAGAAAAGACACCCAGCAAAGAAAGCAAAAAAAAGACATGGGACTTCTTTGACGACGACTTTGACACAGCCAAAGAAAGCAAAGAAAAGACACCCAGCAAAGAAAGCAAAGAAAAGACATTTGTTGACGTTTATGATGACCTCAAACAATCATTTAGCAAATACAAAAATGCGAACGATGTTCTTGTACAGGATTTAAAAAGACTTTCATCTAACTTACAAGATTATTTAAGTGGAAAAACGCTGGTTAACACTAATAACTATCATTTAAAAAATTATCTCACAGGCATAAAAACACAAAGTGTGGTAGGCTTAAATGAAATAACAAACGATGATATAAAAGAAAATACATATGCTCGCTTGGTGGCGGCTCAAGCCCTAGAGAAATGTAAGAACACTAAATCAGAAAAAGATGAGACTTCCTTGAGGTTGTTTTACAAAGAGGGAAACGATGCAATATTAAATGGTGTATATCCCCCCGGAGGCTTGGGGTGCGATAAAAATACTGTTTTATGGCCGCCCGCAAAACGTATGTTACTTGATCACATTTCATTACAGCAACCGCGCTATAATAAAACTTTACCATATTATAATTTAATTGATTCTTCAGTAAAGAGTGTTATTCCGAAAGAGAATGATGTTGCTATAGTGAACTCTGCCCCCGCTGGCCTAACTTTGTCGGACAAAAAAACAATCAAACAGTTTAGAACTTTGCTGGCCCTCGACCGCTTTGGAGGGATTGAAACCTCTGCAAACGGCAACCCCATCCCTGACGAGGCTGGTAAAAAGGTCTTGACTGATAAATCTTTAATGTTTCGACCAGCACCTAATACTTCTCCGTTTAAAGCAGAGAGTTGGTTTCTTTACTGGAGCTTTACCGGGCTGCACGCCGGATTTGACGCAGGCTACTGGGCGCCCGATGAGTATTTTAATAAAATTATGACACTGTTAAAATATAAAAATTATTCGCCACGCAACGGAATGTTCTCGGCCGGCTATGTTTTAGCAAAGTCACGAATTACAGATGACGTCAGCGGCGGCATAAAGCAAAGAATCTATATTAGTGATCCACAATTTTCACCAGATACTCTTAACATGTTGTCGCCAACCGGCCCTTTTTCTTTTTATGATTCACAAATAAAATATGGTGAAAAATATAGCTATCAATTAAATCAATTGGTTGCTTTTACCGAGGGTAAGTATAGCTATTTGACTTTCGTCGGGCTTGAATCAAATAAAGACACGGCGCCGTCCAATCCGGATAGTCTTTTCCACTTCAGGTTTATTCCCTCTCCGATAGAATATAGTAGCAAAATAGAAGAGATTCCTATTTCCCCTAATCAGTTAGTAGCCCCATTCGTAGATATTCCACCACACGCTACATTTTTGGAAGTTCATCCTTTGCGAGGCGTCAACAATAAAGTGTTTATGCACTTTCAAGACATGTCTTTTTACGCGGACCCTCAAAAAAGAAATATTCCTAGAGCGTTTTGGCAAGAAGGGTGGCAGAGTTCAAGAGATTATTATATAGAGAGTGAGAGTCTCACAGAGCATCTTAATGAGGATAATCTAGACCCAAAGTATATTAAGGACGACGACGTTTGGTTTAAAAATCAGCCATTACAAAAAATAATTATCTATAAAGTTGAAGGCGAGAAACCAACGAATGAGTTGGATTTTAAGGAAATACTTGAAGAGGTCGATGTTTTGGGTGGCAATCGTTTAAAACTAGTGTCAATAAAACCCAACGTTCAGTACTATTTTGCCACTAGGTCCGTTTCTGTTACTGGACTAAAGTCATATTTGAGCCAAGTGTATTCTGTCAAAATCGTGGACGATGGTGGCACAGTTTTCCCCATTGTTGATGTTGTAGAACTTGAATCTGCACCTATAAAAAGAAAAGAGATTAAGGAGTTTACATCTCTATTTAGAATTGAGCCAGCTTTGTTACAACAAGCGCCTAATCCGGCTAAAAATAATGTTGGGTATTTAAACCCAAGTACATTTTCCGACCAAAATGAAACAAAGCCACTTTATAAAATTCGGGTAACTTCCAAGAAAACTGGCAGAAAAGTTGATTTTAATTTGATTTATAAGTTAAAAAAATCAACAAATGATGATAATCTGGGTGATATAAGCATCGCAGAGACAAGAGAAGAAAATATTTTGATGTCGTATCCTTCTGCCCCGGCTCAATGTAAGAAGAATTGTTCGGACACGTTTAAAAAGTGCAGCGACGAATGTAAAAAGGATATAGACACTTTCGTTGTTTGTCTTAATAAATGCGGAGATACTTTAAATTCATGCAAACAGAATTGCTCTGATAAATAAAACAAAATGATTTTTAATACTATTTATTATGCTTAGGAGAATTAGACATGTCGTTTCTAGATAACACAGGTGATATTATACTTGATGCCGTTTTAACGCACATAGGTAGAAAAAAGTTAGCAGAGGGTAGGGGGTCATTTAGAGTTACACACTTTACTTTGGGTGATGATGAAATAAATTATGCACTATATGATACGTCTGTAGCTACCGCTAGAAGAGATTTGGAGATTTTGCAAACGCCAATTTTAGAAGCGCGTACAGACTCAACGGCCGGTTCAAAATACAGATTACTGACTTTAGAAGATAGGGATATATTATTCTTACCAGTAGCCCGCCTTAATACAAAAACCGGCGGTGGCCAGTTTACTGGGTTCCCCTACGCGTCTTCTGCAGAAAATGGTAGCGACACAAATCAGTTTGTTGTAGTTGCAAACAGAGCAACTGCAGAAGCATACATAGGGCCAAATGCAGAAAAACCAACACAGTTCCCCGATGGCTTTATTGACGGAACATCCGGACGCACAGCCAAGGACAACCGCATTATAATTGATCAAGGTTTGGATACAACATCTATGTCTTATCTGAACCCTCTTCCCTCTCAGTTAAAAGAGACGGCCTATCTTATTAGTATCGACAACAGAGTTTTAGTGCCTGTTGATATAGACGGAACTGATCTTCCTGTAAGTTATACTGATACCAATCACATATCCACTTATTTGGCCGCCGGCCGACAAGCTGGCCTTGGTTCCACCCCCGGCGGCGGGAATGCAACGCAGGGAGATGCCGCCATCGATGGTCCCCGGGGCCCACGATTTCATTTGGGCATTCGGCCAGCAATTGATGTTGTAACACCAACTAAATTATATACACAGATCGGAAATTCTACTACTGGCTACGGAACTAGATCGCTTAGTATTGATTTTATCACTACAACTGTAAGGGTCACAGGCCTAGATCTTGGAATAACTACAGATTTCCAAGTTAAGGTTATTCGTAAAAACAATTAGTAAAGGAAAATAGAAATGAGCACATTGATTCCATTAAAACATAGCGACAGCGCACAGCAAAGAGAGCAGTTACACGAGGCAATACCTGCTACTGGTTCTCTGATATCTGGCGGGTATTCGGTGCACGATGTTAATATCAAAAATCCGGACCATGGCATGTTTCAGATGGTTTACGATTATCCTTACTTAAGTTCGTCGGCTAATCATATTTTTGATATATCGCTTGGTCACAGATCTGGCTCTGTGGCCACAACTTTAACTACTCAAAATTCAAAAAAGAACAACATATACAGTATGTACATGCAGCTATTGTGTGGCTATGACGCAACAGGTTCGGTTCGTGAACTGGGATATTCTTCTAGCATGGACGATACTTCAACGAAGATCGACTTCCCCATGTTCTTAAACTTTTCTAGGCTTCTTGTAAAAGATGAGATCGAGAAGGGTTCGTTTAGATTACAGCTTGGAACCGGGTCGATGGCCACACTTCCGCCATCGGCCGGAAGCGGCCCATTTGATACCAACGCCGGCGATAGTATAATTGAAATTGGTGATTATGCTGCAACGGCGACTTTTAATAGTACAAACTCCCCAGCCGGCGAGTATGCGACTTTAACTACTGGTAGCGCTGATGGTCCCGCAGTTGGAACAATCTTTTATCAAGCCGGCATAGTCGTTTTGGATGTGACGCAGAGTTTGCAGCACGTCACCACGCCTTCGGCCTGCACCGGCTCTTGGGTTTCTAGTAGCGCTACAGGGATTCCCGTCTTGACTGATTACGGTAGCGCCTGTGCTAGTAGTTCAATCCAAGTGGTTGCCAACGGCCTGAGAAGAAGAATTTATAATATATCTTTTAATAATACGACAGAGCTTCAATCAACTGAATATTTTTGTAGAGTGGCCCACTATCAGGCAAATTATAGTAATAACCCAACTTATTTATCTTCAAGCCAAATCCGCGTTAAAGGTACCGGCGCCGCCGGCTCAAAGAAAAATATTCCATTTAGTTATATAACTACGGTTAATTTACACGGCCCGGATAATGAAGTTCTTGCTGTTGCCAAATTGAGTGAGCCTATTAAGAAAACACCGAATAATGATTTAACTTTGCGCGTGAGATTAGACTATTAAGAGATAAAAAAATGCCAAAAAAGAAATTTGGTCCGGACGATAAGTTCCATAACACCATAAAAACTTATCCCAAGTACACAATCTCATATTATAATAATCAGTCTTATATAAACAACAGACAAAAACAGGGCCGGCAGGTCTCTAATGGATCAATATCCCTATTTGAGTTGAATGTTAATAGAGCGGTGACTACCTCATCAATATATCCTTTTTTCATCAAAAACGAAACTATTAGTGATTTAGTCTTTAAGAATGTTACCGGTTCTGCTGTCGGTGGCTGGTTATCTGAAACAGAATATAGTCAATTAGCAGCCACAGCAGAAATAACTTCATCGTATCCATTAATATCTTCTATTAGTAGGGAGTTGTTGATTGGCGACGGTTCATCCGCGCCTTATACCAAGTTTGAAGTAATTGACGGCGTTGCCGCAACCGGGTCCATTAGAAAAATTATAGCACTAGAAAACACACTAGACTATAATAAGATATTCAGTCCAAAGTTTGATTTCAACAAATACTATATTTCAGGGGGTATTACAGCAAGTTATTCCACTTATGTTGAAATAGCTGCACCATATCAAAAGTATACAACGCTTTTTTGCTTTCCAGAAATCTACAAAGGGCAACAGATCAAGCCGGGGAGCGTTGAATTAAATTTTTATATTACTGGAACTTTACTTGCTACCGCTAAAGACTCTAAGAGGAATGGTGAATTAATAGAAACGCACGGCCCCAGAACAGACACGGTAATCGGTACCGTTTCTTATTATGAGGGTATAATGCTGATCACGGGAAATTATGAATTAAATCCGGTCGCATCTGTAACGGATGGATATTTAAGTCCCAAAGTAACGCCAACGCCACATACGCTAAATTCAGATTGGAAAGATCGGCCTAAGTGGGTGCATTTTGGTGCATATCAATCTTATATTAGCGGTACTGGTGACGCTCCTGCAACTTCTGCAAGTTATGGTCCGGTCTTGTCGTCGTATGAACTAAAGTTTAAAGGAACAAACAGGGTTTCCACATTAACTATGTTTTGTCATGCTGATAAAAATGAAATGAATTGGAGTAACAATCCAACATATGTTGATCGCTCTTTAACCACCGCTAGCAACTATCAAGGACTAGTAGTAGACGAAACCGGCCCTTCAGCTTATAAAGAGAACAAATATTCATCGGTTAAAAATACAATTTCTAGTTCTTTTGCAAATTATTCAGCATCCTATTCTGATCAAACGTTTATATCGAAGGTTAATATTTTCGACAAATATGGTAATATAATAGCTATAGCCAAAACTGCAACTCCCGTTACTAAAAATAACAACACGGATTACACTTTTAAATTAAAATTAGATATATGATACTTGGATTAGATGTGTCCACCAGCATTACCGGTGCGACAATAATAGATAAAAAAGGTAATGTTTTGATGTGCGAGGCATGGGACACTCGCAAATATAAAAGCTTTTTTGATAAAGCCTCTGTTATAAGAGGACGTCTGATAGATGTTAGGATAAAGTTTCCGATTACAGAGGTCATGATAGAACAGTCGCTTCAAATGTTCCGCGCCGGCTTTTCATCAGCAAAGACTCTTACAACACTTTCAAAATTCAACGGAGTGGTCAGTTGGCTTTGTTATAATACCTTTGGGCTTGAACCAGAATATGTTTCTGCGACAAGTGCAAGAAAGAATGTGGGTATAAGTGTAAAAAGAGGCCAGAAGGCTAAAAAGGTTGTCATGAAGTTTGTTCTTGACAACGAGCCTCAATTTGATGTACAATATACTAAACATGGAAATCCCCGGCCTGAGTGCTTTGATAAGGCAGATAGTTGGGTGATAGCTAAGTTTGGTTATAACACATGGCAACAAAAAAGGAAAAAGTCTTAAGACGCGTCTTGGGTGACTACTATCAAAGTAGTGACGAATTTTTGTTTACTTGTCCTTTTTGTAAACACCATAAAAAGAAGTTGTCAATAAACATAGAAAAAAATGTTTGGAAGTGCTGGGTCTGCGACAGATCCGGAAAGAAAACAGATTATTTAATTAAAAGGTTCGGGAACACTCAAGATCTTAAAGACTGGGGCGTGGACAAAAATTTAGAGCTAGAACAAATAAATGATTTGTTGTATGGAAAGAGTGAGCCAGCATACAAAGCAGAGGTCGAATTACCAGAGGGTTATCAGCCTCTTTTAATTGGCCCAAAAACTTTTCTTAAAAAGAAGGCAATAAAGTACCTCCATAAAAGAGGGGTCACAGATAAGAACATTTTTAGATTAAAAATTGGTGTTTGTAAGAAAGGGGAATATGGAAATAGAATTATAATTCCATCATTTAACAACGAGGGCGAAATAAATTATTTTATTGCCAGATCTCTAGATTCTAGTTTTTTAAAATACAAAAACCCCAAAGTTTCCAAGAGCGATATAATCTTTAATGAGTTATTGTTGGATTTTGAAAAGCCAATATATATTGTTGAGGGGGTTTTTGATTCTATGGTGATGGGAAAAAACTCTGTTCCGATTTTAGGATCAACGATTAAAGAAAATAGTCGCCTGTTTCAAAAGATAGTGGAAAGCAACACTCTCGTTTATATTGCTTTGGACGATGATGCAGAAAGAAAAGAGCGAAGAATAATTAATCTATTTCTCTCTTATGGTATTGGCGTTATGAAGATAGACACTTCTGGATATGAAGACGTAGGGGCGATGCCAAAAGAGGAAATAGCCGATAGAGTAGAGAATGCACATTATATTGACAACTCCATCAACATGCTGTATAATATAATTTAGGAAGAATATGAAGTTTGCACACATTGCAGATACGCACATTAAAAATTTAAAATATCACAAAGAGTATAGGGTTGTCTTTGAACAACTTTATAAGACTTTGAAGAAAGAAAAGGTTGATTATATCGTCCATTGCGGAGATATAGCC
>Ga0098034_1000486_pt1 | contig 16867 bp, 11 predicted proteins | sample 2_EtaG_FD_77062 | JGI IMG/M metagenome (GOLD analysis project Ga0098034, IMG submission 77062) | Marine viral communities from the Subarctic Pacific Ocean - 2_ETSP_OMZ_AT15125 metaG | ecosystem: Environmental > Aquatic > Marine > Oceanic | place: Pacific Ocean | collected 2015-01-07
GATCGGGAAAGCAACATATGATTTACATCCTTTTAGGTAATTAGATACTTTAATCATTTGTCTCAGAACATTTTCGGCACATGTTGATTGAATAATGTAATTCAATGCGGTTCTCTCCTCTGACGGGATCACCTTGTCCCAAAAGGTTTTCACTTGGCCCTGTGTGAAGTACTTTTGTACCACCGACTCCCTGTTATATGTATGCTCGCACCGGTGGTCCTCGCTCTCGGGATTATATAACCATGCGAAAATTCTTTTTTTGGCCTCGTCCCTCGTTATTGAGTCTTGAAATATATTCTTAATGTTCCATTCGTGTATATCGCCGATCGGCTGAGACTTCCCCTGCAAAGCAAGCAAAGTTCGTAACTCCGCAGCATTAAAATCAAGCTCAACAAAATAATCATTATGAGGTTTGACCACACAGCGAAGCTCTTTCTTTAAAGTTAGAATTGGAAAGCTCTTCGGCACTGTTGTTAGGCGGCCCGTCTTTGTTCCGTGAATATTAAATTTGCACGAATGTTCAATCTGATTTAAATTTTGTGAAAACTTTCTATGATCTGCCTTAAACATGGAAAGATTCTTGGGATTCAAATTTAAACTTCTATATTTTATGTCTTCGATTATCTCAGTCAAAGAAACAAGATAATCATAATTCTTTGGCCTTTCATAATTCTCAAAAACGTGCTCACAAATATAATTTTTGACTTGACAGAACTCCTCAAGGAATCTTTGAGGTACTAAATCAAAAAAACAGTTCTCATCGAGCGATACACGAGCCGTCATAAAAGATTTGACGAAAGCCCTGAGTTTGTCACTGGATCTCTTGTAACGGTCTTTCAGGGCCTCTGGACATACCATATCGAGGGTTTTTCCTCCACAATAGAGTTTTGCATACTCAATCTCCCTTCCCTTGAGAAATCCCGAATATGACCATGTATGACTCAGATCATCTGGTAATTCTTGGTTGAAAAGAAGTTCACCATAATAGATTCCGACGCAATCTTTTTTATCGTCAAGTGTTTGAAATAGCAATTCAGCCTCAATAGATCGTTTCAGATGATCTCTTTACTATCATTTTAACATATTCAGAGAAATTGTCAAGAGAAAAGTTGTCAATTCCTTTAAAATATTTTTTAAGTCGGCTATAGGTAAGCGATCCCTCATAAAGAAAAGGTAAATTAAATTTTTCATTTGCATATGAAATTCCCTTTCCCTGTCCCTTGGAGCCCATAATATAGGCGGTATTAATAAAAATTCTTTTTGCTTCGTATTCGGTATAAGGGTGTCCCTTCTCCATATTTTTTAACTGAATATATTTTTTATACCAATAAAATAATGGCACATCAACAATCGAAGTTTGAAAACTTAAAGAAGCCGGGTCCGGGCGCTCCATTAAGCACCCTTTTTCATTCTGATAATACCTATTGGCTTTTACAAAATCAACATAACCATCATAAAGTGCTGCCTGGAGGGTTGGAACATCGTCGCTGGAAACAAACGAATAATAATAAGTGAAAACTTCTCGTGGTGCTCCTGTATATGCGGGGATTTTCGTCCCCAACTGCATTTTAGTAACAGACGAAGACAGATCAATATTCAGTCTCCATGGAATATTTTTATCTATTATAAATCCTGCATTAATGGCAGCTTGGCGATAAAAAGAAAAATTGGGATCATTAATAAATTTTTCTTGTTTTTCTCTATCAGAAGATGGATCGAGATCGGATATCTCTATTGAAAGACCGCCAACAAGTGCAGAAAGATTAGAGCCCAAATAATAAGAACTTTTAGTTATAATTGTGTCAGACATATCCTTTAAACAAAAATTAAAAAACATTTTTACATAATCACCAAAATTCTTAATTTTCGCATATCTTCCCATTTGTAATATGTGGCCATTATATTTTCCCACAAAATCTTTTATAAATTGTAAATATAGAAGATCTGCATTTTTATATGCTGCATATGCTTTTGGAGCATAGAGGTAGGAGCTTTTCGCGAGCTTGCGAGTCCTGACCGCACCGTCAAAAAAATTACAAAATTTTGTAAAGGCTTCGGTCACAAAATCTACAGCATATAAATCACCCATTCCGGTTTGAACTAGTTCTTCGGAAATCTTAGATAAACTAGTGGAAATGACTTTAACTGGCGTCAGGTGTGGATTTACTTTTCCATAAAGAATGTTTTCAACAAACCAAAAATTCTTAACACCTGCGGGGAGATCTTGGAGGATCTTGGAGGGATCCTCGACTGTATCGGTGTCATATGCGTAGGCTTTGTAAAAAATTCTCTCTAAGTAAAGACTTAAAGCATCCAAATCATTTGTGCCATTTAATTTACGAGAACTCATGAGTCCGCTCCATATCCCGTAGTGGAATCAGGCGATTGAGTTGCACACGCATTTGTTGTGGCAGATACAGAATGTGGATTTCTAAATTGACCAGATCCGTTAGTTTCCCACCTCGCAGTCAATTTTGTCTCAAACTTCCCATCTTGAATTTTTGATGTCACTTTTGTTATAAGGTGGTATCCTCCCAAGCCCAAATAAAAAGCCATAGTTCCTTGCTTATAGGGAGCACCAATGTCTCCAATAGAACGAGGGTTTATATAAACATATTGACCGGGAAAAAACATGTTATTTCCGACTAAATTAACTTGTGCTTCAAAAACGTTTGATAAAAAAGTATATGGATCTGATGGGTTTTGTGCAAACCGATGCTCTCTTAGGAATTTTTGATCTGTTTTAACAAAATTAGCCTCTTTTAAAATTCCTTTTTTATTCCCCAAGAATAAATGATATATCCCTCGCTTATAATCTGCTTTAACTTGTTGTGGGTATTTTCCTTCCTTAATTACTAAAACAGAAGGATCGGAAGCTTCGACATAACAAATAAGATAAAAATATTGATCATTTAAGGAATCTGACTTTGTTGTTTTTCGTGGTTTGTCTTTGTCGGGCTTTAAATCAGCCACATCGAATATCCGATGGGGATTTCGACTGCCTTTGTGTTTTGTTTTTCTTGTCTTCAAATCATCGCCAGGGGCGCCCCATACAGTATTGGATTCCAATGCGAGAGATGCCATGGGATCAAATTTTCCTCCACCATAAGTTCTATGTCCGATGGTATGCGTGCCGCCTGTAACGGGCGGTAAGCTCAAATATCCCTCCTTAAATCTTATTCTTGGGCGATCGATTCCAAAACAATCCTCCATCCTTTCTATCAAAACATAAGCTGTAAATTCTTTTATGAAATTCATAAGAGAATAACTTTCTCTATTTTTTGCGATTACTTGATCATACATAAATTGAGAAAAAATATTAACATCTATTGGAATATCGGCCATATTCAAATTGAAAAGTTCTTTATCTCTCGGATCGGGAATTGTCAGGTCGCTCAAGATGATCGATGTTTTCTTTGCCACTTGTGCATCACTCTCGGTGAGGCCGCGTAGCGCAAAGTTTTCCGGTCGAAGCGCGTGCTTAGCAGCAATTTCATATAAGTCACCTAAGAAAAAATAGTGAATTCTATATGTATCTTGGCCATCTTCTTCCATCCCTATTTTATCTTCAAAGGCTTTATATGGGGCGCCTCCCGCTGGTGTCGACAGCGCTTCTCTCAAATTGGAAAATTCCATGGTGCTGTGGTGTCCGAGCGGACTGGACGGATCTGGTATTGATGATTGAAATGTTCTTATGCTGGCTTGATCATGACCTTTGTAGCTCAAAATATCATTAGCCGTAAAATCGTCGAAATAAATACACTCTTCATTTATCAGGCGATCCAGCAGACTTTGATAAGTACGCACCTGATGTTGCTTTCTTACAATTGCTATTTCTTCTTTAATCTTCTTAAGTTCTTCTGAATTTTTCTTCTGTTCTTCGACTGATAGATTACCGCATCCCAAGTTTTCTCTATTTTGTTTTAATTTCGAAAGTTCAAGAAGTTGTTCTGCGACTTCCTCATCAAATAAAATATTGGCTCTCTTGTTAAATGTGGTTGCTTCAAGTCTGGCTCGATAATTAATAGAAAGCTCAACGACACCGGTTTGTCGAAAATCTAAATCATAATCTACCATTGTTAGAAAAAATACGTTTTGAGTTGCTTCTATAGCCGCCTTTTGGTCGACGTCGAACAGGTCATCCGAACCAAGTGGTACAGACCATCCTGCTACTACTTTTATGTCATAAAAAAAATATTCATCAATAACCGGATAAGTAGAAGAATTTTGTGTATTACTACTAACGCTGCGTCTAGAAGGGAAGCTGTTTGCGCTAATTATTAAATCAGAATAACTATATTTTATTCCATTTGATCGCCTTTTAAGAGAAAACTGAGTAAAATCCTGAAAAAATAAAGTTAAATTTGCTGTAACATCATTTTTAATCGTAAAGGGCTGCGTGGATATGAAATCCCATTCGAAAGACTTTATTCCGAAAGCCTGTTTTGTTAAAAGAGGAGAGCCGTCTGCATCGCTGTTTAATACTGTGTCTAAAAATTGATCTTTTGACTCAACATTTGTATAGTTGGGGAATTTAAATTCTACTTCACCTTTAAATTTGCGTGTTTCCCTCCCATACTGAACTTTATATATTCTTACCGTAGGAACAAGGGCCGATAACTGCGCTGGCGAGAATTTTAACATTAAATGTTCATGTTTCTTTGCTTTTAATTTTCCCATCAATAAATCGGGCGCCCCTCTGGCGATAAAAACGCGGTCATATTCATAGATACCCGTTGAGGGCGATGGATTTACAATTCTTTTTTTATTATAATCTGCTAATTGTTTTACATTGTGAAGCAAAAAACATTGCGGTGCAAATTTAAGATCATATTCTAGCTGGCGGAGGAGATCTGCTAGGGCTTCTGGGTCAACAGGGTCTGTATGTAAATTATCCACAATGAGATCTTCTGCGAGTTCCTCAACAATATCCGAAGACCGTTCCTGCGGATTTGCTTCTCGAAAATTAACCAGTAGTTCATGTTTTCGCAGGACGATCTCAGTGGCATCGAACATGTACATTACCTGCCATAACACTTCTAAGCCTGAGGCGTTCATCATCTGTGCGGGCCAGAGAAGGTGAATTGTCGGGTTAAGACTCCGGGCGGAGTACCAACCGCTGAAATATGAATTAATAAAGAAATCCATCGCATTATTTATTGCATTGTGTGCTAGCATGCCTCCTAACGTGTTTTCCTGGGTTTCCCCCGAATATTCCACCGGGTACATGGCCGCTGCCATCCACGCTCTGAACTCCCTTATCTCAGAATCACTAGACGGCGATCCCGCCGCGTTGAAGGCATCGGTGGCCGCAATCCTAAAGACCTCGCGCAGTCCGGATCCACTATTTATTATTTTAGTCTTGGTCGCAGTCGATTTTGGTTTTGGGACATCGTCCTCGTCCTCACCATCAGTCCATTCTGTTTTGAGGTAGTCATAGCTCTTATTCCACCATTCGACGAGAAAATCTCGTATCAACACATTATCTAAAAAAAGACGTCTATAGTGTTGCTCATATTCGTCCCAAACAAGACCGGGGCCGTCTGTGGGGTCTGGTGATTGATCTTTTTGAAAGATACTCGCATGGTTATGGCTTAAGAATTTTCTTTCGTCATAATACCATGGCTCGTGCAAACCTATAGGATCCCCGGCCGTATGCTGTCCGTGATAATATGTAGAAATATTAATTTCCCCTTCTATAGTATCATGTGCACGCACCTCATCATCGCCCGAGGCACGCGTGCCGGGCATGGGCGTCTCCCCCCTATCAGTGTGATGATCGAAGCCTAAATCAAAAAGTCGTTTAGGAATTCCATTGTTATAGGAAGGTACCACCATATTCGTATTAAGAATAAGAGTATTTGCTGCATTCCAATTTGGCCAGCTAGCCTGGAGTTGGGCCTCCACAGGATCCCAACTCGCGGCCGCCGCGAGGGGATTCCACGGGCTGCTTCTATCTTTGGTCCTAATTGAGTCCTGCGAGATTCTCTTCCACCGCGTGTTGGTATTGGCGTCCGACCAGCCGACCTGGATATCCCAGAGCCCGGCGGCTCCCGTGACAAGAGGTCCGGGTCGTCCATAGGATCCATACAGCATTGTCCGCTGCATCCAATAATAGTATGCATATGGCTCAAAATTTCCGTTTGGCACTTAAAATCTCCTCATAATTTATAATATGCCAACACATCTTCCAAGGGAAGCGGTATGATTATGGCGTCCCCAAGCAATACGTCAGATTCTGTTGGTTTTTGATTATATTGAGCGATTACCCACCAATATCTGGAATCTCCATAATATTCTTGAGCAAGTTTATAATATCGATCTCCAACTTTCCAAGTGTGGTGCATTCTATTCAAAGTCGCACGCTCTCGTGCTGTTGGGTGATACATGGTTGAGCTTGCAAATTGTTGCAAATTTGTAAGTCCGCGCTCTTTCAAAAATTCTTCATAAATTTCAGCATCATTGTATATTACTACTGTGCCGGCATATCTACTAAAAGCCATTATTCATCCCCCAATATACCATGTATGTTTGCCTCTAAGTCCGCGTAAGGAAAAGAGAAATCAGTCTTTCCACGGACGGTTCCAGCGACACCTTCGTTCCAAGTGTCGTCCCTCTTGTCCCAGCCGAGGCCCTTTTCATGAAGAACAGTTAATTGACAAGATAGTGTAAACACGCGTGGGACAATGAAGAGAGTGCCTTCCTCGGGTGAAGCCGGATCGCTGCTGGTGCCGTTGTGGAAAACATCAGAAAACAAACAATGTTTCTCCCACAACAACTTATCCTCGAAAAACCCCATTTCGATATTGGGTGTAAAAGTAAAACCAGAAACAGCCGCTAGGAGGCCCTGATCTGAATTTCCAATTTTCTGGTTCTGAGTCTGAGCCGCCTGGATTAAATTCATGAATTTTACGCGCATCAATGGAGCTTCTTTAATTGTATTGGCATAATTAGAATTTTCATAAGAAGGATAAAGCATTCTCATCAATAGGGAAACACTTTGTAAATTCTCTATCCCCTCTTCGACGCTGCCTGCTGGAACATCCCATGCCAGACTAATTTGACGATTTGTTGATTGAAACGTCATAATGGGATCATTTCTCCCATAAACGCGCTCTTCGTCCCAATTGGTCGTGAAGGAATCAGAATATTCAGTCAAAAATGCCTTAAAATGGACTTCATTGGTGTCATTTATAATGCTCTTAAATGATATAACACGGCCTGCATTAGCTAACCCATCAGATGCATCGCCATCACCACCCAAATTAAAATCCTTTCTTCTCGCGGAGAACTCTGCCATTATTTTATTTCCTTTCTAAACTTTATTCTACTTTTTAACATCTCTTTGATTTCCTTTGATTTTAACCATATCTCACACTCTTTGCTCCCCTTCGTGCAGCGTTAGGATTTCCCGCAACGGCTGCGGGTGCCGTGTTTGCGGCGACCTTGCCTGCAATCGGGGTTGAAACCTCCGCCACGAACTTCTTGGCATGCTCTCCGTCCATTGTAATGGTTACATGGGCCTCGGCGGCCTTTGAAGCTTGTGCTGACGATCGTTGTGCCGTGGCGTTCCGAATATTGGCGCCGGCTGCGGATATTGCCGGGACATTTGGAGAAACTGGGGTTGTTTCTTCTCCCCAAGGATTCCATGATTGAGCCCACGTTCCAGCATTACTAAAGGCATTCTCAACACCATGAACCGCACTAGCGGCTTCTATAAGCCAAGAAACCATTTCCGCAATCTTAGAACCAACCCAGGCTATCATCTTGCCAAACATCTCGAAACCACTTGTCGCGGTTGCCATCGTCGGAATAATCCCGTCAGAAGCTGATTCGTGCCACATAACTTCTCCCAAGTCAAAAAATGCGAGTACAAGGAGGGCGATTGCACTAACCACTAGGCCAATGACGAAGAGGAGACCTCCAGAAGCTACATCAAGGGAGAGATATGCATAGGCAATGGCGGCTATCCCGGCGGCGAGAGCGATAGCGGCGTATGTCGCCGCGCTAGCGGGCCCTTCCATCGAAGCGATGAGATATATTAAAGAGCCCAGTAGCACGATAAGTCCGAGTGGGGGCTTCCACATCGATTTACCAAGAAGGTTCATTGCTATTTTTAAACCGCCGACAGCCAAAATGGTCTTGCCGATCGCTCGATCGAGACCTGGGTGTGCTTTTACTAGTTGTTGATACCCATCCAATAAAGACTTCAAGAAATCCAATAGCGGTTTTACTGCGACCGCAAATGATCTCATTGTTTGGTTTAATTCATCCTGAAATGTATTAAATTCTTTTGCTTGTTCGGCAAGCATTTTCATTTCTGCGGCTGATTTTCCCATTCCGGTTGCTGATTCATCAAACTCGCCTCGCATAACTTTTGCTAGGCTGGCGACATCCTCTAATCCCGCTGCGTTGGCAATAGCTTTTCGTTCAAATTCGCCCATATCATCCCAGCTTTTTCCGGCATTCCTTAAAGCCTCAGACAGCAATTTCATTCTTTCAGTCGGATCGGTAGTTGTTACCATTTCCATCGAATTTAAAAACGGACCTCCAAGCATCGCGTTAAGTTTTCCAACCGATGTCGCGGCTCCTTCAAATGTATCAAATTGTTCAACAATTCCCAAAACCTCCCCAACTTCCATATTAGCTTTGCGTGCATTGACAACTAACTTTCTAAATACCTCTGTGCTCTTATTGCCAAACCAAGCCAATTTGGGCATTGCATCCTTAAATGCATCTGCCATTTCCGCCTGGGGCATTGCGATGGCGGCCGCAAGGCCAAATAGCTCCCTTTGCGTTTTCTCGGCGGCTTCGCCGGCTTGACCAAGAACAGCTATCGAATATTGCATATTGTTCGCGGTCACTTCTGATGAGACACCCATTTTCTCTAGGAGGGCCGTTGTTTCGGCCATTGCGGAACGGGTGCTCTTACTCATGCTACTATAATTATAGACACTTTTTTTCAAAGATATATATGCGGCTGTTGCTTCTGCCATCATTATTCCATGGTGATACATCTTATCTTCTAATTTTAGAAGTTCTTCCCCGTGAAGACGCGTTGCCCCTGTTGCCTTATTGAATTCAACCAGGGCTGCATCTTGCTCCATAACTAATTTCTTGGTGGATTCTAGAACTTTATCAAATGCGCTGGCCAGCATGTTTGCCGGCTTGAACATTTTCTTCATTCTTTTTGTCATTCCTTCGAAACCCTCGGAGGTGGACAGCGCAAGATCGATCGTTCCCAGAAGAGATTGATTATAATCTTCTTGAAGGCCCAGCATGCCGCCCATTTTGATCGCAAAATTATCACCGGCATTGGTGGCGGCACCCAATTTTTCAATAAGAATGCCCATTTGTTCTGTATACTCTTCTAATGACGCAGTGAGGGCCTCCATCTGGGTCACCTGCTCTGGTGTGGCGGTACCATCGGTCTCGGCGGCGATTGTGGCTTGAAGCCGTTTTATTTCGGCTTTAACAATTTCAAATTGCGCCCGTTGTGCATTTATTTCGTCTCTAATGCCCATTTCTAATTAATTTCTCCCATAGTCTTATCCCTTAAAGGGCCACTTAAGGCCAGTGACCTTTTCGAATGAGCCAACTGCTCTTTCTAGGCTTGATTTAACCTTATAAGTTTTTGGATCAGTTAGGCCATGCTTCTTTGCGGCTTCGATATATTTCTTTTCGCTGCCAATTGCTTTTGCAAAAGCCTTTACATCGTCGGGTTTTCCACGGATGCCGCCAAGACTGGCAATCGTTTGCCAACCAAACATTTGACTTAACATTATCTCGATCGTTGTGCCGAACATTCTGAGCCAACTTTCATTAAGTCGGTCATTCTTTTTCATTTCTTCAAGATCGAGTTCGATGGTAATTAGTTCATCTACAGGTTGCATAAGGGGGCCCTCGGTATTATATACTCTAAATAGTCAAAAGCCCAAGAAATAGTTTCACTTCTTGGGATTTGAAGAAGCTTTTTGTGCATCTGCTTCTTTTTTTATTTGTTGTGACAATCGTTCCAGGAACCAATGTCTAATTTTTACTGGAAGATTGTAAGCTTCAATGAAGCTCCAACCCCCATAATATTTCATCAGAAAAAATTCTTCATAAACGTTTTCAATATATTTATCATTTAGGCCAAAAAAACGCCGTAGTGAACGGAACCTCCAGGTCCGTTGTGGCGCCGCAGGATGGGCATTCAAATTCCTGTCTCATATCAATATTTGGAACTAATTGATCATATATGGTTCTCAAATATCTAGAATCACGGGCTGGCAAATTTGAAATTGCAGCCTTTATCTGGGGGGTGTCAGTTATTCCATTAATGGAAACAATTATTCTTTTCAGTTGATCGGTCAACATTGTTTCAGGCAGCTTCTTTTTCTTTTTTCTTTCTCTCTGTTCCAGTAAATATTTTTCATCTTTTCCGGTCAACATTCTTACTTCCACTTCTAGCTTCGATGCTGGAAGTCGTGCAGTGTGAGTATCATCCTCTGTTTTGGTAAAACAAATATCATCGGATTCTTTAAATTGATACTTCGATAAATTAAAATCATAATCAGTCGAGGCTGTACATTCTGGACACGAAACAGCTACTGTATATTCCTCACCATAGCCTGTAATGCGGGAAGCGACAAGAACTGCGTTCCTGTCCCCGACGAGCATTGTTTCTGGATTTATTCTTTTGTCTATGATGACACTTTGAAGAAGCCTTTCGAGAGCTAAACCCTTTCTTAGCAAAGTTTGAGAAGTTAAAATATCTTCCTCTTTTGCTGTCATGTATTTAATCTCAAGACTATCAACACCAGAAAGCGGATGTTCTTCGGGATAAAAGCGACCCCTCGACGGAAGATCAACAAACTCCGTGGGGGTAGCAAAAGTTAAATTAGCTGCACCATTGGTAGGTGCGGCATCGGCAACCTCTGGTTTATTATGACTCGTAGAGTCTCCAGACTGGCGCCTATTGGCATTTCTTGACAAATCTCACCTCTTTGTAAGTATATTTTAGGAAGAAGCAGACCAATACTGCCTTCCATCTGTAAATGTGTTCAATTCGGCCCAATCATATCTCATTGCGACCGAAATTTGAGTCAGCTCTTCATCACCGTAAGCCAGATCTCCATAATTAACGCCCGTTATGAACGCATTTTTAAGAGTCCAGACTTCAAGGAGTCCGCCATCGGCGTCAATTTGACTAATTATAACCGATTTCAGTGCACCTATGGTTGCGTTTCTTTTAGAAAGCGTTACTGGCTGCTCTGGTGTGGCTGGGGATGGGTATCCGCTTTGAACAAGAAGTTGGGCCATTTGACTAGCTGCATCTGGCTCGACAGGATCTACCAAATCTAGTGTAATTTCATTCCACTCAATATTTCCGGGATAATAAAACTTATGATTTAAATAAAGGTGTTCTGCTGTCCCAACTGTAATTTGTGGCTTGGTAATTGATTTAGCATACCAAATGGAACTATTATCAAGGCCCGTGATCTCTACCAAAAATCTAAATTTTCTTTTCGGATCGTGTTTTGTTGCGTCTGTCCAAAATGCCATTGCTTTAATTTCTCCTCACTCGTTAATAAATAGTATATTAATTAAATTATTTTAATTTAATCCTCAAAACCCGCACCAGTATTTGTAATTACAAAATCAAGCGCAATAAATTCAATAGATCTGGCTGGCTTCAAGAAAATCTTCGCATAAACAATGTTTTGATCCACCAGATCTGGTGTGGTCGTTGTATTATCCAAGATAAGCTTGTAATCACTCAAGCCCAACCTATATTTAACGCTAGCCAAGAATGGGTCGGCTTCACCAATAAACCTATTCCAAGTAGATTGAACATTCTGGTCAAAGAGGATTCCCGCAGCAATTCTTGATATCTGCTTTTTAACATATATCATCAATCGACGAACATTAATCCTATCCAGTGCTGACCGAGATGCCTGCAAGGTCTTTTGCCCAAAGATGACAATTCCTTCACTTGGGAAAGTCGCAATTGGATTAATGTTTGCCTCATAAAGATTATCTCTATCTTTAGATGTCAATCTATAACTAACATTTATAACTGGCAATCCAGCAGAGCCCTCGGTAAGACCGCCGCGATTAAACCCGGCTGGTGCAAACCAAATTTCCGATGTTGCTTCGGAACTAGCAATCGTTCCCAAGGCTACAATACTTGGGGGGATCCACAATAGATTTCCAGCGATTGTATCCCTAATTTGAACCCATGGATAATAAGTGCACCCATAAGAACTATTAATTTCTCTGTTCTCTAAATTAGTTACGGCAGAAGATACCGATCCAATCCTTGCAGCAGGGTCATCCCATGCAGCGCCTCCCTCGGCAGGCGGAGTATAGGCATCTGGAATGTCAATAATCGCCAGTGCGTCTCCCCTGTCTTCACATGTTTGAATCATGTGTTCGGTCAAAGTCGGATTTATCAATCCTGGCATCGTCATTGCGTTACACTCAACAAACTCAGAATCTGCAACTGTGTCAATTGCTCTCCTGATTGTATTGATAGCATAATTTGTAGTGGGCGATCCTGTTGATAGCTTGGTATTTCTAAATGGTTCAATCTCCGCGATATCCAAGCCGTCGAAGCCATTATAAAGCGGCGAAGTAAACCTTGTATATCCGTCGTCAATGATGTTCTTGTATGTGCCCCCAGCCGTGACGGAAGTTCCGTCGACTCTGGATCCAGATTCCCAATAATAATTGGTGGTCGAACCACTTCGAATTACATCATCTAAACTTACAACCCATTGGCTTTCGATCCTAGTGCTCGTCTCCGCTATATTAGCAGGAAGAGAATATAAGTAATCACCATAACCAGGATCCGCCTTGTTGCTGTCTGTTGAGACCAAATAGGCCGACGTATTTAAGCCGAAATAAGCATCCTGGGGATCCGTAAGTCCCCCTGCTGATGCAGAGACTCTGACTTGCGTAATCGGAAACTGTAGCGAAGCCGTATAGGCTGCTGCTGATCCTGTGTTCATCATCGATGAGGTCATTGCGTAGGCACCCTCGGAACCGCTTAGCAGGATGCTGCCTCCAGACTGGGTGGCTTGATTCACAGTGGCGATTGTTTTAAATCTTGGTGGCCCAAATATACCAAATGGCAAGTATCTTGGATCAACAGTGCCATTTTCAACATCCGAGTTCATTTCAATGCGGATTAATTTTGAAATATTGGAATAATTTCCCAGTTCCTTAAGGCGGCGCTGGGTGGAATCCCAATCCATATATTTGTCTCCAATTTTTCGAGCGACATAATTTTCTGAATTTGGATTAAGATTACAATTCGAATATCTTTCGACAACTTCTACTACATTATCAGTATCGGGCGCGCTGCGAATTATAACTGAAAAGCTTCCAAAGGGATTGGCACCGGATGTATCTCTGGAGTATCTCAAATCTTGAATTGAAACTTTCAATTTTTCTTGAGCCCAGGATCCGGCTTCTCTGGAATGGATTCTAAATAACTTTTGCATATTATCGAAAGCATAAGAACCCGTATTTGTTGATAAATCTTGAGAGAAAAACCATCCCGTATGCGAAGTTTTGGAATCTTGCCTTTGATCATCCTTTTCGTCTAGGGCAAAAATTACACCATAGGCGCTGGTCGAAAGACCATCAAAGATCCTCTTTTGAAGATCGGATTCAAAAGTTTCACCAAGCCAATATAATTCTTCACCGTTTTTATAAACGGAAGTGTCTACAACATCTGAATTAACTGTTTGAGGATTTGTGTTGAAAACATTTCTAATAAATTTAGCATCAGACTTATCAAAGTTGAAGGCCGTCTTGTGTACTTCTGTGCCCGTATTATCCAAAATTGCGGCCACATATTCAGGGCCCACAGTGTTAGCTTCAAATAAGCCTCCCGTTCCACCAGTCAGAGCTGCTGTCCCTCGCAGGGTGCCGCTCAATATAACAGCGGAGCCAGATTGTAAATACCAGATTGCGGCCAAAGAACCATCATTTAGTCCGGAGCCTGATTGACAAACAAACAATCCGTATGCACCACCGTTTGATCCGGTGGCGGTATCGGGATCTGCACTTGTTTGCCAGCCTGCTTGTCCAGCGGTACCAGCATCTACATGAGAGTTGCCCAATAATCGCATAACTGTGACTGATCCTATATTTGCTGCCAAATAAGCCTGTGAGGCATAAGAAGCATAAGTTGGACCTTGATAGTTTCCATCTCTCCATACATCTCCAGCCGCCTTACCGGGGACTGGATTACCATAAACCTGTACAAATTGTGAAAATGAATCGATTTTTATTGGACGCATTCCCGGTCCTTGAGGCAGGCGACCAAAAATCACAGGGCCTGCTGGCAAATCAAGAGCAGGTAACTGCGAATTATCAATCTCTTTGACAAAGACACCCGGTGAAACAAACTTAAACTTTCTTACTGACATTCTAATATTTCTCCTAAAAGTTGAACCAAAATTAGATTGCTTTTCTATAATAAATAGTCTCTATAAGCTTCAAAGTCTAGAATAATTAACCATCTTCATGATCATGACCTTTTTAAGAAACAATTTTAAAATCCATCAATCCCTTTCTCGATCTAATACATTTGGCAGACAATTGAAATCTTGCCTGAACTTGTCCAAATATTTCTCTTTCTTCTGTGAGGGTAACAATCTCGAAAAAAGTAGATCCATACTGTATATAGTCTCCTTCCCTTACATAAAGATCTTGATCTTCAAATAATCTTCTTTCGTGAAACCTCACAGTTAAAGAGTGAGTTTTATCTAATCCATAATTTTCCGTGACCGTTCCTATACCATCAAATTCAACCAGAACATATACTCTCACAGGCGCGAGAAAACACTTCTCTATCGCTTCTCCATAAAGTGGATGAAAATTTGTTCTTTCTATGGAAAGCGGGAAATAAGTTATGGCTTGGCCAATGACTCGCTCCATAAGCTCATCATTAACTTGCTTTACAAGATCTCTTTCCTTCTCTCCAAGAAAAAGTGGAGGAGGAGGATTTGAAGGCTTTTCCCATTTATTTTCGGCCATAATTCTTAATATTCCTTTTTATCGCCAAGAATAACTCTTTCTCTTGTAAATCTAAATTCTGCGGCGGATTCTCTAATTGTAATTTTTGGCTGATTATCGTTTTTATCAGCACCCAACAAATATCCTAATATTTTTAAATCTATCGTAGTTTGAAACTTTCTTTCTTCTTCTCCTAAATTAGAAATATTATTATCCAAACTAAAATCTCCCTGAATAAAGCCTTCAAATTTATGACCATCTCTAGTAATGAAGAAGTTATTTATTTGTCCTGTTTCAACAACAAATGGTGTAAAAATTTCATTCATTTGTTGCTGATATTCTGTTGTTATCATAACTTTATAATTTGCGACAACATAAGTCGGCATAGGCATTGTCATCGTTTCATAAACAATTTTTCTATTTTTAAAAGGATAAGTTTTCTGGCCAAATCTTCTCTCGGCAGCTGTATTGGCAAAGTTTGCTGTCTTTTCCTGATTAATCCGTCGAGCGACAGTAATCGCGCCCCCTTTTGCATCATTTCGTCGTGGAATGTGAGACCATGCCACACCTTTCATCTGAGGATCTTTTATTAATGATATTCTTTCTACACTCATAGCTGGAAGTGTGAAAATATTTTCCAGATTGCGCAACTCTTTATTTTCTTTTATTTGAAAGGCTCTTTCGGGCATTGACCATATAATAGGTACTTTCTTCCACCCTTCATTCGTTGTACAAAATATATTTAATTTTTCATTCAGCCATTCATGAAGGGCATAATCAATTGTTTCGATGGTGGATGGCATAAAAGTAATTTCTTTTAGTGCAGGGACAGTGGCCTTTTTTTCCTCGGGAAAATAAGGTCTGAAATCATCATCAAATTGGTCTTTTTTGCTGCTCACTTATGTATTTATCCTTGGAAAATCAACATTGGCACTTTTGTTTGTACCGTATTGACCGCCTCCGTTGTTTCTGCATCCCTCTTGGCCAATTCTGCATAGGTTAACTCATCCAAAATTGTCTTTAATTCTTCTCGTAATTTTTCTTGCTCATTTTGGGCTTGACTTAAGAGATCGGATGCATTTAAGGTAATATCCGATCCTGGAATTGGAATGGGATTGAATTTTCCTCGAATTTGACCAAGAGTTTCTTTCGATAGGGCCAAAGCAAATCTTCGGATCCATTGTTTTCCTATCGCATTAATATTTTCATAGGGAAGATTATCGAAAGGAATAGTATTAATATTATTAACCCCACCTATTCCAGTATCCACATCGGAAGCCTCATCCCAGCTATCAGGTATAACTGAAAATTCAACCCACATAAACCTATATATGCCTACCAGTTGTGGCTGAGGAAATATTCTTAATTTATTGTCCTTTAATTCATATGAATAGTGAGATAGGCGTGTGAACAAGTGGTCTTCGTAGGCCTTCGCCTGTAACTTATTCTGCCATACAGGGATTACCTCGAAAGAGGAATCATCAGTATATTGTCCATAATACAAAAGGTTTCCGACAACATTCAATCCTCCGTAATATCCGAAGAACCTCCACATTGCAGCAGGTGTCTTAAAGAAGACTTTTTTGATTATAACCCTCTTATTTCCAACAATACCTGCGAATGGGGCAGGGTCGCCGTTGGGCTGCAAGCCGCTAGCGGACGATCCTGATATAATTGCTTGTAAATCATAATCTTGCTCTTGCTCTGTAATCTCGAAAGATGCCGAATAAATTGGAATTGTTCCTCCGACATCAGCATTGAAAGAAAAATTATCAGCCACCCTTCTTTCATATTCGAAAGTAACACGGGGGAATTTTAAATTAACATTAGTCGGCCCAGTTACAACATTTCCATC
>Ga0098034_1000502_pt1 | contig 16547 bp, 19 predicted proteins | sample 2_EtaG_FD_77062 | JGI IMG/M metagenome (GOLD analysis project Ga0098034, IMG submission 77062) | Marine viral communities from the Subarctic Pacific Ocean - 2_ETSP_OMZ_AT15125 metaG | ecosystem: Environmental > Aquatic > Marine > Oceanic | place: Pacific Ocean | collected 2015-01-07
CGCCACATAGCATGTGGGGTTTTATAATAAACCTTTTTAATTAAAATCTTCTTTTTTCCAACGGAAGCCGAATAAGCTGTACTTGTGGAAACTATCTTCTGTAAATCATATATTTGCACGCTCTGAGTTACGGCAAAACTAGCTGTGAATTGAACGGATGAATTGAGGCCAACTTCTGAACCTATTGCGTTTGCTATTCGCCTTGTCATACTATAATCGAATTTAGGATACTTTAAGGCGACGTGTGAGCCACCCAATGAAGAGCTTAAGGAGCCGGCTTGGATGTTTCCCTTCGAATCAAAACTGCCAGTTGTATTGCCTAGTGCGTCTGATAGAATGTTTGTTGCTTGGTGTATGTTTATTAAATAAGAATACTCCAATACTGCTTCTTCGTAGGCAGCGTATACATTGCCCTCTGTCAGTTCGAGGTCTAATATATCCCCTCCAAGCTTCTTATATACATGAGATACTTGGTCAACAGCACCGGTCAGAAAGTCGACTGAATAAAGAGGTGATGTTTCTTCTGAATAAATTTTATATGGTAAAGCACTATTAACATTTAACACCGAGCCTGTTGCCGGCAATATGATTGCTGATAAAGTGCTGGCAGGTGTTAGTGTGGGTAAAGACATTTAGTGTCCCTCGCTAAATATAGTTTATCACTATAACTAGTATTTCAGGCTACTAAATGGCTGACTAGTCTTTTTTTGTTTTTGTAGTCTTGCGGCGGGTTCTTTTTTGTTTGAGGCCGGCCGGCTTTCTCTTTGGCTTCTCAATCTCGACTTGTTGTAGCTGAGGCTCAGGGATCGGGCCGGCCTTTTTCTGGGTTGCCTTTGTTTCTGGTTCTTTGTTCTTCACAACTATAACGTCTGAATTACTCTCTTCCATAAGATCTTTAGTTGTTAGGACTTCCATCCCTATATTTTCTTCTGCGGCGGGCTCTTCTGTTACAATTGGCTCTTCTATATTGTTTGTATCAGTTGTTATACCTTTTTTGGCATTAAAAGCTGCCCTCTTTGCGGCATATTTTGTGGCATATTTTGCCATTGTTAGTCTCTTTCTACGTTTACCCATGATGTCTCCTTTGTGTTGGGGTCATACAATAAATAGCCTTAATTAAAAAAAGCCCACCGGAATGAGCTTAATCTTGAAGTTCTTAAAAAAGGTGTTATACGGTTATACCAGTTGTGGCGCCATCTAAAGCAAAACAATACCATTGAACTCCGTCAGTATACAACTCCGCAAAAGCTCCCTTGCTTGAGTCGGCACTAAAAGCGAAGTCGCCAATAATGGTCTCCATGCCGTCATCACCACCGGCGCCGCCTCCGACGCCGGCTAAAGATGCCGCATCGTTTGCCATATTTGTGCTAACGTTGATACTGAGTATATTGTTGCTGTCAGATCTTATTACCTTGCACCACCAGCCTGCGCCGGCTTTTGTGGCTGAGGGCATTGTTATTGTCAAGTTACCGCCAGAGGTATTCATGACAAAGATTGTTCCGCAATCGTGAACTTCAACGGTTTTATCGGACGTTAACCCGGTTTCAACTTTCATTCGTTGCGCTGAATATCTTCCTAATTTGCTCATTTCTCTTTCTCCTTAAATAATAAGCTGACTTTGTTGTGTTATACCGTTATGCCGTTACCCGAATCGGATAAGGCAAAACAATACCATTGAACTCCGTCGGAGTACAACTCTGCAAAGGAGCCCTTTGAGCCATTATTGGTGAGGACAAAGTCGCCAGCAATAGTCTCCATGCCGTCACTGGCGCCCGCGCCGCCGCCGACGCCGGCTAAAGATGCCGCATCGTCTGCCATATTTGTGCTAACGTTGATGGAGACTGAGTTGGCGCTTGAACCTTGTACTATTCTGCACCACCAACCAGATCCGGCGGCAACCGCGGAAGGCATTGTTACTGTTTTCGCGCCGGTCATAATAAAGACTGTCCCACAGTCAGAAACCGCAGCAGTTTTGTCCTCTGCTGTGATTTCAACTTTTCTTCTTTGGGCTGCATATCTTCCTAGTTTGCTCATTTGTTAAATCTCCTTTAGTCTTATTAAAGGCAGTTCGCCTTACCTTTCATATTATAAATAGTGTGCCAGAAAAAGAAACGCCCCACCAAATAAATGGCGAGGCAGAATCTTTCGCTAGCGCGTGTTATTGGGTGTTATTAGCTAGCGCCTGCCTCACCTAGGAGACCACGAACAACAACAAGACCGTACATATCAGGTCGTACCATCTTCTTAGCGTAACGGGTCATGACACCCTTACGTGGCACGAAGTCTTCCGTACCAAAGATGGTTGGTGTTACCTGCAATGGTACATAAGGAGCATACACAAATCCACTTTCGAGGAATGAGCTACCCTTACGACCAACGAGGACTACGTTGCGCAAGAAGTAAGGATCAACATAAACGTCGAATTTCTTGCTCAAGCTACCAGCCTTAACAGCACCGATGGTGCCACGGTCCTGGTCAGCAGTTACGCTTGCGCGGAAACCACTGGTGAACTCAAGGATGTTAGCAACTTCTGGTGAACAAACAACAAAGTTTGCGCCACCGCGAAGTGTCTTTCTGTGAATCTGAGCGCTAACGTCATTGATAGTCTCGATGAGTGTCTCATACCACTCACTGACTGTACCAGTGAAGTCAGGTGCTGCAGAAGTTGCACCAAGCTCTGCGCCGTTGCTATCAACGAACAAACCAGGAGCACGACTCCAGTAACGAGTACCGGCAGTTGCGCCATTCACAAGCTCACCAAGTAGCTCACGGTCAATTTCAAGAGCAATCTGCTCTGAAAGAATACCAGTCAACTCAACCTCAGCGTCAAGATTGTGATAAGCATTGAGGTCTTGACCCAATTCTGGGGACCACTTTGCCTTCAACTTCTTGGTCTGAGCAGTAACAGCAATGCTGTCGACCTTGATGTCGATTTCAGTAATCTCTTGCTTTCCGGCGCCGTCAGCGGCTGCGGGGACGCCTGCATTACCAGTTTGTTGAGTTGGTTCTTCAAGGCCCCACACGTTATTGCCGACGATAGAACCGAGACCTTGGTCATTTCCTGCTTCGAGTTTGTCCTTAAGAGGAAAAGCGATCTTAATTGTGTCAGTGTCCGCGGGACCAGCAAAATCAGCTGACTTTTGAAAAACTAAGTTCAATTTACCACCACTATCAATGTGCGTTAATCTCCTCACGAGAGATGCGCTGTCTCCAGAATAATCACCACCAGAGAGAACCTGCACAGCACTCAATCTTCCCAAGTCTGCTTCAGTACCTAAGTCTGTGACCGCTGTATTGTCACCCTTGACTACAAGAACAAACTCGCTTGTTGCTGCAAGTAGGTCTGGATCATAACGCAAAATCTTCTTTTCTGCTTCAGTTAGTGCTGAAATAGCTTTAGAACCATTCGCGCCCAGGGCGCCGATGACAGCGTTGTCCATCTGCTTAACAACCGATCCAGTTGGAGAAGTGGCACCATGGCCCAACTCGTAGTGGCCGCCGGCGCCGGCTCTTGAATTCAAGTGCACACCGCCAGTAATCTGTCGACCAACGACCGGCTCGCCGTTTGCTCTAGTTCCACCGTAAACGGAGCCGGCGGTTGTGGCGCCGAGCACACCATTTTCATGCGTAAAGTCAAGGAAGAAGATGAGGCCAGATGGCAAGCTCATCGGCTGAACCGAGACAAGATCATTTGCAATCAATCCACCGAATACACGGCGGACAATTGGGAATGCAACTGCTGCGAAGCCTTCGACGTCGCCAGCTGCCATAGATGAAGCCTCACGAAGAAGCTCCTTAGCCTGGTTCTCAAGGAGAACGGCCATACTTTGTTTGGCTTGTCCATTGTTAAGACCTTCCAGAAGACCAGTAGCTTCCCACTTAGTGAGAAGAGCTGCACCTTCCTTACGGACGTCACGAGAGACAACACCTTCAGTTAGTTTTTGTAATACAGACATTGTATTATACCTCCAAAAATATTGTTATTTAACTATTCCTGCTAATTTTTGCAATCTATCGAATGCAGGGTTAGCTGCCCTATCTTTTTGCTCTTCACGAGCGGCGACAAGTAACGTTGATCGCCTTGAGACAGCTTCACTGAGGCTATTTACTCTCTTCTCTGCAGGGGAAGAAGTAACAGTCTCGCAAAGTGTATCAAACACTATCTTTGCTTCTTGTACGGTTTCGGCTTTGGAAATGGATTCAACAATTTTTTGCTTTTGTCGCTCATTCAGGGAGGCATTCTCTAAAGCGCGGTTAATATACAACAGCTTCGCGTTGGAGACATTTGTGGTTTCCAACTTTTCTTGCAAAGTTTCTAACGTTGTAACATATTTCCTGTTCTGCGCCTGTAATTTTTCGGCTGCAGAAGTCAGAATCTTACTTTCTTTCTGAAGACTTGCTACTGTTTTCCGCAATTCTTCATTTTCTTCTTTAATCTTTGTATCTTGTTCACGAGCAAGGAGCATCTGCTCATACTCTTTCATGACAGACTCAGGAGTGCCCGCCCAGCCGCTCTTTTGGGGCTCGAAATCTACCCTAACGGCCTCCATGACTTCTTCAAGGTCGATGTCTTCATCTTCCAAATTCATCTCGCTGAGGACTTCTGCTACCATTTCTGGTGTTATAGATGCAGGTTCAGCGTCAAAGTCAGGGGTTGTATCAACTGGTGCTTCGAAATCGGTATCTAAATCCAAATCTAGATCAATTTCTTCATCATCTTCAATTTCGTCGTCAATAATATCAATGCCAAGCTCATCGTCAGTCAGCTCGTCATCTCCACCGAAGACGCCGGTTTCCTCATCGGGCAGTTCTGCGCGTAAGGAATCAAGTTTAATATTAATTATTTCGTCGTCTGGATCGCCAAGGTCGGGGTCGAAAGCATCTGGAATTTCTCCTATCGTGCTGTCTGCGAACTCTTGAGCGGCTTCTTCTTCTGCTGTGTCTTCCATAGGATCTGCTCCCATGGGGTCAATTGCGTCTAGCTCAGGGGAGTCAAAACCTTCTAGTTCCTCTTCTCCTCCAAAGTCGCCTAGAAGGTCTTCATCGCCCTCGGCTTCCAAAAGAGTGGCCACTGCATCCTTCACTTCCTTCGAGTATTTCTCAATCACAAGGTTTTCAGCATTCTTAAGTGCTGCCTCTTTTAGTGCGGTAGCATCGATAATTGCTCTCTCTAGTAAACTTGACATTGTTTTAAAACTCCTAAAATGATACACAGATAGACGAGTGTGAATAGTTTCTCTAAGTAAATAGTTGTGGAGTGTTTAAAGGGAAGGAAAAAATTTTGAGGTGGTTTAGAAGGTGCTAGTTGCCATTTTTACAACGCCGGCATTGAGATCAGTACATTTAACTTTATCGGAACCTCCGAGATCGTATATATGCAGCTGGTTGGCAACTGTGTCGGCCGTATTTAATGTTAACCAGTTTTGTATGGCGTGACTCCAAACTACAATAGCGCCGGCTTCAACGGCCGCGGAGGTGTATACCAAGAGATACCTTTGGTTTTCTGTGTTATATTCTGTGTCTACAATGATAGAACCGTTTTGCGTTCCAGTAACATTCTTCGGTTGTCTTGTTCTTCCCCAACTTTGATGTTTTCTTCCTTCACCGGCGTTTGGTATGTGATTAAACCCTGAACCTGCCATTTCTAAAATCTCCGTTACTTATATTCGTTTTCATAGCGTGCCTTTTGTTTTGCATTCGCTATCTTAATTAGTCTTAGTCGCTCTAATTTTTTCATTCTTCTTTTAGTTGATTTTTTTGTAAAGTATCTTCGGTCTCGAACTTCTTCTAGAATTCCCGACTTCTTTACTTTTTTCGAGAATTTCTTAATCATTTTCTCGGTTTGGTCCTGATCCCTGACATAAACGTCAACATGGACTGGTGTTCTTCTTCCCATTATAAATCCTTTACTTTAGTGCTTTCCACTTGTCACCTGCTAAATTAAACAAATTACTTATATCTACTCCCGAATCCGACGGGTCGACTCCTGAAAGAGGACTAGAGCCGGCGTCGGTTGAACCCGGAGAACCGCTGGTACTTAAAGGCTTAGTACCTTCAAAAACATTCTTCATCTTGCCTCCCCCTATCGCATCAAGCATCTTTCTTTTTGTTTCAAGAAGCCTTTTACGATGGTTCTCCTCTTTTTCTTTCAAAAGAGGGACGCTGATCTTATTGCTAGCTTTCTCTAATTTCTCTGGTTCTTTAGCTTCCGCAATCAAATTCTGCGCCTTGGTGATTCCAAATGCAACTTCGGCTATAATCTCCGAAAGTATGCCTTCTTCAAATAATGCCTCTTTGACACACTCTTTTATCATCGCTTTTAATTCTGATTTCTTCACTTAATTCTCAAACTTATATAAAATGTTACTTAACGATCTATTAATCCTATCAGCTCGATTATAAACGTTTGTCTTATCTTTTGCTTCTGTCATCATGAAAGCACCAGGTGTAGATGGTTCTGAAACAATATCAAAACATATTAGCTGAAAATCATCTTCCACCATCGTTGTTCCGTTACTCTCCTTTACCGAACCCATACCTCTGGACGAAATACCTAGTTGGGCGCCGGATTCAACTAGCGCTCTTAGCGTTTTGCCTGCAGGGGTGTCTAATACTTTTATTTTCCCCATACACTTCTTGCCTTCCATCCAGACCGAAGTCACCATGTGGGATACGCTCACCAGATTGATGACCGAAGAATCCGGATGATCAAGTTCGCCAAGGGCCCTATGACCTTCGACAAGGCGCCTATAACTCTTAATTTCTCTCTCGAGGATAGCCTGTGGGTAAATACGGCCGTTGCCATTCTTTGTCTCCGCCATTTGCATGAGGCCTGAGAGTATGAGCCCGCCGTCGGAAACATATTTCTTTTCGGCTTCTGTCAGAAGGTCTTGGCATATCCCTCCTTCACAGAGTTCAAAATATTCTCTTATAAGTTTCATAATTTTCCTCTTTGCGGTGGTCAACCGCTTCAGCTAAGCTCCCTTGCAACAGTTAGCAACGGGTCTAATATACCATCTTATTGTGGCAAAAGATTTCATTTATATCTCCTAAAGCCTCTTTTGGCTTCCCTTTTAGTTAACTTTTATACCGTTATCATCAAAAACTACATCAAAAATATAACTTATTAACGAACCCAGAAAACCTAATAACAAAGCAGTTACTGGTGAATTGTCAAAAGTAAATAGTTTTGTATAATCGTTTAGGGACCACAAAAAAATGCCTGACCAAAAGCCAGTACACATAGTGCAAGATAAAAGATCTCCCATCCAGCCTTTGGTGGGGCGGATTTTGTCTAGAATCTTTCCGTATACTAGTATTTGGGTCAGGCCGGCGCAAGAGAGAGAAAAATAAAGCAGGCTCATCCTTCCTCTTCTTTCTTTTTTGCGTTCTCTCGGATAAGGGAATAGTTGTATTGAAAGCCAAATGGCCGGATGCCAGGATGCATAGAACCCTTTCTGTTTGACTGTGCGACATCGCCTAGCTCTGTTGAGTTCTCGTCGCTAGGATTAAGCAGATAGTCTAGACGATCATCTTCAAACTCTGCTGCGCTCTTAAAATATGGGCGCTCTTGGTTTAGATATTCGCTCAATATATATAAGCATGCTTGGAGTGCGTCGACTCCTGGAATTTTTGACTCTGAAATTTTACCTTCGAGAGAGCCGTGCACGTTGCCGCCTCGGACTGATGCATTTTCGATTATGCCTCGCTTAATGAGGTATTCGAACATTCTGTCTTGGGCTTGGTATACTTTATCACTCAACTTGTGCTTAGGAAAAGAAATACATTTTGTGCCGTCGCCGGAAAGGACAATATCAATATCTTCATGATCGAATATCATGACACTGCCATCTAGAGTACGGCGCGCCTTGAGGCTTATTCTTGGGGACTTCTCTATTTCAACTGATAGTGGCATCTTGTTTTATCTCTTCTATTAAATCTTGTGTTTTTAAGACAACTTCAATCATATCAGTGTCTAATTCCCTCTCGTGGTAAGACTCCAATATGGAATATACTTTATCTATCTTCTCTTTTAAACTAGCGTCTTCGCTAATGTCCGCGTCTTTCTTGCACTCAAGAAGCTGGTCTTTCAACGAACCGACCTCCTCATTTAGATAGTACTTAAATTCCAAACCACTGTCGGAAAAAGAGGAAATATATTTTTCTAAAAGAATCTTTTGACTTTCTTTTAGGCCATTTGAATATTCTTCATTGAATTTTTCTACAAAAGTTTTATATACCAAGTTGTCGACGGGGGCCTGTGTTTCTTGTGTTTTGCAAGATTCTGACATCTGGATAACAATGCTCTCTTCTAGTAATACCCTATCCTTTATTGGCAGCGCGGCTTGGAAGATTGAGTATACCGTTGCTAGATTTTTATAGTTTGGCACAAAATTAGTAAACAAAGTTTTTGACAAGGTTTTATTTATTTTGTTAATCAGCGAAGATTGCTCTTGGAATATTACCTTTTTATTTAAGCCTAGGTATTTTTCTTTCGCTTCTACAATAATCTTTTCTGCTAGTCGCTTCTCAATTGCTCTTGTTTCATATACGCTTTTATAGAGATCAAGTTCTTTATTTAACTCAGTGCCTTTTGCAAAGTGTTCTTTCATAATTAAAACAATTCTTTTTTGTTTATTTTTATTCTTCTTTACAATCGATTTCGTCAATTCCCTAACGAGTGCCTCATATACAAACGCAGTATTTCTCTTCTTGTTATGTTTCAGTCTCATCTTTATTTTTCCTCGATTTTAAATTTAAATCCTCAAACAAAACTTTCAACTCTTCCTGATCTTTTAAAAGCTTTTTTTCTTCTTCTTTAGAATAAATAGTTAGTTTACTCTCATAAACACCAGTCCCTCTTGCAAGACTTGTTAACTCCTGCGATCCTGGTAGTGTTTTTCTGCGTGTTCCCACCTCCGGGGATGCCGCCCTGTTCATATTCTTTTTGCGGGGACCGGATGATTTTCTTCTGTCGCCGGCTAAAGATAAACCTCGGGGCTCGTACCAGCCATGAGATTTTGAGGTAGTCGTGTGACCTTTTCGGTTTGTTTGTTTTCCAATACCATCGTCCCTTTTGCCAGGTGGTGCTGCGAGAAGGTCGCCCTCTTCAGGCCCCTCTGGGGCGCCGGCGCCTTCAGGTTCCATTCCACCTAGATCTCCGCCTAAGTCACCTTCCCCTGTGGGGGCCCCAAGTTCAGGTTCCATCCCTGCCATACCTGTACCACCTTCCTCTCCCATATCCCCACCGAGTTCGCCGCCGGGTGCCGTGGCAGCGGCCTGTTCAGCTTCGGCTGCAGTCTCAAGCGCGGCTTCAAAGCGACGGTCATAAAACATTTCTCTTCGGTTTCGGATAAATTCTTCGTCTGACATACCAAATAGCTTTTTGGCTAGCCACTGCTTAGAAAAGAAGCCTTCGGTGGCCGAGGAGGCAATGTCAAACTTTGTCTTCCAGTGCTCAAGTTCTTGCATCTCGGCAATCTTTGAAGGATTGTTGAGGGATAGCTTAAAGCTAACCAGGTCTTCTTCTCTATATCCGATTGTGTAAAGGTGAATTGTGCCGATCTTCTCAAGTTCTGTTATAATAGATCTCTGAAGCCTTTGAACAGTCCTTGCAAACCTAATATCCTTTTGAGCAAGAGTCGTCTTATCTTCTGCGGCTTTGTCTGAATCAGAAGAGAGATAAGAAGCTGGTATCTTCAATGCTGAAAATAGCTTATCTCTTAAATATTTAACGTCGTCGATGTCACCTGTATATTTACCACCTTGAATCGATTCTATCTTTGTTCCGCTTTGGCCGCCGCGGACAGGGATAAAATAATCTTCTTCAATTGAAAGCGGGTTATAACGAAGGTCGACACGGCCGGTGTCAGGATCAACAACTTGGTTTCGCTTCATCTGTGTCATCGCCTTCTGCATATACTGTTCGATATCTTGCGGTGGGATTGACCCGACATCTATATAAAAGGCGCGCCTTTCGGGAGATCTGACAATACGATAGGCCATCATTGCGTCTTCTAGCAAGGTTAGTTGTCGCCAAATTCGTCGTGAAGGCTCCAATACTGATGTGCCATATGGGTTATACTTATCATTTCCTAGGACTCTAAAGTGACCTATTTGCCAGTTTTCAAAAGTTAGGCCGGCAGTGTTCCACTGATATTGTATATAATCTGGATTTCCCTTGTCTTCACCTTCGAGCCTTTCAACTTCTGATGTGGGTAGACCAATGACGCTCGTAATGCCGACCTTTTCGTCTAAATCGAGATATAGAAAGAAATCTCCGTACTTACACATTGCTCGGCACCAGGAGAAGAGATTGTACTCTACATTAAGAATGTCGTAATAAAGTGATTCTAGGATTGTTTTAATCTCTTCATTGTCACTCTTAACGCTCAAGACTTTCTGCAGGCCGCTGTGAGTCGTCATTTCGTCAGAATAGATATCCAAAGCAGAGGCAATCTCCGGAGTATACTCCATTTGATCGAAGTCCACATATCGCTCTGTCCTTGCTTGACTGGCCATGGCTTGCGCTTGTAGGTTATCGTATGGACTATATGCTGTTTTTTTAAAGTCGCGGCCGCTAGCAGAAGTAAACTTTGAAGCGTACTTGTCTATATCCATTCGCTTTAAGCGGTGGTTGGTCTGCGTTCTGTAATTGACTAGAGGGCCTGATAGCAGTCGGGTTAGTCTTCGAAATAAAAGACTTTGTGGGTTTCTTGGATTGTTCTTTAATTTTTTAGCCATTTTTTATCCTTTAAAAAGCCAGGGAAATTGTTCTAGGTTGCTCCTGTGCTCTCTGGCCTCGTCATGAAGTTTCATGTCTTTTTGACCTAACATACCACCAATTCTGGTGTCTAATTGATTTCCTGTTCTAGTTATCGCCCCAAGAAATGCTTTATCGTATTCAAGCTCTCTTTGGTTCGCAGAGAGAGCAGTATCCCTGACCCAACAGCCGACTGCACATGCCATAATAAGATCATCGTTATATGACCTCATTGCAGCTGGGCGGCCATGATTCCAAACAAATGTCTTCATTTCAGCTATAAGTCTAGTTGAATATATCTTAATTAGGCTGTTTCTTACAAATTCTTCCATCTTTGCTATAATCAAAGGCCTTGTTTTGGAGGTCGTTGAGAACCCTGCGATCGCGTTATTCATGTTCTCTGCTTGATATTCGTCGACGAACTCATGAGTTGACTTCACAGAATAATAAAGATTCGGGTATGCTGCTTCTCTTAATTTGTCCAAAACTGCGAACCCAACTGTATTATTCTCCACTACTAAAAGTGCACTACCATATTCTAACCCAATATCATATAAAATTTTAGAGAAAAGATCAGGTGTTATTTTTCCCCTGTACTCTGCTACAACTTCCATAGTGTTTGTTTTGAATACTAATGCGGTGGAAAAGTCCTTACCATCACCCCTGGCGACGTCTGCAGAAATAAAATAATCTTGGCCTGCTGTATAGTTTTCCCAAATCCACAAATTACGATCGAATCCTGTTTTATATTTTGGTTCTCTACATGTGCTTAAATGCTTTTCCAAATCCTCGGAAGAAAACACTGTTTCCCCAGACATATTAAAATTGCATTCAAGCTCTTGAGCAATTTCTCTGCGAGACATGTTTCTTGTTTCTTTCTCGAACCATGCCTGGTCGCGGTCAGGATGCTTTTGCCATGGCAATACAGTAGGCTTGAAGTCATTGGTTTCACTTTCAGCCTCTGAGTATACTTTGTGAAACCAGTTGCCGACACCGTTTGGTGTGGAAAGTGCAATGCATCGGCCACCGGTCGACAAGGTAGGATATAGACCCATCCACAATTCTTCAAGACCCTCGACATGTGCGGCCTCGTCAATGACTAACAAAGACAATGCTTCAGAACGACCTGCGTCGCCCGATGTTGAACTAGCTTTTATCTGGGATCCGTTTGATAAAACAAAACTAGTCCTGTTATCAATATCAACTTCTGAAATTCTCAGCCATTGTGGAAGGTTTTTTATAATTGCTTTTACTTTCTTTACTAGATTCGCGGCAGTACTGAACTTAGTTGCAATGACTAGAACGTTCTTCTCACGATGGAAAAGCATGAGCCAAGCCACGTAGGCGGCCGATATAGTAGAAATACCTAACTGCCTAGCTTTTAGAATTACATTAAATCTGTAATCTTCGAAATCTTTAAGTAGATCTCTTTGGAAGTCGTAGAGGTGGAAAGGTATTAATCCCTTTTGGGGGTGCGTTATCTTCGCGTAAGTATTGATGAAATAATCAGGAGTTTTTCCACACTTGACTATCTCTTTCATTATTTCTTTCTTGGAAAGAGAGAATGCCATATTGTTTTACTTTTTTAGGCCACCAAGTTGCAACCACTTTCTCGTGGCCGAGTCAAGGCGGTCTTCACTCTCGGGATTGTTTTCCTCTGAATCCACAGCTCCGATCCTATAGCACTTGTGGACTTTAACGCTGCAGCGAATGCGAGAAACATATTCTACTAGAACATCAACCTCGCTAGGCTCAGATAAGGCAAGGGCAAATTTCTTGATCTTCTTATATTCTTTTTGAAGAAAAGATTTTACTTTCTCGACCATGGATTCCATTTCACCCTCGAAGCCATTACTGTGGACTTCTTTTAGCGGAATTTCTGCATGATATTTTATATGAAGACGGTCGCCAGATACGTGAGCACCGAAGCCATCCATCACCCTCTTATCGATTAGTGGGTCGCCGTCTTCTCTGCGAAGACCTATTTTAATTGGCTCACCCTTTTCGTCGAGCGCGCCATCGTATGTGTTTGCCAGCACCTGTGAGATGCAGTTAACAATTTCTAAAGTTGTAGCCATGTGTAAAACCTCTGCTGTAAATAGTTTATAATATAAATAGTTACTCTTTTGGTCTCCAACCCGTTTTCCATCTTTCTTCTCTACCTTCGACGTATTGGATGTAACAATCAAAGCAACATTCGAACTTAAGCATGTACAGATCATCCGCGGCTTTCATTGAATAAGAATCGCAAACAGGGCACTCTCTTGTACAATCTTTAGTGGTAGTTTTTTCGATAATCTCAAAGCCGGGCTCTGATGTTATCTTCTTGACCTTCTTGTTCGGGCTGTAAAAAGCTTTTAAGTCTCGCAAATAGATATTTTCTTTTTCTTTGCTCCAACTATTTTTAGGGTTCTCGATAGCTTCTTGGCCATATTTGTCTTTAATCGCCTTTTCATATTTTGCTATTTTGTTATAATCTTTCTTCATAATTTATTTTATCACTGAAAAGAGTAATGCAGAACTGACAACGCCAACTAAAAACCCACCACAGGCCCACCAAGCGGTGTAATCGTTGGGTCTCTTTAAAGCTGCAGCACTAAGTCTATCAATTTCCTTATCTTTGATACTGGTAATTTCTTTGTGTTGGTTTGTTAAGCTCTCTATCCTTATATTCAATTTTTCTATTCTAAACTCATATTTTATTTTTTGCTTTTCTGTTTCATACTTCATCTGTAATTCACAGCGCGCATCAGCTCGAGCAGCTGCAGTAATAAGAATGGCATTTGCGCGGTGGTCATAACAAAATACACCTGGACCTGGCAGGCCTATATCTTCGAGTAAAGCTACATCATCTACATAGGCTGCGGTGCCGGGTGGGATAGGTTCCCCCCCAATAATGAGTTCTGCCTTCGAAGGCATGGGGAAAGCAAGTATCAACAAACAAATAAAAAATCTATTACACAAACTTAATACCAAACTCTTCTTCAATTCTTTTCTTAATTTCATCGGTGTTTCCTTTTGATTTGATCACCACCTTCTTGATTTCATTTTTTTGAGCCTCTGAAAGCTTTTTTTCTTTCTTCCTGAATTCATCTTCCACACGAGACAATGAGCTTTCATATTCTTTTATGAGATTTCCCATTTTTAAAAGTTCATCTCTATGAGAGCTTTTGAGGACTTCTACTTGCCTTTCGTGAGATTCTTTCTTGGCTTCAATTACTTCCATTATAGCTTCAGTGTTACGTCTGGCCAAGATCCAAATCAGGATACTCCAAGCTATTAAAAATGGAATTTGCCAATGCGTCCTGAGCCAAGACCAAGCTTGCGACATCGATTTCTTAAAGAGCAGCCAAGTCATTCTGAGTTAGGGCCGTGCTTCCACTGTACGGCCATGTCGACCAAGGCTTGTGTCCCAATGTAAGCAAGTGTAATTGCTGTCCAATTATCGCTGGTTACCGTACCGTAAGCACACAAAGCTGTTGCTGTTACCCATGCAAGAAACTTCCTAGATATAAACTTCTCTGTATATTTGTCTGCGAATGCTTTTAATTCTGCCACCATGAAATCCTCCTATATGTTGACGTGCGCGTAGCCGTCTTTTCTTTCAATATTAATTTGCATATCGACACAGTCCTTAAGATTGTCTAGATGAGAGATAAGAAGAACTGTCTTGAAATATCCTTTTATCATATCCAGTATTCTTACAAACCCTTCCATATTTTCTTCGTCTAAAGCTGTGCCTGGCTCATCCAGTATAAATAGATCAGACTTTGGTAAACTGGATACAGTTAGAAATGCTAATCTTATTGCCATCGACGCGATGGTCTTCTCTGCTCCAGATCCCATCTCTAGGGGACGCGGATCATGCTTGGCGTGTTTGATAAAAATATCTAGTTTGTCTTCGTTGTTAGTAATAAAAACTTCAAATTCAACAATATTCGTCAATATTTTGGCGATTTCTTGGTTGATATAGGGAAGCCTTCTCTTAATAATGTCGTAAGAAACACCATTAGGATGACAACAAGTCATCAGTAAATGGTATGCGGCGAAGTCACTTTGGAGGTTTTCATATTCATCTTTTTGTTCTTTAATATAGGTGAGCTTCTGCTCTAGCGAACCATGGTTTTTATGCAACTGCATTACCCTTGCTTGGCATTCCTCTATTTTCTTATCTATTTTTATAATTTTCCTTCTCTTCTCCTGACATGCACCCAGCAGCTCTTTGAGATTTTCTATTGCTTCTTTATTTTGTTCATATTCTAAACTTTTATTTTGCAACTGTTCAAGCTCGACTTGCTCCTTGAATAAATTGCTTTCTGCTTTTTCAATTCTAAGTTTATTAGTTACTATCGAAGTTGCAAGAGTGTTTCTTTTGTCAACGAGAACATTATATTTTTGTATATGATCCTCTACCTTTTGCGGCTCGAGGTCTCTTATCAGCGCGCCGGTTTCGTTAACCTCGCGAGAACACGAGGAAATATTAGAATCAGAAATTTGAATTAAATTTGTTGCCGCGTGGGCGTCTTTAATAAACTTACAAGTAGGGAAGCTCGAACCACAAGGTACTTCCGAAAGCAGACTCTGCTTACGGCGGTTTCGTGAGGTTTCTTCTGATTCGTTCTCTATGATTTTGAATAAGGATGTTAAATGATCTTTCTTTTCATCTATAAGAATCTTCTTTTGTTGATAGGAAGATATATCAAAGTCGGACAGAAAGGAAGCTATTTTTTCGAATCTCTTTTCACTCTCCGCTAATTCTTTAATCGACTCTGTTTTGGTTGAAGTTTCTCTGAGAATGTTTTCTTTCTTTTGTTCTATTCTTGCGGTAGTCATGACTGGGTCAATAATTTCTGCTGGTACTGATTCTATTTTTGTTTCCAGTTCACTTAGGACTTCTCTCTCTTCTGCGATATCACTTCTTAGTGAAACACATGCTGCCTTGTTTGATTCAATGCTTAATTCGCTAGTGGTTATCTCTTTTTCAATATTACCTATCTCAACCTCAAAGTCGATACCTTCGAGGCGCCTTAAAGCCGCTTTGGTCACTGCGGATTCTTCTTTGGCAATTTTAAATTTCTTATCAAATATTTCCAAATCCAAAAACTTAGCTAAAAATTCTTTTCTTTTGGTCGAACCTTCATTGATGAAAGACAGAGAATCTAATTGACTAGCCATTGAAGTCGCTAGGAAGTCTTGAAGTGTTCCAAAGTATTTCCTAACATTCTTATCAGTGTCCTGTCTAGACGTCCCGTTTAAGCCCACAACGTTGCCGTCTAAGCCCTGTTTATAGAATTCCAGGTCAGTGGTAGCCTCCTTGGTCTCAACGCCCTTTAAACGCTTAGTGTACTTCTCTGACGTCCTTTCTATAGAGTACTCTGTATCGTTAACCATGATTACTGCCTTGGCCATGCAACTTGGGCGGTTCTGGTTAATGATATTAAGATTTTTTCTTATTGATTTTGAAGTAGAATTATATAAAGAATATAAAAGAGTATCGACAATGGATGACTTGCCTGAGTAATTCTTTCCAAATATTCCAACTATGCCTTCGAGTTTTGTAAAGTCAATAACATTGCCGTCGCCATAATTGAATAAGTTATCCCATTCCAAAGATTGCAAAGACCAGTGCACGTTTCTCATCACGTCTTCTTCTTCTTCAACCTGTGTGTTATATCTCTTGTTTAGATCGTATACTTTCTCTAAGACATCCTCAGAAACTTCAAACTCTTCAAGGTACTTTGCCATGAGCTTTTCTTGGGTCTTAAGATCTCTAAGGTCTTCTTGA
>Ga0098034_1000511_pt1 | contig 16432 bp, 2 predicted proteins | sample 2_EtaG_FD_77062 | JGI IMG/M metagenome (GOLD analysis project Ga0098034, IMG submission 77062) | Marine viral communities from the Subarctic Pacific Ocean - 2_ETSP_OMZ_AT15125 metaG | ecosystem: Environmental > Aquatic > Marine > Oceanic | place: Pacific Ocean | collected 2015-01-07
AAACCAGCATCAGACACTTTATTACCTGCTATAATATTACCTTTTGCTCCTTTGAATTTTATTCTAAGAGGAACAAGCATAGTTGCTTTAGGATTATCTGGGTCTTGAACTTCGTATTTAAATTCCAGATTATGGTGTTGTGCTTGTGCAAGAAAAGTACTAAATAATGAATATACTCCTAATGCAGTTTGTCCGTCTTTATTAATAAAGAAGAAGTCTCTTTGTGTAGTAGGAGCAATAAATAAAGGAGAAGTTCCAGGTGTAGTCATTAATTTTTCTAGTAGCTCTCCTGTCTCATTGATTTTTTCTTTAGCATCATCTAAAGGTGTAAGTCCTTTTTTAATAGCTTCAGGAGTAGCCATAACATCATTATAAATACCTACTACTTGATTTTGAAGGCCTTTCATATTGTTCTGAAGCTCATTTTCTACTTCTTCAACGGTCTTTTCTCCTTCTGGTAAATTTTGTGTTTCTCCTATTTCTAATTCAAATTCTAAATTAAGAGCAAGATCATTCTTAACAGTTTTTGCTAATTCCGCAGCTTGTGTAGTACTGGCTTCTCCGCTTAGTATAAATTTTATGTATTTCTCTACTGTATCAGCATTTCGATTATTCTCATTAACAAGTATATTTCCCAATGCATCAAACTTAGCTTCTAGTACTATTTTTCCTCCTACCTTTCCAGTAATTTTAAGTTTTGTAATATTAGAAGAATCTATATTTATATTTTTTATAGGTATAGTAGTTACTTTTACTTTGTCTTGTGTCTCGACTATATCAGATATATATTTATCTGTAGTAACTATTTTACTTTGATCTGCTTGAGCTAAAGTTTCATTAATTCCTTCTTTCCAAAGTTTAGAATTTTCTACATCTCCATCAGATCTTTTAACAGCTCTCTCCATAAAGACTTTGTCAGATATATTTATAATTCTATCAAAGTCTTCAGGAAATAGATTTAAAAGCATGTGGGGAGAAGCTAATAACTTTTTGTTCTCTTCAGTAGCTTTCTTTTTAACTCTTTTCCATTCTTTAGTTACAAATTGAACAAAATCAGGATGTTTAGAATAGTTTATTAGATACTCATTACGAGCCTTTTTATACTCGTCTGTGCCTTTTTTAAAGCCTGATTTTTCTTCTATCCAAACATCTCTTTTTCTATTAAATTCTACATCCCAATCTATAAACAAACCTTTCTTTTGTTCTAAAGCAGTTGTTTTACCTATTGTAGGATGTGCCCAAATAATTTTATCTGTTTGTTTTATTATATTATCTGAATCTTTTTCTTCTATTTTTTTAGCGGTTCTTTCTTGGTCTTTTCTATGCTTATCTTCAGCATGTTCTCTTGAACCATATTTAACTAATCTTCCATCATCAAGCTCATAAGCCCAGTAAGTATAGGTCATTAATTTATCTACGTCAAAGTCAGAACCCATTTGAGTTGTGATACCATCAGGTACTATTGCAAGGTCTCCTTGATATTCAGGAAGAAATCCAACTACTTCAAGTACAACCATACTACTGTGACCTTGGAGGGGGATCCTAAAGCCAAATATATCTAACAGCTCTTTAGACATCTTGGAGGTGTCAAGAACTTTCTTATTTCCTACTTTCTTTATATACTTATTAACATCAATGATCTTTCCGTTCTTTCCTTTAAGTGTCCACGGTAATATGATCTGAGCTCTTTTTATCTTTTTCCCTTCGGTCATCATATAGCTTAATCCTTCTTCAGGATTGTATCCTTCAGTCCATATTATATCACCTTGTTCTTCAGATGAAAGCTCATTAAAGCCTTTAATTCCTTTAAATCCTGCTCCTGTTCCTTGTATATAAGTATTACCTGGAAGTTCTGATTTTAAGATCTTATTTTTTATAAGAGACAATAGAAGAGGCTCCATTCTAAATGCTGATAAATGGAATCCTAATGGTAAGTCGAAGGTATTTACTTTTGTAAGTCCAAGTGCCATTATATCATTTAGTGGATAACCTCTTTCCATTGCTTCTTTAACTAAGAAATTTCTTAAAATGGATAGATCTTCTATTATAATATCTTCTACTTCATATGTTTTATTATTAGCTGTTACTTCTCTCTTAACTTTTTTAGCTCCTATATCTTTTAGGAAGTTATTATATTTTAGATCTAGGATTTTTGTCTGTGCCTCATTAAACTCTCTTCTTTTCTGATCAAAATCTATTTTACCATCTTTTGATTTACCTGTAAGACCTTCAAATAACATCTTTTGTCCTTGTGTAGACTCTCTTACTTTACCTTTAGTTCCTTTATAGGGATTTTCTTGTTGTATTTTATATCCTGATCTGGGAAGAACAATAATATCTTCTTTTGTAAATTCTAGATCATCTACTATTTCTCCTTTTTTATTATAGATAGTTTTTATATTAGAAGCTCCTACCTTCACGCCTGACTCATATATCATCATATCAGCTCCTGAATTTTCAAGTTGGAGCATAACTTTTGATATTTCTAGATCTTTAACTACTTGGGGAATAAGTGGAAAAGAAGAAGTTTTTAAATATACAACTCTGGCTCTTCTGGAGCTTTCTTCTGTTTTAAAGCCTGTATATACAGGTTTAAGCGGTTGCATTATAACATTTTTTATCTCCTCTTTTGTGAAGCTAGCATCATTTAGTTCTTCTAATGCTTGTTTTTCTGCTTTCTTATCTTTGCTCTTTCTTGCAATTACAAGTTTCTTAATAGCTTTTAATTGTTTACCATATCTAGCTGATAAGTCTAGAAACTGTTGATCGGTTATTTTACCATAAGCCATCAAAATAGCCAGATGTTCTCCCATTGTAGTTACACTTTGGCCATCAGTAGTCTCTATCTTTCCATATGCTTCAGAATACTCTTTTAAAAGAGCTTTCATTTGATCCATATTCTTTAGTCCTACTTCTCTATCTTTCGCAATGACTATATTTAAAGATTGGGCTCTATGAGCATGTCCTTCATTACTAGTTATAAGAGGATTATGCCAAAATCCTTTTGATCCTGTAGCTCTTACCTCACTTATTCTTTTATTAAGATTAGCAAAAGTTGTAAGAAGGCTTTCCTGAAGATTTTGTCCTTGTTTAGCTTTATAGTAAAAAGCAGGATCACCGCTCATCACTTGAAACATTTCTTTGGCGGCAAACATGTTATTAAGCACATAGTCAGCAGCAGCTGCTTCTATAGCTCTGTTATTAATACTATCAACTGTTTGTCCTGGAACATTCAATGAAGTTCCTATCATTCCAGGAGTTTTCATTTTATCCATATACTTTTCTGAGAATCCTCCTAGATCCCAAACAAATTCTCCTTTATCATTTATATTTCTACTAAATACTCCTAATGCGGACCAATCAGCTACTTGTGCTTGGATAGAAGCTATCATAGTTCTTTCAATAAGATTAAGGATAGGAAGTTTTTGCTCATCTCCTAAAGGCATGATAAGATTTCCTTCTGAATCCCAAAGAAGTCCTTGTTCTTCAGGAGTCATTAGGTCTTTATTAAGGAAAGGAAACATAATAAATTTATCAGCACCTTCTTTATATCCTTTTACGTCTTGTTGTTCTGAAGGACTTAATTTCTGGAAAGCTATAATTCTTAACATTTCAGCTTCAAAGATCTCTGCTGCCATTTTTTGACCTTCTTTTCCTATACTTATAATGCTTCCTACTTCACCTGCGGGAACTGCATCATTCCATTGTAGCTCTATCTTCTTTCTTAATGCATGTATTACAGGAATAACTGTATTATCAGCAGGAGTCATGTATATATACTTAGCTACATTTTCATTTCCATTATTTTGGAAAAGCCCTAACTTGTATATTTCAAATTCTTTAGGAGTCATGTCTGATATTTCAACAGCTACTCCTCTTCTTATACCATGTGTAAGTCCGTCAACTATCTCTACTTTAAAGACTTGTCTAAGTAATTCTCCTTTGTTATATCTTTCTTTTCTCTTTTTCCATCTTCTTTTTTCTGATTCAGTTAGTTCTTTGGGCGGTTTTTCTGCTACTACCTCGTTATTGAAAGATGATAACCACTCAGAATTGAATTGAAATGGTATTTTAGAAAGCCTGTGTAATTCTTCAGCAGCCTCTATTACAGCTGGTGACATATTAGCCATATCACTTCTATCAAGTGAATTTGCTAATTGTAATAGCTTAGCTTGTTCAGTAAACTTAGATAGTTGAGAGTACTTATATAGAAGTTGATTGTTTACATTTCTGGAACCTGTTCCTAAACTTACTCCTACTGTTTTAAGTTCAAGTCTTGCCAGTGTTCTTATTCTTCCTACCTGTCCTTCAGATAAGTCACTAAAAGGATTTTTAGACTCAAGAGTAGCAACTTTTTCTACATTCTTGAGAGATACCCAGTTACCGTTTATTTTTATTTTTCCATCATTTTTAGCTTTGCCTACTTCTTCTACTGTAAATTCTTTGCTTTGATATACAACTGATACTCCTTTTTGAATAGTTGGTTCTACAGTCAGAGCATCAAAAATATAGTTGGCAAATTTACCAGTTGGGGAGATAAGTGCCTCCAAATTACTTACTTGTCCTGTTTTACTACGTAATTTTCCTAGAGCTTTTTTAGGATTTTTAACTAATTGAAGTGCTGTTTGTGGGGAAAGTTCTATTCCAATTAGGTTGAATATTCCTTGTACCCCTCTTGCTTGATGATCCAATCTTTCTTCTGGAGTTAGTATTCTTCCAAATCTTTTTTTATTTTCTTTTCCGTCTCTAAGAGCAAGAGTAGCCATAGCAACTTCTTTGTATTTATCCTGAAGTTCTTGTGCTTTCTTTGGAGAAATATAAAGTTTTCCATTTATTTCACTTATGACTCCATCTGGTCCTACATTACCTTGAAGATTTTGTTTCCATCTATCAATCAGTAAATTGGTATCATTTTGAGTATCTCCACTAAATGTAAGGATAGTAGAGCCTTTACTTGAACCATCTGGGTTTTTATTAGGAGTTATTTGTGCTACCACTCTCATTACCTCTGCATTAGCTGGAAAAGAGATAACTAATTGAGATTTAAGCTGATTAGGATTTTTTATAGTTGGGTCTTGATCTATATTATCGAGAAAAGAAGCTAAAGCACTTATTTGGGGATTACCTGTTTCATTTGAAAATGTAGTAAGTGCTCTTACTATATCCTCAAATCTTTCTGGTTTTCCTACTAATATTCCTAAAAGGTTATTATACATATCCTCATAGTTTACATAGGTAGACATTCCTAAGTAATTCTTATCCTCAATAAAGACTCTTGTATCTCCTTCTTTTTTTATACCGTTTATTTTAGCAAGTCTTGATAGTAGTATTCTAACCTGCCATGGAGCTGTTTTACCTATATCTGTTTTAAGTTTTGCTTTTGATCCAAAACTTTCTGTTAAGCCATCTTCAACTTCAATATCTGCTATTTCGTCAGCTGCTTCTTCTCCTTCAAATAGATATTCTAGAACTTTCTGATCATTTATTTTAATTCCTATTCTCCCAAGTTTCTCTATTACTAATTTCTTTAAACCATCATAGTTATCAATAACAGCGGTAAAATCATTGACTCTTTCTCTGTTAGCATCTATATCTATTGCGCCATTTTCTTTTCTGATTATTATATCATAAGCTGCTTCTATATTAGCTATACTAGCTTTTGATTTTCCTTTATCTTTAAGTTGTTGTATTAGCTTAGGAAGACTCCAGCCTTTTTGAAGTACACTATTATATATACCTCTTCTTTGACGTAATTGTCCTAGAGCATAATCAAATAAAGCATCTGCTGATGCAGTTTCACCTTTACTAGCTATTTTATCATATTTTTCAAGTATTAAGGTATAAATACTTTCTGAGGCTTGGATTAATTTTTGTCCATCCATACCTTCAAATATTCCTGGAAGGATCTTATTTAAAAGTTCATCAGTTTCATCTTTAGCTGCTTGAGGCATTTCTTGATCAATTATATCACCATCTTCTTTGAGTTTAGGTGATTCTTGAGAATCAAAGCCATCTGGAACATTACCAGTTTTTACTGAACCATCACTTAGTCCTACCTCTCCTAAAGTATCAAAATCTATATCAAGATGTATATCAATATCAGCTTCATTTTGTGCCTTTGTTTTCGGTTTTGATTTTAGAAATACTGTAAATACTTGTGCTCCATCTTTAGTAACTATTCTAATATCTACAGAAGTTCCTTTTTCAGCTACTCCATTAATCTTAACTATTTTAGTATTTTTCCCTGCTTTATTTCCTTCATCTATCTTATCTCCTAAAAACTCATCCTCTAAAATAGAATTAGAATCTCTAACAATCATATCAGAAGTAACTACATCTCCTTTTCTATATGCTGATTTCGGAGTTTTCCTTGGTTCAGGATCAGGAGAAGTATCTGTATTTTGTAGCTCTTTTATTATTTTATCAGAAGTAGTTTTTTCTTCTATACTTGAGAAAGTTATAACTGGTTGATCAAAATATATCCATTCTTTTGTTCCATCAGATAGGTCTACTCGTTCTCCTTTAAGTTTTGATTTAAGATTTTGTTTAACAAATTCTTCATATCCCATTGTTTCATCATTCCCTGCACCTTCTACTATCTCTATATGGTACTTACCGTTTCCTTCATCTATAAGAACAGGTACTTCAACAATATCTTCTCCTACTAAAGAATCTCCATGAACAGAAAACTGACTTGCACTTAATACTATTACAAGACTATCTTGTTTTTCAACCCATGCTTCATAACTTGAAATATTTTGTTTATCATTATCAATACCTTTTATAGAATACTTAATTGTTTTTAATTCTCCTTCTTCATTAGTTCTGATATGAAATTGTCCATAACCTGTTTTAGTTCTTTTTCCTTTTGCCTCATTTTTATCTTCTGCATCAAAAGCTCGGTCTACTACATAAAGAGCAGCAAATTTCTTTAAGTTTTCTCCACTTTTTTTAATATCAATACCTGTATGTGTTTCTATCCCATCTGCAATCTTTATTTCTTGATCGCTTAAGGGAATATTTGCTTTTATTTTAAGATGAATACCTATAGCTTGAGAAACTATTACAGCATATGCGTCTCCATTTATAGATGTTCCTTGTTGTGTTGTAAGATTTTCAATTTGTCCTAGTTGTGGAGCTCGTACATAAGCAGCAAAATATTTACCTTTTACAGGAGTTGGAAGAATTACGTAAACTGCACCATTTGCTAGCTCACCGTCATTAATGATCTCTTTTCCTTCTGCACCCATCATTTTTCCAAGAGTAGTGCCACCTTTCATTAATTCTCCGTTGTGAGATATAGCTACTTGTACATTTGGGCCCATTACATCAGTTACTTGCGCTTCTGTAACTTTTCCATCTACTTTATTTAAAATAGGTGCTCCATAACTTTTACTGGTAATTTGGATAGTAGGAGTTTCTTTCTTGTTGATAAGTTTCATGGATTTTTTTCTAAAATCCCGAAGTCTTTGAGTTTGTAATGCCCAGTTATCTGTTTCACCGTCTTTTTCTACTATTCTACGGTATACAAACATTCCTACAGATTCTCCATTTCTTACCACTTCTTTACCATCTTCTATGGCAGGACGAGCATCATGTACAAATGCTACTATTTGGTCTCCATCTTTTATAACTAAAGGTTGAGCATTTTCTATTTCTTCTGCTGTTTTTCCTTTTTTCCATTCTCCAAATGTCATAGTTACAGGTTTCCCATTTACTACTTCCGCATTTGTTAAAGGAACATTGTCTGCATCAGGAGCAATCTCAATTGTATATTGAGTACCAGTATTAGGCTGAAATCTTGTATGAGATTCTAGGTCATTATGGAGAGCTCCTTCTTTTAAAGCTCCTGTAGATGTAGTATATTGTTTATCTCCGTCTTTAACTATTTTATAGCCTCTTGCAAGATATGCAAAAGACAATGCATCATATTTAAGGTTTCCTAGTTCTTTTTGGCCTCCTAATATTGTATCAAGTTGTTTCTTTTCATTTTCTTCATCTAGTTCATTGGTTTCACCTTTGTCCATATCTTCTTTGGTAGGTGATCCATCTCCGTTTGTGATATCTTCTTTGTCTTGGTAGTCATCTAATTCATCACGTGTTATTGTATTTCCATCATCTCCTTTAAACTCTTTTGGAGGATTTTCATCATGTTCTATTTTGTTATCTATTTCATTAACTTTCTCTTCATTATCTTGTTTTCTTTTATCTGCTTCTTTATCTGCTTTATCTTTTGCCTCTTTTTCAGCTTGATTCTGTTTATCTTCTCTTTCTTTCTTAAGATATTCATTTAAAGCTCCAGGTTTGTTCATTGCATCATACTCTAACTGAAATGCTTCAATCATAGTTTTTTGATGCTCTACATAAGCTTTAGCTTGGACTAGTTGATGATAATCTAAATTAGTTAGGTTTATTACTTCTTTGAATTTTTCTAGAGCATCTTCAAGTTCTTTAGTATAACTAGTTTGTTCTCCTTCTGCTCTTTTCTTAAATATTTGATATAGTTTTTCTACATTCCCAAAAGAATCAGGGTCTAGTTCAGATAGTAGATCTCCTGGAGTTCTTTCGTCTGGTTCGGCTGGATCGGGAGAAGTATCAGGCATTTGTTGCGTAACCACTGTTTCAAATAAACTAAGAATAGCTCCTCCTTTCTTTTCTAGTGCAGCTTTTTCTCTTGCTAGCTTTTGTTTTATAATACTAAGAGTTTTTCCTATTGGTTTATTAGGAGGAAGACCATATTTTATTTTTAATTCTCTTCTTCTTTTTTTAGCTTCAGGTTTTTGAGAATATTGTATTTTTCCATTTACCAGGGTTCCCATGGCTTCCATTTCAGCTATTTCTTCTAAAACTTCATTATGAGCAACAATACTTGCATCATAATCGCTTAATGTTTCAATAAGAGTAGCAGGAGCACCTTCATAACCTGCATTTTCTAGTCTTTCTTGAAGATCTTTATCAAATTTAGTAACATCTTGTTCAGCTCCTGCTAGTGCATTTTTAGCTGTCTTCAGCATTACCTGATAGCCAAATACTTTATTGGCGTAATTCATGGTTTCTTGGTCTCCCATCCAGAATTTATCCATGATCTTATCATAACTTTCTTGAAGTGCACTAATATCAGTTAGCTTTTGTCTGGCTACTTTTTTATAGTACTGTTCAGAATCTTTATTTGTTTCTAGACCTGCTCGTTGTGCATCAGTCATTCCATCAGGTCCCATATTAGAATCATCTATTGCTTCTATTTCTTCTAACATTGCTACGAAGACTTCAGGAGTTCCTCCTTGGAATGCTGAAAATAGGCTTTGAGAAGCAAGAGCGTTCTGTGCATCTTTTATTTGTTGAGCGTCTCCTTTTTCTATTCCCTCCATTAAAGTGTCTGTTATTTTTTCCAGTTCCTCACCTTTTTCAATAAGCTGTGCTAGTTCAGTTTCATATGCCTCTGATACTAGTTGTTCAGGAGATTTGATTGCTTCTTGACCATTCTTAGCTCTCTGTTTATTTTTATATGCTGTATGTGCTTTTTCTATACCTCCTAAGAACATAGTATTTCCTACACCTCCTACAAATCCCATAGTCATTGCAAGAGCTCCTTCTTCAGATGTAAATGCTGACCATATTCTATCGCCTAGATCTGTATCTTTTTCTTCTGGAAGAAGTGTTCCTGATTGTCTTCGTCCTACTAATTCTCCTTCTTTTTGAGATACCTCATTGATTAATTCTTCAGCAGATTCAAAAGCACCTTCTTTTACTAAATGTCCTACTTTTGTAAGTAATCCTGGATGTTTCATTAGTTTAGGTTCTCCTTTAAGTCTGGTTAACCATTGACTATATGTTTCTTTTTTTCCTCCTAGGACTTTTCTTTGCCATCCCTGTCTTATATTACTTCTTAGTGATTTAGTTGATTTAAACAAAGTTCCAACTGCTGTATAATTAAGAGCTGTATTAAGCATATTGGTTCTTACTGTTGTAGAAGCAGCATCTGAAGCATTTTTTGTAGCTTGTTCTTTTGAGAGTCCTGCTGCTATTGCTTCTTTATATATAGTATCATACACATTTACACCAACCATTACTCCTTCAGTATAGGCTAAGCTTGCAGCTGTTAAGAGTTGTGTACTTTTTTGCATTGCTTGAGTAGCTTTTCCTGCTATATTAGCAGCGGCACTTCCTGCTGCTCCTTTTGCCATAGCCATTCCCATTAGTTTTGCTCCTGCCTTAAGTCCTGCACCTACTCCAAAGCCTGTTACTCCAAACTCTACTACTGACTCTACAAGACCTGCAGTATTTTCTATCCACCATGCTGAATCAGTGGGTGCCCATACTTCATTTGGATGTTCTCTATATATAGGATCCCATTTAGTTAATCCTGTTCGCCCATCTCGCATAGCCGAGGATAACCAGTTATCATAGTTTGTGTCTACTACTCCTAGCATACCCATATAGTTATTAAAGTCAAGGAGATATCCTGCTGTTTCAAGAATACCCATTGCTATATTCGGAACTAATTGATAAGCAGCAGTTCCTGCTTGTTCCCAACCACTTTGATTTCTTGCTCTGGTTAAATTAGCTGCTTCTGGATCTGGTTTTGAAAGATTAGCTGTAAAAGTCTTTGTATATTCATCATAACTCTCTCTACTATCATATCCTAATTTTTGTAAAGAATGAGCTTGTCCTCCGATATCTATATCAGTAGGCAGATGTTTAGCTTGTAATTTTTCAAATTTACTTGATGCGCCTTGTAAAGCTGCAGTAGGATCTGTAGCTGTATCTACAGTTTTTACAGTATTAGGAGTATCTTTAGTTAGTCCTGTTTTACCTTCTACTTTACTTAAGGCCTCTGTTGGATCAGTCATTAATACTTATTTTTTTTCTTCAGGTAAATATCTAAATTGGTTACTAGTAGGATTAAAAATAGCTCTATTTCCTCCATTTTGTGGTAAATATTTCCACCATAACCAAGATAAGGTTGCTATACTTGTAGCTTTTACGGGTTTAAGAAGATTTGCATTCGTTTCAAGCTCTCCTTTTGCATTTAGTTCTCTATGACGTAATACTTCCCATTTATCTTTATTCTCATTGTACGTCATTAAGGAATATGTTGGGGTTCCTGTAAGAGCAGTTACCTTTAAAGCTGCACCAGGATAACCAGGAATTGTTCTTTGAATATATTTGTTTCCATCTATAAAACCTCCGTCTCCGTCAGGAATTTGTTCTTTTGTTGTACTTGCGTTTACTAGATTTACAGTTTCATTTGATTGCCAAAGATTTGTTTTTCTCATAGCTGCATTTATATGTCTTGCCTGTATTCTTTCTCCAGCTCTTACAAAATTAGGATTATCATTTGCATATCCTGAATCTTTTACTACATCAGCTGTGAAATCTAAGAAACTATCGTCCATTGTTTGCATTTCAAATCCTTGATCTATTACTCTTTCTTTTCCATCTGCACTAAATGCAGTTATCCATACTATAGGTAATCCATTTTTACCTACACCATCTGTAATATTAACATGAGTTCTTTTCCTAACTTCGTCTGCAGCTCCTGTCATATTATTTTGTAATACATCTCTAAGATCTGTTCCATCTACTGTAGAGAAAAATTGTCCTGCTCCTTCTTGTACAAGATTTTGAACTGATTCTCTTGCTTTTTCTTCACGAGACCCTTTTACTCCTCTAATTATCATTAGATTTTCCTCTATATCTTCTGCTTCAGCATAATCTTGATATTGTTCCATAACAGCACTCATTACTTCTTCTAGCATTACTCGTGCATCTTTTTCTCCTCCTCCTTCACCTTCTATAGTAAAAGGATGACCTATAGTACTTTTTCCAGCTTGACCAGAACCAAAATATCCATGTTCACCAAATGGATTTAGTCTTTCCCATTTAGAGAAATCTTCTGCCAAATTAGTTTTACCGTCTACTAAAAGATTTCTTAGATCCTCACTATTATTTATTATTGCAGTACGTTTTTTTCCATCATCGTCAGTCCAGCTAAGTACCTTTTCTCCCTTAGCATTTTTAGGCATATCTACCACATTCTCTAAAGCAGCATATTGTTGCTTCCACCAGTCTTTTCCTGATATTGAAGGTCCAAAGCCTAGCGGATTAGCTACTGAAGAGTCATTAGTTATAAAACTAGTATTAACTTGATTAAGATAAGTTTGAGAGTTGTTTATCTCTGAATCAAGTTGATGTTGTGCTTGTTGTAATCCCATAATTAATTCTCCTTGTTCAGGATGTTGTAATAGGTAAGCTTCTACATCTTCAACATTGCTTATATTATTTGGTTCTCCTTTAATATTTTTGGTTTTTCCAAACTCAGTTTTTGCTATTTGTTCATTTACTTTACGTAAGTTGTTTTGAGCTACTCTTTTATCATCAAATGTTTGTTTTATACTATTGTCATTAACTTTTGTGGGAGGAGCTTGTATCATACTAGTAAATTGAGCATCTTCTCTCTTTTTAAGAGCTGCTGTATAGTCAGGATTTACTCCTCTTCCTGTAACTTCTTGATCATTTCTTACAAATGGTTCACCAGCAAGTGAAGCTTTTACTTTTACATAATCATAAAAGTTTTCCATGTATTCAGGCATCTCTTCACCTGATTGAAGTATTCTGTCTCTATCTATTTGCCAATCATGCTGTAAAGCTTGTCTTGCACCTTCTGGCAGTGCACTTGCTATTGCATTTTGCAATTTGGCTCTACTTACAGTAGTATTCTTAACTTGATAGTAGTATTTTCCATCTTCACGCATTCTGCTTATTACATCTGGTTTAACTAGCTCCCCTATTTTTACCAGATCTTTCATATAATCATAATGACCTTGTACACTTCCAAGAGTAAATTCTCTCATATAACCATCACTTGCATTATATCTTTTAATACTATCATCAAACCAATATCTTTCTGAATCTAAAACTTTTCCATGTTTTTTTCTTGACTCTGCTAATTCTTCGAGTTTAGCATTATAATCAGCTGCTCTTTGACTAATTGCTTTTACATCTTTATCTTTTGCAAAATCAGATATATAATTATTGATATCATTTATATTATCCATTTTGGTTAGATCTCTTGTAGACATTTTATCAACATACTTATTGAAAGCCTCCATCTTTTGATCTCTTAATGCGATATCATGTTTTAGACCACTTGCTGCTGTAAATGCATTTTCAGTTTGTTGTTCAGATTGATTTAATGCACTAATAGCTTGAGCTTGCTTTTGCTCTTTCATTTGCATAGCTTGAAAGAGCTCATTGAATGGAAGCTTATAGCTATAGTCAATGATAGGTGCTACTGGATGTCTATAATATCTTCCCATTATTTATCGTCTTTATTTCCTCCAAATTCAATTCCATATATACCGTGTCCAAGTTGGCCAAGTGTATAGTAAGTTCCCGTATTAGCAAGAATCTCTAGTTGTTGAGCTCTTAGTTTTTTCATATTAGCTACATTAGATACTGAGGCACCATAACTGGTAAGATTTTGCGCCTCTTGAGCCATAGCTCCTGCAAATGCATCTTTATCTCTCTGCCACCAATCCTGAACCTGCATATCTCCTTGAGCTTCCATTGCATCTCCTTTAAACTGTATTTGAGCCTGCTGTCCTTTAAGAGTACCATACATTTTCTCCCATGCGTTTCTATTTGCAGTTAATCCTTTATCAGTTACTCTTTGTGTACCTAAGGCAGCTGCATATCGTTGAGACCAGGAGTTTGAAGTATCTCTAGCTATTCCTCTTGCAAGATTTCCTTGTGCTTTTATTTGAGCTTCTGTTTGTTCAAATCCTATTCTACTTTGTCTTATAGTATCTTTCATTGTATCTTCGGCTCTGTTACTTACACCTAAATATGAATTTCTAGCTTTTTCAGGTTTATTATATAAAGCTGCAGCTATTCCTCCGATTCTTCCTAAAGCTCCTGTAGCTAATCCTAGTTTCTCTCCTCCTGTTAATTTTGTGTCTATACTCTCTATAGCTTTTTTAAATTCAGCTTTAGCATCAGCTTTAGCATCAGCTCCTGCAGTACCTGTACCAGCTACACCTCCTCCTCCTCCTTGTCCTCCCTGTCCTCCTTGTTCTCCAGTTATAATTTCAGTACCTTCACCTTCAGTGTCGGTTGTATTAGCAGGAAGAGTAGTAACTTTCCACTCTGTAGGGTTTCCTTTCTCTTCCCATCTTTGAAAATCAGCTACATTAATAGCTTCTAATAAATCTTTATGTTCTTTTCCGTATTTCTTATCCTTTCCGTATTTCTTAAGTTTTTTATCAGTTAATCCTATTGCATCACTATATTTATAAAGATCATCATAACTTACAACTATACCTGCATCTTCTTGTTCTTGATTAGCTGCTTTAATATAGTTATTTGCAAAATCATCTGGTGTTCCTTGGTCCATTATTTGCTTGGCTAGTTCACCTGCTTCATCATTTGTGAATTCTATCTCATTAGTAGTTTTATTATATGATTTTACTCCTTTAAAAGTGCTATAATCTGCAGGATCTGTAAATCCTAAAACATTAATATATCCGTCATCAGGACCTAATGCATATTCTCCTTGGTCATTAGTAGTCAATCTAAATTGATCTACTTTTTCAGCTGGTGCAGATGTTGATGCTGTAGTTGTTGTAGTAGTACTTGTATCTGCACCTGGATCTACTGTAGTAGTTTCTTCTTCTGTTACTACTGTAGGTATTTCTATATTTTTTTCATTATAATGGTTTCTTTTTTCTGCTGGTGACATTTCATCCCAAAATTTAGTAGTAAGAGTAAGGTCATCATCCATAAATGTATACATTTCCCCAAACCTCGAACTATTTGGTGGTTCTGGAAGATTTGCATCACTTACAAGTTCGGGTGTAGTAGTTTCAGTTTCAGTTTCAACTACAGTTTCTTCTCCATCTCCTAAAGCATATTCAGGAATAGTTAAATTTCTTGCTTTATAAATTTGATGTTGCAAACCAGCATCAAGTTCACTCCAATCTTTTTGCCCTCCCTCTATTGTAGGCCATCTTCTTTGTCCTCCAGGAGGTTGATAAATTTTCTTTACTTCTCCACTAGTTGCATATCTTTTTCTATAAATATCCATTTGATTGGGAGAGAGTCTATTTACTTTTCCTCCCATTCGATATTCTCCTTTCTTATTTATTTTTCTACCACTTTTTACAAGCTTGTGAAGATCGTTTCCTTCAGTAAGTTCTGCTATTTCATTGCCATCTTGAATTCTTTTATCTAACGCAAGTTTAGCTACCTCTAATTTTCTTGCTTCTGCTAATAGACTATTAAAACGTTCTTCTATTCTTGTGCTCATGCTAACCCTGCTTTTTTAAGTTTTTCCATAAATTCTGGATTCATCTGTACTAATAGCTCTAATTCTTTTTTATTCTTGGCTTTAAGAATTTGTATTTTTTCATAATCAGTAGCATCTTCTCTTAGGTCATTGTTATTATAGGTCATTGTTGACATACCTCCGCCTACTTGAGGTGTAGTTTCCATATATTCCAGATCATCTACTATAATATTTTCTTGTTTAGCTTCTCCAGTTTCTGGATCAACTACTGGAACAGTTAAAGGAGAACCTCCTCCAGGATTATCCAGTGTACCATCTCCGCTGTCTTCATGAGTGGGACCATGCATTTGATAGATACCAGGTTTCTCAATTGTTGTATTAGGTCCTATTGGTTCTGCCCAACTATTTTTTTCTTGTTTTTTAGTCATTGGTCCATAATATCCTGTAGCTACTTGATTAAGTAAACTTTGTACTTTATCAAATTTAGCTACTTCTCCGCTTTCATCATAACTGTGTGGACAAGAAAGACATTTTCCACTATTATTATAGTAATGTCCTTGGCTAAAACTTACTTTTCCACTATCTTCAAAATTAATTTTAGCTGAAACTTCTGGTCCTCTCTTACTATAACTTAATCCTAGGTTTCCTCGGTCTCCTGGAAGATTATAAGTTGCTTTTACTTTTGGTCCTCCATATATTTTAGGTTGGCCTTCTTCCCCTTTACCTAAGGACCCTCCTATATCAAAACCAAATCTTAATCTATTAGCAATTCCTAAATCTAAACCAGCTCCTCCTCCATATTGTCCTTGTGTTTTATCAAACCCTCCTCCAAAAGAAGCATTTAATTTTCTATTTTGTTGAGTGTTACCTGTACCTGTATTAAGTCTGAGGTTTTCTTCTAGTTTTGAAAGTACTGTGTTGTATTTCTTAACAAGATCTATTTTTCCACTATAATTTTTATATTGAGGACCTTCAGATCCCATTGGTGGGGTATTTTCTTCTTCTATGATAAATTCTTCTCCTCCTTTATTTGGATCAAAAGGGTTATAGTTTGTAGGTTCCTCTTGGTTTACAACTGTTCTACTTTCTAGCACTTCACCTGCTTTTTGACCTGCAGTTTTTTTCCTCCTTGTCTGAGATGATCTG
>Ga0098034_1000517_pt1 | contig 16317 bp, 7 predicted proteins | sample 2_EtaG_FD_77062 | JGI IMG/M metagenome (GOLD analysis project Ga0098034, IMG submission 77062) | Marine viral communities from the Subarctic Pacific Ocean - 2_ETSP_OMZ_AT15125 metaG | ecosystem: Environmental > Aquatic > Marine > Oceanic | place: Pacific Ocean | collected 2015-01-07
AAGGGCACCCCCCATTTTAGGCAAGGTGGTGATATTGGGGAGACAGCAACGACAACTGGTTCCAGAAGCTCAGGCTATACTGGAAAACCCGGAGTAGGAGGGATGCCTGAGTCTAAGCCCTATGGCCCGGGCCCGGCAGGAAGCACAGGGGTTAAAGACCCAGTATATGCTGAGTATATGGAAGCATACCCAGACCTTAAAGCACATTATGCAAAAACCTATCCTGAGGGTAAAATTTCTCCCGCTGAATTTGGGGCAATGCATTATTGGGAGTATGGTAAAGGAGAGGGAAGAGGATTAGGAGGAGCAGTCAAGAAAAAAAGCTCTGGTTCTTCTAGACCTGTTACTGCGGCTGTTACTGCGGCTGTTACTGCTGCCCCTAAAGCTCCTCCAACTTCTGCTCCCCCAGCCCCCCCACCCCCAGCCTCAGATTTTACTGACCCTACTGGCACTGTGTATGTAGACGTAAAGACAGAAGCTTTTGATATGGCTGCGTTAACGGATAAGATGGATTTAACGAATAAGTTAGAAGAAGTCATCAATATGAACAGTCCTTTATTTCAGGCTGCTTCTACAAAAGCTCTTCAGCAAATGCAGAAAAGAGGAATTGTAAATAGTTCACTAGCACAAGAAGCTGTTATGAATGCTATTCTGGATGTTGCGCTCCCAATTGCAAGTGCTGAGGTTGAAAACTTGACTAACAATCTTTATTTCAATACCCAGATGACTAATGAGCAAAAGGCTCAAGCTAATAAATATGCTTACGATAGGATGTTAACAAAGTTGCAGGGTGCTATGGATTATCAATTGCAACAGATGTCAAACTCTTTTAGTGCTTGGGGTAAGTATGGTGATTGGATCACACAGATTGCAACTGCTCCGGGAGCGGATGATAAGGATTGGAAACGAATGCTTGACATGATGACTGGAGCCGGTGGGTGGCCTAAAATCACATAGATGATTAGAAAAGCAGAGAGTAAGGATATCTCTGGGATAATGGGAGTGGTCAAGGAAGCCCACACTAAATCCATTTCCAACAATGTTCCATTAGACCCCAAGACTTTAAGAACTAATATCCAGATATGCGTTTTATCCGCTGAACATTTTGTAGTGGTGGTTGAATTGGATGGGGAAATTGAAGGGACTTTAATTGGTGTGACTCATCAACTTTGGTACTCAAGAAAGAAGCAAGCTGCTGATTTGTTTTTCTACGTTACTGATAATGGGAAGGGATGGGGAGCCAAGTTAATGAGAAGGTTTATATCGTGGGCCAAAGACAATCGTGGAGTCAAGGAAATAATGTTGGGTATCAATTCAGGAATAGGCGATAGTGATAGAACTCGAAAACTTTATGAAAGGATGGGGGCGACCAGAATCGGGGATTCTTTTGTGCTTCCACAGGAGTGAATTATGGGTAGTGTCGTAAAGTCAATTGGAAAAGCCGTTAAGAAGATCGGCAAGAAAGTCAAGAAATATGTCAAGAAGATTGCCCCTGCTCTTTTGGTTGCAGCAGCCGTATGGGCTGGTGTTGCCATGTATGGGGCAGCTGCAGGCGCTACAGGAACTGCTTTTAGTAGCGCTGCTGGAGCCTTTGATTGGGGGATGAGCAGCTTCTCAGCCGGATTGACACGTTTAGGAGGCACTGTTTCAGGACTATTCTCCCCCGCAGGAGCGTCTACTACTGGGGCAGGTAGCGTAACCCAAGCTGCTGCCACTGGAGGCGGCGTTAATGCTTTGGCTGGCTTATCGGGGGGCTTTGAGGCAATGACAAATTACACTGGAGGGTATATGGGGGCACTACCAACGGGTAGTGACGCATTATTGTCTGAATTTGTTAAAACTAGCGCTAGTGGAATTTCAACTGGGGAGGCTCTTCTGCAGATTGGCAAATGGAATATGATGGCAACTGGAGGAGAAATTCTTGCAGCATGGTTTGATGAGTCTGAACAAGAGGCCGCAGCGGCTCAAATGGAATTTGAGGAAAAAATGTTTGATAAAGCAGCAGCAAATGCTAAAGAATTAGCCCAGATGAAAATATCTGCTGAATCTGCGGCTGCTTTGGAGGCGGATGAACGCAGATATTCTTACGGCGCTCCAAGCGGGAGTCTTCCAAAGAACTGGATTCAAACTCATCCTTCTCTACAGCAAGCTGGAACAGCGGCTCCTCCTCAGACTGCTATGATGCAAAAAATAGGACAACCAACATTAGGAAGGCGTTCAACTCAAAACTTTGAAACAAAAGCTCCAACAGCCGCCGGGGCAGGAACAACCGGCCTGATTACAGGGCGATCACGGAGGCTTGTCTAATGGCTATAAAAGACGTAGCAAGAGGCTTTGACAGGCCACCCGGCATGACAGTCGCTGATCCGTCACTAGGAGCAATGGGAGAATCCCTTCCGATAGAACCAGAAACTGATGACGGCCTTGTCGAACCAACTCCCCAAGAAGAAGGGCAGATTGATCTGTTCCTCGGGTCTATCAAAGACTTTATCTGGGACGAGGGCTATGATGCAATTGTGGAGAGAATGAGGGAAGGACAAGCCAATCTTAATGAAACGATTGGGGAAACCGCAGGAAGAATGGTTAATAGAGAAGTGAAAGCGTCTGATGGCGGAGGGAATCCTGTTTCCCGAGACTTGCTTTTCTCGTTGACTGGATTTGTTGTTAACGATTTATTTGAGCTTGCGAAGCATGAAGGTATTTACAAAGGAGACAGCGATCAGGCTGCTCAACAGGACCAAGGAGAGGCTCTGATCCACGCTGTTATCAAGTATGGGAAAATGGGCGATCCTTCAATCAACCCTCAAGACATTCAAAGCCTTGCTGCTAATGCTGTGCGAGGCGGTTATCCAGAAGAAAAGACTATGGCTAAAATGGGGATTCCCACAGAGATGGAACCCCCACCTGACATGGAGATGGTTTAATGGCTAGTACAGGAACAAAAGCTGGAAGAGTGGCTCGTGCGTTTTCTCAAGGAATGATTCGTCAAGCCGAAATGGTGGGGCGACCCATGCTGGCAAATGCGATGCAAATTGAAGCCGATGTCAGAGCCGAAGGACGAGCCGTAAGGGCTGAAGGAAGATTAGCTAAAAGAACTAGAGAAGCAGAGGAAAGGGCTGCAAAACTAGACTACGAAAAGGAGATGAGGGAAGCGGGCAGGGCTGACAAGTTGTATGATAAAGAAAGCCAACGCTGGCTAGATCAGCAAGAAATTCTTCAGGGATACAACATAGAGAATCTAGAAAAGAGGGCTGAACTTCAAGAAAAATCAGACATAAGCAACTTCGGAAGGGAAAGTGCCTTTAAATTGAAGACTTGGAGAATGGAACGTTATGCTGCCGTAAGAGATTACGAAAGCAAAGCAACGAACGCAAGAGAGTTATTAGATAGAAAAAATAATGTTTCACGAGCCGAGTCAGCAGATGACAGAGTTGATTCCATATTGAAATCTTTGGGAACAGCGATGAAGGAGGGTCAAACAGCAGAAACTGAACGATTGTATCGTGAACTTGGGAAAGCTGAATTACAGGCCACGGAAGCATGGGCTAGGATTCCGGGTGTTGATCCGCTCACCACTAGAGAGCTAACAGACTTTGTGAAGTTTTCCATTGTTGGTAAAGAAATTGTTAGCGCTATAAGTCTTAGAACACCAGATACCACTTTTGGACAGGCCATCACGGCAATAAAACAAGGTGAAGGGTCATCTGGATATGATGCTGCTTTTGAAACTGTTAGTAGAGTCATAGACGATATCATACAAAGCGACCCCACTTTTACACATTACAGGGGTGTAGAAAAGAGAGACTTAAAAAAGCATATCATTGAGAATATGCTACCCAATTTAGAAGTTGGCGAGGAAACTGCAACTGATAGAGATACACGAATAGAAGAAGGAGTGCTTAAGTCTTCCCTTTTTGGGGGTAATCCCCTAGATAACATAGCCAAAGATATAACACCAAAAGATATTGGTACAGTTAAAAAGGCGCAAGCTGCCTTAGATGCTCGTCCCACAAGGCCGGGAAGGGTGAAAAGTCAGGAACAAAAAGACTTGGAAAAGGCTCAAAAACGTGATCCAGAATATCTTCTCTTTCATCTTCGGGCGGAGAAAACAAGGATAGAAAAACAACTGGCGCTTCCGATATACAATCCTCCGAGGGTTCAAGAAAGGCTAGATAAGATAAATGAATTGATATCGAGGTTTGAACGTATGCTCCCGGAACTCTCAATGGCGCAACCAGCCGGAATGTTGAACCAAGGGCCGGGAATGATAGGAGCAGCGGAGATATTTAAAGCAGATCGGATGCCAATGGACCCACGATCAGTCAACGCTAGGTATACCGCTTAATGGCGCTCGTTCCTAATAAAGGGTCTTTTTACGAAGACCCAATACAGCGTGAAACTCCGGGTCAACCTAGTGCTAGATTACTTCCCCCTCTGTTCCAGATAGGGCCGCAAGAAGAGGCACAACCCCAAGGTTCTTTAACTGGCGATCTAGCCCTGTCATGGGAGATGGGCTGGAAACAGATGACTGGAGTGCGCGGTTGGCTCAAAGGAGTCGGGGCATCTCTATTGGAAAAGGCTGGCTTTGAGGACGCAGCCAGAAACCAGAAACTAGAAACCTACAATCTCCTTATGGAGATGCAGGACGATCTCTATGAGTTAGATTCCTTGTATGTGGGTCCACACAGTTGGGCTGAGGCTCAAGAGCAAGGGACGATTGGATCGTATGCTCTCTGGGGAATTAACGAAGCCATCAAGCAGGTTCCTAATCTAGCTACTATGGCACTGACTTCCGTAGCCACAGCAGGAGCTGGTGCATTCGCCTTTGCTGGAGCGAGGGCCGGTATCGCGTTGAGAGTATCACGAATGCTTTCTAGAGCGCCCGGCACTCGACAAACATTCGCTAGAGGCCGTACTTGGGGCGCTGCCGATCCAGAAAAAGCGCTCAAGTTAATGCCCGGACGGGGATCAGCCACGCTTGGTGTGGTTATGGGAAGCGCTGTACTCAATACTGGAGAGATATACTCTGGTGTTCTGCTAGAAACCGGGGAAGATAACCCAGCAGTTACTGGCCTAGCTGGTCTTGTTGCTGGCTCTCTGGATATGTGGCCTGCTGGCAAGGTCATTCGCATGATGGGCAAGAGCCGCGATTACGGCGGCAGATTAGCGAATGCCTTGATGAGTGATAAGAAGTGGAGAGGCCGTCTTTATAAAGCCTTAGAACGGACAGCAAATGCTGCGGAACTAGGCACAACTGAAGCGATTGTGGAAGACCTCCAGACAGTTATCGAAGCCTTCACGGTCAACTACCTTAATGACAACAACCTTGCTCGTGAATTTGTTGACACGGCTTATGGTATTGTTCCCCTCACAGCTGATCAAGTTGCCGGTAGGATGGAAGCCAGAGCAGCTGGCGCTCTATTTGGTGTACTAGGCTTCTTTGGGAGAGGGACAGGGGGAAGAAGACTTCCTAGAAAAGCCAAAGAAACCATAACCGAAGACGATCTTCGTGAACTGAATTTAGCGGTTGGTACTACTGATACTTGGGAGTCTTATTCTGAGGACGAACAGGATACTATAGCTGCAACATTTGAGGGGGTTGAGGGACCGGGCTTTACGTTAGGCACTCGTCCCTATTCTCGTGAAGTTGACAGACGGGAAGCCTCTCTAAGAGACTTGACGCTTGGTGGTGTTGTTTTAACAGATGAGCAGCTTAACCGAAGAGCGGAAGCTGCAGCAGGAGACCCCACCCGTTTCAGCAGAGAGGCTGGAACAGCGGCCCCGGATATGACTGTCGAGGGTGGAAGGGTTGTATCTAGGCGACCCGGTTTTGGAGCCATCCCAGATGACACTACCACAACTCAGGCTGTAGAAGCCCTTGAGGGTAGAACCGGCCCTGATGGTAAGCGTAAGTCACCCCGAACAATAGCAAAAGAACAAGAGCAGGCACAAGCAGCAGCGCAATCTAAAAGAGACTTGGCGCAACTTAGAGCAGAGATTAAAGCTGATCTCCAACAACAACCACTTGAAGGCGGCATACCCGCAGCGGATATTCCTGCGCCTGAAACAGCGGCAGCTGTTCCGCCTACAACACAAAGAGCAGAAGAAGATTTTGTAAAAGCGGTTGTTGATACTAAAGCCCCAGACCCACGCTCTCTTGAAGTTCAGATGGATTTAGAGCGGGCGCTCTCTATGGTTATGCAGGAGATTCTAGATAAAAGGATCGCCTCTGGGGATGTTCTATCACGAGAAGAGTCGGCGGAAGCAGAACAATACCAGAACCTTCAGCGCGAGGTGGCTATTGAGAAATACTTGCAAGCTGTTGATCGCACAAGAAAGTCTGGGAAGAAAGTTAAGTATGAAGAAGGAACTGGGCTGCTTGCTATTGAAGAGACAGAGAAAGGAAATCCCAGAGGAACTGCGGCAGCTATAGACGAGATACTTTCGGAAGCTGGTCTTGAGCGAAGTGACATAGGAGCGGAAGGGGCTAAAGATGGAGTAGAACTAGAAAAAGCTTTGGTAGAGTGGCTCGGGGAGGATACCCTTGCTGATTGGAGAATGCTTGAGGAAGAAGAATACACCTCCTTTCATTCGGAGGCTGTAGAAGAAAATGCCTTAAGAAAAGCCGATGCTATCTTGGAGAGAGTAGCGGAGGGAGGGGGAACAAACCTTGTTTACAGTACTCTTCTAGACAAGTGGGGAACTCTCGATCTGGAAGCTATAGCTCTTCGAGCTAGGATTCAAGATGAAATTGAAAAACGAAGGAAAGCTCGGCTTGAGGGTCAGGTTAGACAGACCAAAGAAGCTTCTACAGCTGCTCGTGAATTGGCTCTGCAGAAATCAAAATCAGTGGGGCGGAGAAGGCGAGGGAAAATAGCCGTTGCATTTAAGACCCCAGAAGAGAGGCGGCAGCTTCGAGAAAAGAGAGAGCTTGCTCGTAAAGGTCAACCTGAATTAGGACTCGCGCCTACACAAAAAGTAACTGATCGAGGAGAACAAAAAAGACGGAGACCCCTTGCTAAGTCTCAAGTTCCCAAGAGTTCTTTGCTAAGGGCCGCGAAAACATTAAGAGAGGCCGGAAATACCGAAGACGCAAAGAGATTAGAGGCTCTAGCCGAAGGAGCGCCAGAAGAAGGGGTTGTTACTACCACAGAAAGAATTGCTGAACTGGTTGCGTCAGTTGAGGAGGCCGCTCTTCAAGAGCCAGAGTACAGAACCCTAAAAGGTGAGATCGAAGAGAGAGCGGAAGCGGCTGATGTGCTTTCTGCTGAGGAGTGGCTCAAGACAGAAGCCGCTTATGAATTGATTCGAGAAGCCTTTTCCCTCGGAGACAAGGGAAACAACTTCCCGCGAGGATCGGTTAAGAAATTCGCCACAACCAGAAAGTTTATTGACTGGATAAAGACGTACTATCCCCAAGGGAAGGATGCCTATGATCCTGAGTTTTACGCTGAAAGCGATTTAGGACAGTTTGAATTAAAGCTTAAGCAAGAAATTGCCAAGAGAAGAATTGCCAAAGAAAAGAAAATCTGGGGAAAGCCAAATTGGGAAGAGCAGATCAGCCAGACGGAGTTGGATAAAGAAGTAGAGAATATAAAATTTGTTTCTCCAGCTGGAACTTATGTCAGGGAGGCTAAACCACCCAGAAGGGCGATTCTTTTTTATAAGAGGCACGAGAAAAAGGCAAGTCTAGAGAAGTTGACTAGCAAGCAAGAAAAAGCCTACAGACGGAGGGGTGGAATGGGCTATCAAGAGATAGCCAAAGGGGATGTTGTTTTGGACGAGGAAGGAAATCCTGTCTTAGAATCTCGTATACCCAAAACTCATGAGATTGTCCAGCTTCCTGAAAGATACATTGGATATGATCAGGCGGATCAGGTTATAGCGGAGCAGTTTGTCGATGACGAAAGAAACTTTGAAATTCGCGCAAAGCTAACCGCGCTGTTGTCTTCTGCTCAAGCAAGGACGATTACCGACGAAAAGACTGGCGAAAAAAGACAGGGTACTAAAGATGACATCCCAATAGAGAAGCTTGCTGAAGTCTTGAAAGAGTACGGCATAAGAAGCAGCTTTGTAGGTGTTGTGCGAAAAACTAGAGGACGAGCCAAAGAAGTTTATGCGGATACCATCACAATGGAGGGATGGGTTCCATCAGAAGAGCGGAATATTGAAGGTTGGTATCAAGCGTCAACACCTAATGTAGCTGACGAGTTGGTGGTGCTTGGTGAACTATCTAATCTTTATTTTGAGTTGCTTAAAAAGTTTGGCGATTCAAAAGACGCTCAGGCAGTGGCATGGAGTACAGCGTACAATGAAACTGTTGGGCGTATTGAAGATAATACACGCATTCTTAGGGCGCAGCTAGAACCTCTGATAAAAGAACAATTTCCCGATATCGAGGCCAAAGAACTTACTAAAAAACTCAAAGAAGAAAACGCCATTTTCTCCTTAAGGTTGGGCGCTTTTGATAAGATAATAGATGGACAATACAAAGTTGGTGAAACCAAGGACGGGCAGGATATTAGGGTAACAGGGAAAGGTTGGCTAACCAATCCCGAGAACAGAGGGAAGTCAATTCCTTTTGGGGAACCGGCTACAGCAGGGCAGGTCTACGACTCTATCCGAAACAGCGCAAGCAGAGGGGAAAGAGCGCTCCAAGCCGTTGGGTATTCTGAGTCTAGAGAAAACTTCCTTAACCGATTCTCCCATTCCCCGCGAGACCCAAGAGCTATAACCCCCGGCGCTAAAGTTCAATTGCTTCCGGAGGCTTGGGTTCCTGCATTCGCAAGGAAAAACTCTAGAGTTCTTAACCTTTCTTTGGATATTCAAAAAACAGAAAGAAAGATAAATAACTCTCTCGCAAGACGGGATCAATTTCCCAAAAAATCAGCGGGATATAAGCTGGCAACTGAAATTCAAAACGAATTGAATGATGAGTTGAGCCGTCTGAAGGTAGAGGTTCAGACAGCAATGAATGAGATAATAAACAAGTCGTTTAACGTGATTGGGAAAAGAGGAAAAGAGAACCTTATCTTGGAACCCGTGGGGGGAGGCCAAAGATTTGAAGTTTCCTTGGATAACGTGGCTCTTGTAGAGTACTCTAGGGTGGGGCTGAACAAACTAGAGGCTCACCAGATTTACGCTGTAGAGAGAGACGCTGAAATAGTTGCAACGTATTGGAAGCGCTCTCCCGTTAGAGTGGAACGTGAAACCGAGAGCAGAGGGCAAAACGTAAGAAGAATTATTAAGGAAGTAGACAAGGGGATAGAAGAAACAATAGTAGCGAGAGCCGAAACAAATGTAAATGTGGTCAAAGCCGAACTTGAAAGAGCATTAGAAGAGGCCAAGACTGATGCCGAAAAAAGAAATGCTAAGGCTCGCGCAAACGCAAGAATAAAAAGAATAAGAGATGAAGCTGTCACAGACATCAGACAGCAGGTGCGTAGAGACGAGACTCGTTATTACAAAATAATGGAGGCATTGTCAGAGGCCATTATTGGAGGCAGGTATCTTCTTTCATTGCCTAAAGAATTAGCAGGGCAAGTAGCTGGTGGTAAACTTACAAGAAAAGAAGCAACAGAGAAGTACCTAGAACAAGTCAAGAAAGAAATAGCGAAGGAAGGCCGATGGAAGAGAAGGGCCAGATTAAAACAAGAGTTCATAGAAGATAATGATCTTGATCTGGTTGAGAGCCTTTTGACTCCAGAGGGAACTTGGCTCCCGGAAGAGGAAGCTAAGGCTACGTGGACAATCAAAGATAAGAATGGGAAAAGTCTTCTCGACAAGCTGCAGGTTAAGTTACCAACTAGCAAAACAGTAGAAGAAAAGGTTCCCTCTAAAATGGGGGGATTTAGAACTGTAGAGAAGGTAGTAAAATTTCAGGAAGCTGACATATATCCGTGGCTAAAAGCTAGATACTCTGAGCTTATGTTCGCTATTGAGGATAGACTTCCTGTAGCTGAAAGGCAACCACGTTTTGAGGGAGGTCAAATGCCTCCCATATGGGACACGAAGCCTTGGAAGTTTGTAAAAAGTTCTGAGTTGATTCCTAAAGATGCTTACGAGACAATGCTTAGGTCAACTCAAAAAGAACATCAAGTTTTAATTCGGGAAAAGAGAATATTTGCAACGGGTGAGCCTATAGCGGAAATTCCACCTGAAAAAATACTTGGTACTGGTGAGGAACTTACACTGCAAACAGCAAGATATCCTACCTATTTATATGGGTTAGGTATAGAAAGAGAGAAGGACTGGAACATTACAGGAGAGTTCTTGAATGCTGCTCCCATAAATAGATGGAAGAATGCCTACGGCCTCATGATTGATGAGGTGAGTTTTGAATATAAGACGAATGATGGCACTGTTGAAATCCGTACAATTTTTGAAGTGGTTAATCCGTACACTCCTGAGAACTTTCAAACATTCAATACCCTCAAGAAAGCCCAAAAGGTTTTTGAATCTGAAACGTATTATAAAAAGCTAGGAAACAGGGGTATGCGTAAGCTAACGCCTTTCCCCTCTGAGCTTGGCTTTAAGCCCACATTCCCAAGAGCCGCTCAGAGCTACATCAGACCCGGAACTCCTGATAGGATATGGATGCCTAAACGGGGAGACAGACCGGCTACTACTGTAGATATTCTAAAGGGGGAAGATACGGTCATACAGGGAAGGGTTGCTGTCCAGCAGATAGAACCCGGTGGGGCAACCGGGGAAGGGGTAGCTGGTGTTAGAAAGTCTAAGATCGTAGTCACTGGCCAGAAGCGACAAGACGTAACCTATCCGATTCTCCAACAGAAAAGAGTTGACGATGCAGAAACGCTGGAAGCGCAAGCTAAAGAGAAACAAAAGGCTTCAAAAACTTTGCAAGAAAAGATAGGCAAACTAAGTAGTAGGCTTGCAGCCCTTTCACAACCAGTGGGACGTACTCAAGAGACTGAAGGGGAGATTAAGTCAAGACTAAGAGAGGTGGTTGAAAACCAGATAGAAGCTAAAGAGATAGATAAAGATTTATGGCGTAAGGTTGCTAAGAGCAACGCTATAGGCGTTACCAGAGTCTGGAACATAGCTGATGATATTACTATAGCTCAAAAGGCTGCTCTCAGAAAAAGAAACGAGCCTATTGAAGAAGCTGGGCGATTGGGACTTAGAGAGGTTAGGGAACAAAGAGCCAGAGATTCTTATATAGCCCAAAGGGTAGAACAGCTACGCAAAGAGGAAGAGGCGAAGCCAACCAGAAGAAGGTTAGAAAGAAAGCCCACTGAGAAACAGCAAGAAAAAGCAGACGATCTTAGGAGAAGAATTGCTGAGTTAGAGAATCAAGCTTTTGATTTGGGGATTGATTTAGAACGCGCATTACCCCAAGGGGCGAAGTTCTCTCTTGTTCTTGAGAGCGAATACTCTGAGGACGGGACGATTCATTTCCTTTTTGCGGAGAAGGGGGAGAAAGGTTCTTCGCGAAGCGAGATCGTTGATGCTCTTGGTGAGGCTTTTGGTAGACAGGTGTTTCAATTCCTTCGGGTGGTGCAGACCGAGTCTGATCTGCCTATTGACATCAGGCTGAGTCGTATAGCGTATAAAGCTCCCATTCGTGGGGTCTCTTATAACAACCAGATATGGTTGGTCGCTGATAACCTTCCTGTAGACCGGGCTGTAGCCGTAGGTCTGCATGAGATTGGCGCTCATGGATTCCAAGCGGTGATGGGTAAGAGGTTCTACCAGAAACTGATGAAGCAGATTGCTGTGTTGGTTAACACAGATGAACATTTTGGCGCTATCTATAATCGCTTGAAGACTGAAATGCCCACAACTAGCGAACCTCTTCTTCTGGAAGAGACGTTTGCCTATGCTGTAGAAACCCAAGCAATGCAGGACACCCCGTTCTGGAGAGCAGTTGTAGATGCTATCCTCTACGCCCTTGCCAAGTTGAAATTGTGGGTTAATCCCAAGAAGGTCGGCGCTAAGGAAATTCTTATCTTTGCTAAAGCTGCTGCTAGGAAACACGCAGTGACAGCCCAGAGTGGTGATGCTGTGTATACCGCAAACTTCCTCAATACGTTTCTCTACTCAGGCCGCTTTGAGCATTCATCTGCTGCGAGTGACCACGAATCTAGTCTTGCCAGTGGGTTAAGAGAAGACTCTGAGTTTGCTCATGACACGGGATTTCACGATAAATGGTTAGAGAGGGACGTTCCTCCAGCGTTGCACTGGTGGGAAAATTTTATTGTTATGAGGGATATAAGCAAAAGCCCATCAGATGTAAAGTACAAGCATCCCAGTCAAATCAGACGGAAGAGAAAACTCTTCGGAAGAGAATACGAAATATATGTTGCTCCGGAGTTTGTTAAACGGATACAAGACTTCAAAAATATTCTAAAATTAATGGAAAGGTCTGTTGAAGTTAGGGGCGGGAATATAAACAGATTAATTTCCCCCTCTGTTTGGTATGGCAGATACAAGAATAGGGTAGAACACTTTAGAGGAAAGTTTGAAGAAGTTTTCGTTGATCCTCTGCAGGATTTTATGTTTAGAAAAAAGGTGAGTGGGGATGATCTGTTCTGGTGGGCGTATGCTCAACACGCTCCTTACAGAAACGAAGCTAAGGAGGGAAGAGCTAAGAGTCAAAAACTTCCTAATGCGTCCGGAATATTTACCAACAAGGCGGATCGGGATGCGTGGTTTGATTCCTTAAAGCCGGGCGATGTAGTAAAATCACATAACTACCTGTATGCTTTAGGTGAAGGTGGAATAATAGACGAGATAGAGAAAAGGCTTGGTAAAAATTCAGAAGCACTCAATAATCTTCAAAAAGCATATGGTCAGTTGCGTAAAATAAATCAGTATAACCTTGATCTTCAGCTTGAGAGTGGATTGCTTAATTTCGACGCACTCACTCCAGCCCAGCGCAAGGTGTATGAACACAAAGGATACCGCGAGACCTATGTTCCTTTAATGGGGCAGGATTATATTGTTGAAGATGAATTTTTTGAAAAGCCTCTTGGGGTAAGCAGGGTAAATGTAAGCGGCCCAGAATCTAAAGCGGCGCACGGGAGGGCAGATGTGCCGGAAAATATTTGGGCGCATTCTATTGCGAATGTGTATCACACTATTGATCGGGTTGAGAAGAATACAGTCATAATCTCATTTGCCAATCTCGTCTTGGATAACCAAGAAAACTTTAAGGACTTTGCGGTAGTTACCAAACTAAAAGATGCCGAGAAACACATTGACCCGGCAACTGGAAGAAATTTCCTTGGTATGCCCGCGAAACAGCAAACCGATCCAGACTTCAATATTCACTTCAAACAGAACGGATATGAGTGGGTAATTATAGTTAAAGACAAGAGAATAGGGCAAGCGTTTAACCGGACTAACATGACTGACTCCGGAGTCTTCCTACAGTTGACATCTCAGCTTAACAGATATTACTCTGCGATACATACATCCATGTACCCGGAATTTATCGTAGGGAACTTCACTAGAGATTTGGGAACTGCCCTTGGGCATCTTGAGGGTCTGAAGGAAACGATGGAAGATTTTCAGACTCAGGAGCGGATGACCCGAAATATTCTAAAAAATCTTAAGGGCGCTGGCATAGGTCTGAAGCAAAATATTAGAGACAAAAGGACAGATACCTACTGGTCGAACAGAGCTAATCAATTTGGTGAAGCTGGAGGAAGGATAAACTTTTTTGGGTTTAAGAATGTAAGAGACTTTGAAAGGAAATGGAATAGTTTTATAGCTGATACCTCAACGGGTGCGTTCAAAAGGCACTTCAAAATGGTAACGGATTTTGTAAGTGACTACAATGCTGTTGTTGAGAATGTAATCAGGCTTGCCACATTCGATGAAGCCGTTAAGGTTCTCATAGAGAATGGCAAAACTGAAGTGGATGCGCACCTCATTGCTGGGGACGTTGTGAGGAACCTTACTGTTAACTTCTCAGAAAAAGGGGAGATGAGTTCTGGTCTTAACGCTCTTTATCTTTTCTTCAACGCTTCCGTTCAGGGTTCTGCTCGTATGTTTCAAGCTCTCTTTGCTCGACCCGGAAAGTTTGGGAAGAGGTTTACGAGGGTCCAGAAACTCGCTGGCAGTATAATGTTAATGGGGTTTGTCCAATCAATCCTCAACTCTACGCTTGGTGGGGATGATGAAGATGGGAGGAATAGATATGAGCAGATTGACCTCACCAACAGATCGAGACAGGGCTACTTTTACCTGCCGGGCTTTGATGTATTTATGAAAGTGCCTTGGGCGTATGGGTATAACTTCTTCTGGGCGGCTGGAGACACTGCTGGTGCTCTCATGATGAACCAAACCAATCCGGGTAGGGCTGCTATGCATTTGCTCTCTACTGCGGCAGAATCATTCATGCCCTTCTCTTTTGGGGCTGGAGACAACCTCTTTAAGAACACCCTGTCGGCTGTTACTCCAACCTTCGCAGACCCATTGGTAGATTTGGCTATAAACGAAAGCTACTTTGGACAGCCAATCTACAAAGAGAATCTATGGGGTTCGTCTGATCCACCGTCAGAGAGATACTGGGGTTCCACGGGCCCAATCTTCAAGGGAATCTCCCGAGGAATGAACGCCCTTACTGGAGGCTCAAGAGTGGAAGCTGGTTTTTTCAGTATTCCTCCTGATATCTGGGAGTTCATCTGGGAGACAGCAAGCGGTGGTGTTGGAAGATTCGCGGAGAACACAACTGATCTTGTGTTGACCATTGGACCGGGTGCTATTTCGCACAAAGACACCGGCATGGTTAAATGGAATAAGGTTCCGTTTGTTAGACGATTCGTCCATGATGAAGGAGCGACCAACGCGAGGAATATTTATGATCAGTTTATGTACTATGAGAGAGCGGTTAGTGCTGCCGTGGGTCTTGAGACTGGCATAAAAGAAATCTATGGAGTTGGGGAGCAGTATAATAACTTCAAAGAAAGCCCCGACTGGAAGCTATATCAGGAACGAAACAGAAAGAAAGTTGCTGTTAGAAGACTTACCAAACTTCAGACAGAGGTAAGAAAACTGCAGGCCAATAGACAGATGACTTCTCAAGAAATACAAGACGCTATTGATGAGCTTAAGACGAAGCAGAGAGCAATAAGAATAAAGTTCATCAATGAAATGGAGGCTCTCTTTGGCGGATGAAAACTCCTCGATTGGTCATGGTTGAATGGCGAGACATTCTAGGTACGGCTGGTTGGGAAAAGCCTGACGAGGTTAACCCGCCTGTAATAACAACCGTAGGATATTTAATTCAGAAGGATAAAGATGTGGTTAAGATAGCCCACACTAAAGATGAGAAGGGTGCTTGGTCTGGAATCACAGCCTTCCCCAGAGGATGCGTGAAAAGTATTACGAATATTTCCTCATAATCTTTCGCAGAGTTATGGTCCTGACCCCATCGTAGTAACCCTCCCCATCCAAATCTTCCAGAACTACAATCCCCCTCCACCATTGGTGCTCTGTATCTCTGCACCAAGTCTCGGAGTATTCGGGATGAGAGAAGCAACCCGCAGACAGGCCGAATATTTTTTGCCCGTCAGGACGAGTGTGCTCTGCGTGGTTGTACAAATGCGAATGACCTTGAACGGCGGAGCAATGAAGCTTAGTGACAAGTGTATGCCCGATGTGGATGCTAGATATGGGCCTGCCGGAGACTCCAGTAGTGAAATAGTGAGAGAAGGTGATTTCTCCTATCGTAATACACCTCTTGAAGGGTACAACTTCCCACCCGAACCCTTCATACTGGAGGTCTTCTATCCCGATAGTCCCATCTAATTCCGCTTGAGAATTGATGGCTCTAGTTATTCTATCCTCATGATTGCCTAAACACATCACTAGGCGCGGCCTATATTGCTTCTTGCCGTTCTTTCTTTTTCTTGAGTTGAATCTGTTCATCTCAGCGAACAGGAGTTCCTGTGCGTCGATAGCGGATTCAACATCTTTTTTATATCGTCTTCCCTCGAACCCTTTGGTTCCCCTATCATACGAGGACAGGGACGGCAGGTCAGCCAGATCACCCAAGCAAACCACGCACTCAGGCTGCTCTTCCATGAGCAACCGACCTACCGCCCTGAACCTCTCGTTATTGTAATCCGGATGAACGTGCGCATCAGGGATAATCATCAGATTCATATTAGTGCTCCCCGCATCCTTCTATATCACAGTTGGGATAATTAGAGCAGGCAAGATGCTTGTCATCATCCTCAACTCCCATCATTCCTTCCTCAATAGCCTTTTTTTCATAGTAGTCATCCCCGAACTCTTTAAAAAATTTGGCATCAAATCTAGGCTCAAGCGCGGTGTAACTACAGG
>Ga0098034_1000518_pt1 | contig 16261 bp, 32 predicted proteins | sample 2_EtaG_FD_77062 | JGI IMG/M metagenome (GOLD analysis project Ga0098034, IMG submission 77062) | Marine viral communities from the Subarctic Pacific Ocean - 2_ETSP_OMZ_AT15125 metaG | ecosystem: Environmental > Aquatic > Marine > Oceanic | place: Pacific Ocean | collected 2015-01-07
TCTGCTACATATCAGGGAGGACGACAGCATAACTCGAAAGTTCTTAGCAACCGAGACGAACCGCTGGCTGAACCGAAATGATACAGCAGAGGTAGGACCTGCAGCAACCGAAGAGTTTTTGTTACAGCTAATTGACTGCTTGAAAGAGATTAAGAGCAGCGATAGAATCGCTATAATGAAAAGGATACAAACGCTAGGAGGCTATGGATACAGCAGTGGCGGAGTCACAGGCCGTAATGATTACAGCAGTGATGTAAGCCGCGTTGATGGGCGTTTAATCCAGCGAAAGAGGTAATAAAGATGGCAAACGATGGACGTTCGCCCAATCCGTTAGTGGTGCTACGAAAGTGCCACAAATGCGGGGCGATTGACAGCGGGTTAGACCCAACAGTAGCAATTAGCTACGATGTGACAGCAGACTCGTGCGAAAAGTGCGGGTGGAGAAAGAAATCAGCAATAGAAACGCTGGTTGTATCGGGTAATATGCTCGAAATAGATATGACTATGCCAGAGGAGGACTAAAATGCCCGTAAAAAAAGGAAGTAAGCGCGGATGGTGGGAACTGGAGCAGGGCGTGAAAATGCTCGAAAGTGGTGTCGAAATCGAAGCACCTAAAATATTGCCTAGCATAGGGAGAAGAAAAAAATGGCAGTAGAATATGAATGTAAGCATTGTAGATGTGTAATATCGCTCCCTTTTGAATGTAAGAATTGCTATGGAGATGAAATATGAGCGATTTCTTGAAAGAGCTAGGTGTGACGCTGACAGAGCACGCTTGTGAAAGTTGCAGCACAAAGTATAAAAGCATTAATCCTGAGCCAAAGCAAAAACTCTGTCTTGATTGCTATTTAGATTTACCAGACAGCGAGGTATGACTAAATGAGCAAAAAGGACCAGCAAAAGAAATGTAAACTGCTATGTGGTAAACCAGCATTAAAATGTTGGCAAGCTGCTGATATGTGTAAAGAGTGCTATAAAGTCCATCAAAGAGCAATGGATAATGTAATGAGCACAGGACACTTCTAATGAGCTGGATAGAATTTATAAGATGGCAATGCTTAAATCAAATTGCTATAATGAAAAGGATGAAATAGCAATCATCACAAAAATGCTAAAAATGAAAGGAGGCAAAGCAAATGGACAACAAAGAGCTAGATTTGACACACAATGACAGCACACCTAATTTCCCCGCTATAAAAGATGCGTTGATAGCAATTCATTCAGATGGAGAGCAATTCGACTGTGGACTAGCGTGGCAAGGAGGCTGTGGAGCAGCAATGCATTCACCTGCTAATATGAAAGTGCTCAATGAAATCATCGAAGTGCTAGAAGGCTACTATTAATGAAGCAATGGCACAACCTGAAAGCATATGTAAAAGAAGTGCTAGGTATGGATTTTTGGAAACAGCAATGATTAGAATACACTGCTCGAAATGCGACAAGCCAATCCTGGTAAAAAAGCTAAAAAAAGAACAGCTTTGTTACTACTGCTGGGATTCAGGGTCACGAGGTATTTACAGCAAATGATAAAAAACAGTGGAAAGGAATGGAGTGAGCGTCTCACCAATACAAATGCTCGTTTGTTTCGGGCTCGCTCTATTCCCCACAAATGCTCGGAGCAACCGAGTCTTTTTATACTTACAGCCCTTTATGGAGTCAACAATGCTAATATGTGAAGAATGCAGCGATTTGCCCAACCATCCACGTCCATTGAAACCTGTGTTTCAATATCAAACGCTGGCTATTGGGGAAGGTCGCTGGACTATGGTAACTGATAGAGCAATTAATGGTAGCATTCATTGTGCTACGTGTGGATTAGTATATGCTGATTCAAGTGATAAGAAGCTAACGGATAGAATGTTAAAGCTGTTGACCGATGCAAATGCTGATACTCTCGAAAGTGCTGCAGTGGAGGACGAAGATGCTTAAGCTGAGAACAAATGCTTCCAGCTTGCCAACCTTTATATACTCTGCTACCCCTAAAAATTTACTTCTCAGCGGATATTTTACAACCGCTGGATTCAACCAAAATAGCAATGCCTGAAAACGTAGCAATCAAATGCGAACTGTGTGAAGGGGATGTCCCAGCCGGTGAAGAAATTCACAGCACTTCAAAATATGAAGCCATCTGTGATATGTGCTATACTTCGATGTGGAGCTGTGATTATTGTAATGAATTAAAGCCTGACGATGCAGAGTGCTGGGAAGATATTGGCCGGAATAACGTTTGTCAAGGTTGCTATGAAGATAATAGCTTCTGTGATTGCTATGGATGTTCGCTGCTAATAAATACAGACCAACACGAGTATTTCGAAGCAAATGGAGACACGTGCTGTGATGGTTGTGCAGATAGCGTTGAAATGGACCAGTGCTGTAATTGTGGAACCGATGTTTATTTCAATGAAGTTTACAGCGACTGTTGGCAAGATTCTAGCCAATGTTATGATTGCTATAATACCTCAGAAGAGCACATATCAAGTAGAGTAACAACCGCTATCGACAAAGCAGATGTTACACTCGCTGACCATTATGTGTTAATGCGAGCAGCTAAAGCCAAACTAGCACAAAAATACCAGAGAGAGCTGTATTATTTTATGGACTGGTATTATCGAGGCGATGCTGCACATTATAGTAACACTGATTTGTATTTAATCAAATCAGATAGAGGATTTGGAGCAGGATTTGGATTTCACGAGAGCGAAATAAAAATAGCATCTCAGACCTTCCGCACATTTGCAGATTATCTCAAGGATATGATGCAGCGGGACCTGTTTATTGTAGAGCATAAGAAGTATGGGCTGTATCACCCACTGCGTGACATTTTTAAGAGCTGTATTACCTATTATAATCGCTCAAAAGGCGGTCAAGTGCTAGGAAGTGACCTTCCATTAGAGCAGGTAGGTAAAAATTGGCTCGGTTGGTCGATAGAACAAATCAATGTGAATGCTGTGGTGCAGATGTTACAGATAAATAAGACCGATGATGGAGCAGATTTGAAGCGTGCTTTAACTACTGTGTTCAGTCGCTCGTATAAGAATAGAATACCAGCACAATATCCAGATGATTCACCGTTTATGATTACGCTGGGCAAATATAGAACCAATGCTACTTGCACTACGCTACCTATAAAGATTGGATTCGACCCAATGCTGTTTCAACAGGTAGCAGAATTTAATGGTGCTGTAGGCAGTTGTCAATGTAAAAGCAATGCAGACAGTTACGGTCACGGATTTATGGACTTAGCAACTAATCCACATCTTTGGCTGTTAATTTATGATACTAGCGGTGAAAGACTGATAGGACGCTCGGTTCTTAAGTTTATGAAACCAGCAGATGACTGGGCAGATAAGCAAACCACGACCTACATAGCACCATCCAGGATTTATCTAAGCGATTATACCCAAGCAAAGGCAGAAGTATATGCTGCGGCATTTAGAGCAATAGATGATTGGGCAAAAAGCGTTTTTAAAGATTATAAGCTGGTAGGACACACCTATTCCCGGCACGATACACCAACGCTGGACTATCTAAAGGGAGCACCCAATATTAAATTTAACGAATCAGAAAAAGCACTGTATACACAGTGGTGGATTCCATTTTGGCTGGATAAACCCTCCAGTGATGAAGCTAATTTCACATATTATCAAGATGAAGATGCCCGAGCACAAGTTACACACGCTCAGGGCAATGATTTAGGAGCAGATTATGCTGCTCGGGAATATTTAAGAGCGAGCGCCTACAGGCTAGTGGAGGTAACACAAACAAATGAGCAATGAAGAAGAAAAGCTAGACGCAAACGCAGCGATACTACCAGTCACTTCACCAGGTAAAGCACTTGCAAAGGTGGTTACAGCAGTGAAGGACAAAAAGGTAGCAGATGAGGAAAAAGAGCCAACAGTGATACTCGAGCAAAGTCTTTTGACAAAAGTAGAAAAGAAAGTAGCAATAAATGACATAAAACTGCTGCGGGAAATGTTCTCAATCTATTCGCCATCGGGAGACGAGCACGCAATGGTAGCATATATTAGCAATTACCTCACAAGCAATGATATAGAGCACCAAATTGACTCTGCTGGAAACATATACTTTAAAAATCGTGTTGAAGGCAGCGATAGAATCATAATGAATGCTCATATGGACACCGTAGCAAATGCTGTGGCCGATGTGGGCGTTTACAAAAAAGATAGCGATATTATATTTAAGAGCAAAAACAATCAAGTGATTGGAGGTGACGATAAGTGTGGAGTATTTGCTGTCCTTAAGACGATTATGGACAGCGATATAAATGTTCCGCTAACAGGACTCCTGACAGTAGCTGAAGAATCAGGCTGTAATGGAGTGCGTCACGCTATGTCCAATCATATGGATTACTTTGCTGATTGTATCTTCTGGATTACAGTGGATAGAAGAGGCAACAGCGAAATTATTACTGAAAACAGTGATTATCAACTTTGCTCTGATAAGGTAAAGGATATGCTAGTCGAATTAGGAGCAGATGATGGGTGGAAATCCGCAGCAGGGTCTATATCTGATGTGAGTGATGGCGTCGTAGCATTACAAATCAATGGAATCAATTTAGCAGCAGGTTATTACAACGCTCATATGGGTAGCGAATATGTTTCGCTCAGTGATTTGAAGCGTTCTGTAGATTTCCTCAAGCAAACATTGATACCAAAGATGCATACCCATCTCAGCAATCACAAAGATGACATTACTTGGGAACCAACCAAAGCATATACAGCGTGGCGCAGCACTGCTTATGGTGGCATCCGCTATTATGGAGTAGATGATTACAGCTCTTATGATGATAACTACACAAGTAAGAATGCTGTTACAGATTGGGATAGGCTGGGAAAAGTAGAAGATGCTCTATCCACAGTGCTGGAAGATATTGAAACAATGGAAGGATATATTATGCTGGAAGAACTACTTGACAGCCCTACGGACTTAAGCAGTAGCGGAAAGTCCATTCGCTTGATGGGAGCCCATAAAAACTATGAACAGGAACTAGCATATATATGCCGTCACTTGGATGTTAGCATTGATGGAGACGATGCGCTAATTCTAATCGAATCAATTGAAAACTACGTCTTTTATGCTCACACTGATAACAGCCATAGTAAGAAAAACGATGAATCACCACAGCATAATGCAGAGGGTGATGTGGTGGGCGACAACGGCTGGTATTAAATGAGCGAAGATGATATATATATGAAGCAAAATGAATGTCCCTGCTGCAGTAAACAGCTAACAATGGGCTGCTGTATAGAATGTGGAGAGTGCTATGACCCAGAACCGTAAAGATAATGCTGGATTTGGAAAGAAGGAAGAGCAGGTAGGGAAACCTAAAGGAGCAAGCTACACATATCAGTGTCCTGACTGTGATGCTGAGAATTCATTGAGACGCTATGGTGACGATAAAACGCAGCCAGTCCTGAATAAAATAGCAGGACTTAAGGGAGACGAAGCACTATTCTATAAATGTGCAGCTTGTCACGGAGAATTCTTCGATGATGAGATAGTGCTCCATCCCTATAAGACTGGAGTGTTTACTAACGAAAAAGGAGAGCAGAAATATGTTCCATACACTAAAAATTTTATGCTAAAACGTAAGCGAAAGAAAGCATTGTCTTACCAGGATAGAAAATTGCTAAGGAGGTTGAAAAAGTAAAGCGGATAGGTAGAGAGTTATGGACACAGGAGCTCAGGAAGATATGCTGGGGTGGTATCCAGCGGTCGTTTTGTTTGCATTACGACACTCCTATTCCCCTGAGTTGCTATGATTTCTATACAGTGCTGGCAAGGCGTAAACTAACGCCTCGGCACACCAGCTGTCTTGCGTCCACGGGTTCGCTCTGTTCCCGTAAAAAGACGGCTAGTTTGGGGCCATTGGCTCTCTACCCCGTAAATTACAATAGCAGGATTCCTCTCGTAGTGTAGTCCGGTCCATCATCCAGCCTTCTTGGGGCTGGGACACTGGTTCAAATCCAGTCGAGAGGGCCACCTGCTTCAATAAAGATTAACAATGGAAATAATAGTATTTAACGCTGGCGCAAATAGTTTATTTGGAGCGGGTCGAATTGCTGATGATATCAAAGAACAGTGGACAAACGCCCACGTTACATCAAGCGAAGACGGAGAGCCAATGCTAACACCCAATTTCTGGGCTATGCTGTATTGGAGAGATAACCACCCTGTTGTTTTTAGAACAGTGGGTCGGTATGATGCTAGTAAGAGAGGTGATTTGACGGTTGCTTTGAATGGCGTGTTAAAGCTATGTGAAGAAGGAAGCATTACAGGAGATGTAGTGCTGTATCGTTCTACCTGTAATAGGTTCCACATAGCAGAAAAATATCCCATATCAAATAACGGAACTTATGCTATCTTTACTGGAATGCCTGCTTGGATTCTATCAGCGAATCCAACTTGGAGAGAGCACGACGAGGAGGATGGCTGGATGTATGACCCTGATTATGATAAGTTTCAGAGTCAATTCCCAGCCTTTCAACAACTCCAACCTCCCCAAATAGCCGCTGGATTTGGTTCACGGAGTAGAGCTCGAAGATTACACCCAGCAAATTTACAAAGATATAACGCTCAAGTAGAGCAACTCAATTTAAGAATAGCATATATATGGGGAATGCTAACAGTTAACGAGCGTAATGGTCTCTTTGAGCAATTTCAATGGGAGACTATTATGGGAACATTCACAGAATCTCAACGAGCAGGATTATTACTGTGGAAAGAAGGAAAGGTGAGGTTGTGGTGGAATTGGGCTGCAGGAATGCCCAATGTCAGCCATTGGATGGGCGTAACTCCAAGAGCTTCAGATTTTGAAGGAGCTGGATTAAGAATAGATGATAGCGGGAGGTTCGTAGAAGCAAATGATTAAATATAGCCCCCCTATAACTTTAAAGGTAGAGAGTAGTTTAAAGCGATTAAACGTCCTAGGCAGCGATTTTTCCTACTGCTCTCTGCCACCTGAGAGGTATAAGTATGGATAAAAGCAAAAAAATGATGGAGCGTCTTTGGGCAGAAATGCTGGCCGATTTCTTTGGCAACGATATGTTCTTTGACGCTATGGAAGAGAGACTTGCTCAAAGGACTCTCCCTGATGAGCGAACAAAACCCCTCTTCAAGCAATTTCACTCCAAAGAGAGAATTGTGGGTGAAGCATTGACCCCTGTGGGTGCAAGCAGTTTCAGTATAGCACCGATTCTGTATGATGAAACGAAAATAAACCCTGCTGAAGATGAAGAAGACAAAGCACACAGGAAAGAAATGCATAAGAAAATGGAAGAAATGAGCGAAGAGGAGATAAATGAGCACAAAGAAGAAAAAGACTAAAGAAGAAATGCTAGATTATATTTGCCAAACTAAGGTAAAAGAAGCTGAGACCCAAAAGATAGCGAACCTTACACACGCTATTGAGAAATTGGATGAATGGTATGAGAGCGGTAAATCGACACTCAACGCAATACCTATGCTAGGGTCATCGGATGACGCTTATGATGAGGAATTAATCAATCAGATTGAATACGGACTATATGCTATAATGGCTGACGCCAATATGTTAATGAGAATGCTAGATAAACTCAGAGCGCAGAACAGGGAGAACGATAAATGAGCTGTATAGGATGTGGAGCGTATTGGGATGAAGATTGCAATTGTGGACCGGTTCATCGCTGTGGTGGATGTATGAATTACGAAGAAGATTGTGCTTGTGTGTGTGAAAATTGTGGGCTATGTCCTACATATCATAGCAACCGAAGGAAATGCGTGGACCCTCACGCTTGTATGAAAGCATTGGCGGTAGCAGTATGAGAAGAAGGCATTTGAGAGGTGAAGGTCCTAAAACGCTATGTGGACACACAATGACTGTGCAGGAGAGAAGGCACGTGCATAAGAACACAATACACAATATTACCTGTAAAAATTGTATGAAACGCTGGGTCAACAGAGAACTATGAGCGGATTCCTAAAAGAAGCTGCCACTAAGTCTACCCTTTCCAGGAGATGCTTTCTTTGTCATAAGAAGCTAATTGACCATATGCAGGTTTATTGCGAGCAGTGTTTGTGGAAACATCACGGAAGTAGAAATTGGTATGCTAAAGATAAATATGAAGATGGTAGCAAAAAATGAGTAGAATAACAGATGGCTATGAGAATGGAGACCTCAGCAGTATCGGACCATCCAAGAATAAAGGTGGTTACGACAAATGGAACTGGTGCTCTAAATGCACGAGCATTTGGGACAAAATCCATTGGAGATGCCGACAGTGTGGAAATCAACTGAGAGCCAAAGGGCGCTATGTAAGCAGACGAGAGAGAGAAAGTAGATGACAAAAAAGAGAGTAACTAAAGAGCCCTACGAAGGGTATACGCTGCCCAAGTGTGCTGAGAAAGGTCAGTCATTTATAGACTTTAATCAAGTGCTAAAGGAAATAATACCCAAGCGAAGAATAATAAAGAAAAAGCGGAGAAAAAATGAAAACTAAGCAAAAAATCGTAAGTTACTGCAAAGAAAAATGCACAGGAAAGAATATGGAATGTCCAGCGTGTAAAACGCTGAGAGATATGTTCACATTTAAGCTATGAAAGAGAAAAAGTGCATACTATGTGGAGAAATAGCTACTCCCTACGGTGGATTAATGAAGATAGCAGATGATGTGGTGCATATGGAATGTGCGCTACGTTGGACTAGAGAAAAAAGCGGATTACGATATATCAAGAAACCAATGAAGCAGTGGAGTAGTTATAATGATGATGAATAAGTGGAGCGACATAGGAGAGTTAAGTCCAGAGGATTTGGAGCTCATCGAGATTGCTAATGCTGTCAATGAGAAACTTGACCCTTACTATATGCTATCTTTAGTTAAAGTGGGTAATGAGGAAATGGTTAATCAATGAGCTGGACCGAGATTTTAAATACTTGCAGTGGTTGGGATTATATGAACGGTGTAGGATTATTCCGATGTGGAGAATGTGGTGCTATCAATTATCGTGGTAAACTATGTTACGACTGCTGGGCAGAATTTTGTAATACCGATACAATAAAGGAAATGATAGAATGAAAATTAAACGAGAACTTAAGTATGCTACTTTTGAGTATGACGAAGATGAGAAAACTATATTGATTGAGACACGAACCACCAGCGATGCGTTTAAGAATATAGCTAGTGCAAGTGGTGAGTTTGACTTACCGCGCCCTATCAATGGACGTATTAAATTAAATAAAGTGTATAGTTTTGCATTGCTAAGATTTGTTATAAGAATCGCTCAGAGAAATTGGTTCAGGAAAGTAAAGAAAGCAATAAACAACGACTTAGAGTGTGACGAAGATGGACACGAAGATATTAAAGCGTTTAATTCGTAAGAAATACGGAAAGTATAGACCAAACGCTGCGGAGATACTTAAAATAATAGAAGATAATAACCTACGCCCCAAGCGAAGGAGGAAAAAGAAATGAAAAGAAATAAAGCAGATATGAATGGAATGACAGCATTGGAAAGATTGAATTATCTTTCAGCAATCACAGGACTAATGTGTTTGAGAGATTACAGAGATTGGGAAGAAACACTATGCCCGTGCCCGGAGTGTAAATGAAGTGCTTAGATTGTGGAATGAACTACCTTGGAATGAAGAAGGCCAACAAATACAACTGTCCCCGATGTAGTGTTAAAGATAGGGATAGCGGAGATGTATAGTATGACCCGTAATTGTCCGAAATGTAAACAAACAGCCAAATTAGATAAGGGTGATTTAAAGATGGATATATTACAGCACTACTATTGTGGTGATTGTATGATATGGACAGAAGATAGACATACTAGCATTTGGACTGACGGAGTAGATGAATTTAAAAGCAATGGGAGAAAGCACCATACGAGATTGATATGAAAACTTACAAAGTTAAGCTGCACGAAGAGGACGTAGAGCGTCTGTGTATGCTGAAGATGGAAATGCAGCAAGATGATGGTAATGATGACGCTGATATGATATGTGATATATTCCAGCAAATTGAGAATCAGCGATTTGAGGAGTTGTCTCACAAATGGAAAAAAATGGAAAGCACGAATCCAGAATACAGGTTGGAGTAAATGAGAAAATTCGTTTCAGGATGTGCTAAGTGTAACGCTCGCCTTTGGAGTTGTCCGTGCTGTAATTATATTATTAAAGGATGTAAACATAATATAGAAGGAGAGAAATTATAATGGTAATGAATGAAGAGCAGGTGAGAGACCAATGTGTTTTACTCGCTGAAGAATGTTATAGGTTATGGAGCGAGATTGAGAGATTGAAAAAGGTAACTCAATACCAAGCAGATGAAATTTGTAAATTAGAATGGAGTGCTGCTATGGAGAGAAGAACTGCAAAGGCGGGTGAAGCTGATAAATGAATAAGACATACGAGAATGGAATGATATGCGAATGTGGTCCCCCAATGAGAGCCGGAGCTTATGATAACTGGAACTGGTGTGCTCCCTGTAGACGCATTTATGATAAAGACCATAAACGATGTCCTCGCTGCAATCAAAGTTTACGCTGGAAATCCAGGGGAAACAGCAAATGGGGACGAGACAAGCGAACGGGCCAATGGAGCCCAACAAAAAAGGTAATAATATGAGTAAACACGAAAGACTGGAAGAAGAAATAAGACGGCTAGAATTCGAAGCAGAAGTATTGAAAGACTGTGTATGCAATCTCTTCGAATTGAATAATGGAGAATATAGTTTAAGCGATATGGATGGAGCACTAGAATATTGGAGACAGTATTTTGAAACCTGCGGTATTGGAGATGCTATCCATCGGGAAGAATCCCAGCCGTGGAGAAAGAAGAAAGAGCAGATAGAACTGATACAGGGTGATGAATATAAGAAATACTGGACTTGTAAAGTATGTGGTAAAGATACGTCCAAAGTAGATTATGATTACTTGGTAGCACATAACTTGCATTTAGAGTGCGTATTAAAGAAGGAGATGAAGAAATGAGCGCAATAAATGTAACAATCCGAATACCTACAGAACCTGAGTTTTGGCTGTTTTTGGCAGGACTCCTTATGTTTTGTATGTGGCTGGTGATGAATGACTAATTATTTTACTGACAAAGCTAAACAAGAATATGAGAAACGCAAAAAGAGAGATATGACTTCTGCGGACTGGTGTATGCTCGTAAGCCTCTTTATAATCATCTGGATATTGATGATACTGAGGTATTGGAATAATTGACAAGCGTTGAAATACTTTTAGGTGATGCACTCGGTAGAGTGAAAACACTAGCCGAAGGAAGTATTCAAACAGTTGTCACTTCACCACCGTATTGGGGATTAAGAGATTATGGCACCGCTAGTTGGGAAGGCGGTGATAGCACTTGCGAACATTCTATTTCGATGCCTTCGAAGTGGACAGATAAAAAACGGAGAGCAGACCGCCCCGAAGTCGCTAACCGTGGGGGAGACAATAGCAAGTGCCACAAATGTGGAGCCCTCCGCATAGATGAACAAATTGGATTAGAGTCATCACCAGAGAAATATATTAGCAATCTCGTCCAGTTATTTGATGAGATTAAACGAATTTTAGCAGACGATGGAACCGTCTGGATTAACATAGGGGACAGCTATGTTGGTCAGTCGTGGTCAGGCAAAGGAAATGTAGGCAGCGATAAGAAAGGAAGAAGGGGAGCAGGTCATAAGAAGCAAGGGAAAGGATTGAAACCCAAAGACCTGGTAGGCATTCCGTGGATGCTCGCTTTCGCAATGAGAGAAGCGGGGTGGTATCTAAGAAGCGATATCATCTGGGCCAAGCCAAATCCTATTCCAGAACCTGTGAGAGACAGACCCACCAGAGCACACGAATACATTTTTTTATTTTCAAAAAACCGCAAATATTACTACGATTACGAAGCAGTAAAAGAAAAAACGGTGGACGGGTTGGGGTTGAGAAATGCCCGAGATGTATGGTTTATAACACCTCGTCAGCATCGTGGGGAACACATTGCAGTGTTTCCTTTTGAGTTACCTGAGAGATGTATATTAGCTGCTACGCGCGTAGGAGACACCGTATTGGACCCCTTTGTAGGAAGTGGCACTGTCTGTGAAGTAGCTAAGAGATTAAATAGAAACAGCGTTGGCATAGAATTAAACGAGCGATATTTTAATATAGCAGCGAAGTTAATGAAGATTACTACATTGGAGGACTTCAGTGGCTAAAGTTGATACGGGTAAGAATTTTGAAAGTGAGATTCGCAAATCTTTAAAAAAAGTTAATTGCTTCTGGTTCAGGATACAAGATACTAATGATGTATCGCGATTTGTTAAATTAGCCATTGCTGAAAAACAACCAGCTGACTTTATGGCTGTTTGTAAAGGTGTTCCAGTATTAATAGAGTGTAAGACTAGTAAAAGAGAAACATCTTTTCCTCTGTATTATAGCCGAACTCGTGCTATTCCTGTGCATCAGGTAGAAGCAGCGAAGAAAATGGAGAAGAATGGCGGTAAAGCTTTTTTTCTATTGAGAAAGGATAAACCCCGAGCCAAAAGAGTATTTGCAGTGAATTACCGAGTCATTGAGAAGTTTTATAAAAATAAGAAAAAATCAGTGAAGTGGGAACAAATTGAAAAAGAGGCGATTGAACTGTCTTCCTTTTCAAATCCTCTACGTTGGCATCTGGAGCCGATACTTTTATAAATCAGCAAGAGATGTGAAAAAAATGGTAGTGAATAAGAATGAGGTCAAAACGATAATGAAAATACTACGAGAGTATTGGACTGAATCTTCGATAGAAATGGTGTTACAACAGGTGTGGGAAAGCGTGGGCAAACACAGTGAAAATGTATCCCTCCAAGAAACCATAATCAGAATGAAAGAGGATAAATTATGACCATTTTAAGTGAGTTTTGTCGGATGCTGAATGACCCTGATAAGGACATTGAGCTAGATACTATAATAAAGAATGACCGTGAAAAAGCAATTTATGAGAAGTGGATACAAATATTCAATACTATTACACCCTTTAATATTCCTCAAGGAGCTGCATTGATAGACTCTTCTTTTAAAATGGGCAAGAGGGATTGTCTTATTTTTTTATCTTATATGAAATTTTTTGAACAGCGGTTGGAAACAATGAAAAAGAGGGACGGCACAATGCCATCCGCTGATGAAATGATGAACCAGCTAGTAAATGCAATGGATAAAGAAGGAGTAGGTCGTGACACATCATATATCGGATAAGGAGCGCCAGTTTCAGAACATCTGGAGCAAACAAGGAACGAAAAGTAGAGATAGGCTATGTCAAAAAATGAAATCAAGAGGAGTGGAGCCCACATATACAATGTGTCGCCACTATTGGTTGGGAAAAATCCAGCCATACAAGGAACCTAACACGGGTGAAGTAGTACACATCCACATAGGGGAAATCAAAAGGAGGAAACGAAGATATGGAAGAACCTCACGGATATTGGAGAACAAAAATCGACATAAGAAACGCAGACCTAACAGGTGATTGGTGGCCTTTCGTTGAAAACATCAACGATATACTGGAACGAATGCAGGAACTTGAAAATGAAATCGACGCTATATCAAATGGTGTAGGTGAAGCTAAGGGACTTGGAAGAGGCCTATACAAACTTTTATATAAGTTAGGCTTCCTTGACAAGGAGTGGAAAATCAACTGGGTAGCAGCCCAAAATTTAAAGGAGATGTTGGAAAATGACAGAAATGAAGAAGGAAACGGAAAATAAGACTGACCAGAGAGCTCTCTTGGAAAGTTTTTATCAGCTAGATAAAGAAAACAGTGCATTGCGCGGTGGTAATAAGCATATTTTCAAAATTGGTGTAGTAAGCCTAGAAATTGTACCTACATCTAAAACAGAATCGTTGGATGATGTGTTTAAACTATTCATCAAATTTGCTAGAGAACTAAAGAAACTGCACGGTGACGACCATCTAGTTGCTAAATTTCTAAGTGAAGGGGATGGAATGGCGCCTCCTGTAGGCGAAATGATGATAGGATGATTGGATTAAAAGAAGGAGCTTCTGTAGGACGCTGTGGATGGTGTAAAAGCCATATAAAAGACGGTGACAGGATGGTAGCTTCTCGGTTTGCCAAGATTATACACGCAAAATGGTATTGTGGCGATTGTCTACTCTCTTTAAAAGATACTGTAGATAATATAGATGTGCATACCGAATATATGAAAGATAGAAAAAGTGCCAACGAAAAGGATGATTTTAGCGAAGTTAACAGAAAGTATTATGTTGATGATACAGGTAAACTGCATCGCAACAAAGGCTTTAAGTAGCAACTTAGCGTGCTTAGCAATAGGTCGAAACTATGACTGACAACAAGAACAACGGATTGGAGGAGCTTTCAGGGCTCTTCCGTAATGAAAGCAAGAAGGGCGATATCTACTACGGTGGCAAGCTCAGCGATGGAACTGAAGTGGTTATGTTCCGTAACTCCTACTGGGAGGAAGGAAAGAACCGCCCCTATTTCCGTCTATACAAGAGAACGGAAGAGGGAACACAAGGAAAGAAAGCTGGAACAGTCCAAGACTAGATGAGTGACTTTAGCGACTGGCTGCAATCGGGTAAAAGTGAGAGAGTCTGGCTTTCAGACTCAATGACCGCTCTTGCTCAATTTGCATATATTAATCCTCTTCACAGATTAAAACATTGGGATGCTAAAAAGCATCGAAGGGTTGATTGTTGGCAACAACGAGAACAAAAATGTTACTACTGTGAAGCAGGTCTCTCCCAAATACACGATTATACTTATGGGATGTACATAGAGAAGGGAAACACCGAGATAAAATATCTCAGCACCACTCTTACAACTCATACATTATTCCAAAGAACATTTTCTCAAATGTTTGACAAGAATGAAAATCCCTGCGATTTGATATTTGCTTTTGAACGTACTAAAATTACGTCGCTTAAAGGAGCACGAGTCAATGGATACAGTATTAAATACACAAAAGATAAGGAAATGTTTGTTCCAGAAGTGATGCGCCCATCTCCACTCACTCCGCACCAAAACAAGGTGCGTGATTTCAAATGGGTTGTTCCAGAAGAAATCGTACTTAATCTAATTGATGATGATGGCAAACCATTCAATTTAATTGACTTGTTCTTGAAGATAAAAGACATTGCTCCCCGTCTAAGCGAAAAGAAAGCCAAAGCCTATGCCATTGGATTACTTGAAAATGGAATAATTGACGTAAGAAAGGCAAAGGAGTATAGACAGTGAGTGATTTTGAAATAGAAGATTTAGTAAGATACTTTCACAATGTAAAAAATAACAAAGGTGAATTGGTACCCATTATTGGAGAAGATAAACTAGCTGTAACATCAGTGTTAGCTTATTTATTAGAAGATACCAATTTTATGATTAACGCATACAGTGGGACAGGCAAGACTGTTATTATGAATGCAGTATTCCAACTGTTAGAGAACACGGGCATTCCTTATGTTGTTATTGAACAGTTATCTGATACAGCATTGTGGTATGATATGGAAAGGATAAACAATGCACGTTTCATTGCTATTCCTGAAGCACAGAAATGTCCCGAGAGTATCATTGAAATTTTAAAGACGTGGGCTGATGACCGACCTGCAGAAAGAAGACGCACTGATGTCACTATTCAGGACATACGACGACAGACACTTCATCCTAAATTTGTTTTTATGTGCAAAGCAGTGGAAAACACACGCGGTAATCTTTTTCTGGATGCAGAATTGGAACGTCGTTATATGATAACCCATACCAATCCCACAGTTAAACAGACAGAAGATGTGCTCAAGCAGAAACTTAGGGCTGCATCATCTCCCGATGGAGATTTACAAACGATGAGTGATGAAGAAATAAGTGGATTAAAGAAACATATAGTAGATTGTATCGTCCAGCGTGATGATTCACAGGCAGTTAAGATAAGAAATCCTTGTGCTCCATTTTTGTTTGATATTATCCCTACACTATTTCCTATTGCTAGAAGTAAAGTACATTACTTCTTAAAGATAATAAATGCCGTAGCCCGTTTCTTCCCTGATGATATAATGAGGGTAGAGAGGGAGGATGAAACATACGGATTGATAACTCCTAAACATAATTGGTTAGCAACTCAAATATATATTGATACCTTTGTTACCGAATGTTTGCAGATGCCATCGCACGGCATTGATATACTTCACCTCATTCCAGATAGCGAAATGGATAGCTACGGTATGATAAGCAGTGACGTTACAAAGATGTCCACTAAAGAAA
>Ga0098034_1000526_pt1 | contig 16172 bp, 20 predicted proteins | sample 2_EtaG_FD_77062 | JGI IMG/M metagenome (GOLD analysis project Ga0098034, IMG submission 77062) | Marine viral communities from the Subarctic Pacific Ocean - 2_ETSP_OMZ_AT15125 metaG | ecosystem: Environmental > Aquatic > Marine > Oceanic | place: Pacific Ocean | collected 2015-01-07
AAGCCGTCCACGACGCCGGCGGCCTGCTCTACTACGACGGCGCCAACCTCAACGCCATCCTCGGCAAGGTCCGCCCCGGCGACATGGGCTTCGACGTCATCCACATGAACCTGCACAAAACCTTCGCCACCCCCCACGGCGGCGGTGGCCCCGGCGCCGGCCCGGTGGGCGTCTCCCAACGCCTGCTCGACTACCTGCCCACCCCCATGGCGGGCCTGGACGAAGAGAGTGGCGACTACCACTGGATCGACACCGACACCCTGCCCACCAGCATCGGCCACCTCAGCGCCTTCATGGGCAACGCCGGCGTCCTCCTGCGCGCCTACTTCTACGCCATGGTGCTCGGCCGCGAAGGCATGATCCGCGTCGGCGAATACTCCACCCTCGCCGCCAACTACCTGCTCAAGCGCCTCGAAGCCATCGGCTGCCAGGCCGCCTACCCCGAGCGCCGCGCCAGCCACGAATTCATCCTCACCTTCGCCAAACAAGCGAAGGACAACCACGTCACCGCGCTCGACATCGCCAAGCGCCTGCTCGACTACAACCAGCACGCCCCCACCATCTACTTCCCGCTGCTGGTGCCCGAATGCTTCCTGATCGAGCCCACCGAAACCGAAACCAAGGAAGCCATGGACGACTTCATCGACGCCATGGCCAAAATCCTGGAAGAAGCCAACACCAACCCGGAGACCGTCACCGAAGCGCCGTTCACCCAGCCCGTGCGCCGGCTGGATGAGGTGAAGGCGGCGAAGGAGTTGGATTTGGTTTGGAGTGAGTGATGGTGCCGCTCTGACGGTTAGTTAGTCGTTACTATTTGAAGGGGCCTGTTCTGGCCCCTTTTTTGTGGGAAGTTTCGGGGAAGCGATGAGCGTAAAGAGAGTTAGTAGCCGGTCGAATCAGCTTATTCCGAAAAAGCTTTCTCATACATGTCAAAGAAATTATGAAAGCGGCCAGATCATCATGAAATTAATTATGATTCTTTCGTCTTTATTTTTATAATTTCTTTTTAATGCTCATGAAATTAATATGGAGAAGGTGAAATGAAAAAGATTGGGATTTCAAAAGAGGAACTTGATCGACTCGCTGAACTAGAAGTAGGTGAGTTGGTCGGAACGTTCGATTCTGAGCAGAAAGAGGTTTTGATGGTCCTGAGGTTCCACCTTCATGCAGAGAACCTTCTAGAAAGAATTATTTTAGTTAGCATTGATAGAGCAGATAAGCTTCTCGAAAAAGCCGGATTGAGTTTTCACCAAAAGCTCTGCTTGGTAGAGGCTCTCAGCGTTGTTGATGATAGGTACTTGGAGTCGTTAAGAAAAATAAATAAATTGAGAAATAATTGTGCGCACATGAAATCGGCTTCAATATCTATGCAGGAAATAGAGATGATAGGTCGGCCTCTTGGGAAAGAGTATACGAAATTAAAAAAAGAGTGTGGCAACGATGTCGTTCCTATGATGGAAGGAGTTTTTGCTAAGGTCGGAGGGCACCTCGTGGGGAGAACGCTGTTCTCTGAATTCTCAGTTGATGATGTTGAAGACGGAAAAGAGTCTAAGGCCGGTGAATAATAAAACGCAGATTGTTTCAGTTGCCGAGGAGATGGAGAGCATATATCGTTCCGGAAAATAATTAGTTTTGAATTTTTTAATCCCTTTTGTGTGAGTCCGGGACAGTTAGCGACAAGTCGTGCCCCGTAGCTCTGTGCCATCTAGCTGTTTGTTCGTTTGTTCGCCAAAAGGGGAAAAGATCAATAAGCCATTGTCTCGACACCGCCAAGTCCCCATTCCACTACAACCGGCACGCCCCAACCATCACTGCCGATGCGCCCATGCTTCCTCGCGGAGCACGCCGAAACCAAGGAAGCCATGGACGACTTCATCGACTCCGTGGTCAAGATCCTGAAAGAAATCAATACCAACCCCGAAACCGTCATCGAAGCACCGTTCACCCAGCCCGTGCGCAGGCTGGATGACGTGGAGGCAGAGAAGGAGTTGGGTTGGATTTGGAGTGAGTGATGGTGGGGTTTTAAAGGTTAGTTAGTCGTTACTATCGGAGGGGCGTTTTATTCGGCCCTTATTGTGCCTGCGCGACAAGTGAGTTCAGGTATTGACTTGTGATGTTGGCCACGTTTTTACTTTATCTTCGAGCAGGTAACTATCTAAGTAAGAAGCTCTGGTCGTGATAGACCGTGTACTTGGTTACTTAATAAAAAATAACGCTGCAAAAAATCTGCTAGGCATGAGCCGGACGGAACCTCTTAGTAGCGGACCTCGAGAAGTAGGCATTTGGTATGAGAACTGTTGGAAAACGGCGAAGTCAGACTCCACGTCGCCGAAAAGGCGAAGATCGACTCCGTTATATCGATCCGAAAAAAGTAAAACTACTTATCGGTAACGCCTTTCCATACCGTGCTCTAGCCAAAATGAATGATATTGACTTTGTCGGTCTAAATAACGAAGCGATTGTTCGTATGGTCAGCAGAGGAACGAAGCCCAATTACCTAGCAAAAGAACATCAGCATGCGATGCTGGGCATTGTTGACGAAATGGAAAGATATAACCGGAAGCTGATATTAAATCCCGAGTTAATGCGAGAGCGCTCCTTTAATTTCATTTGCCGGGACAATCTGTTCCGTCCGGACTTCGGAAATCACAGTTGATGAGCAGATTTATGGCTGCAAGGGGTCAAAGAAATAAGCGAAAAGGGGCAGTGTATGGCTGAAGTTAGAGAGTGCTTCGTGATCTCACCAATAGGAGAGGCAGAATCTGAAACTAGAAAACGGTCGGATCAAGTTCTAAGGCATATCATCCGGCCGGCCGTAGAAGAATGTGGCTATAAAGCGGTAAGGGCAGACGAAATAGACAAGCCTGGCATTATTACCAGCCAAGTCATACAGCATGTGGTTAGTGATCCTCTCGTGATAGCCGATCTCAGCGAGACGAACCCGAATGTTTTCTATGAGCTGGCCATTCGTCACGCCATAAAAAAGCCTCTTGTCCAAATTATACAAAAGGGCGAACGGATTCCTTTCGATATTGCAGGAACAAGGACTATTCATTTTGACCACCGAGATTTAGATAGCGTCGACGAGGCTAAAAAAGGAATTATTGAGCAAGTTAAATGGGTGGAACAAAACCCAAGCGATATCGAAACACCTATATCTCTTTCATTAGATCTTCAGGTGCTTCGCCAAAGTGAGGATCCCGAGAATCGATCTCTGGCTGAAATAGTTGCCTTGATAAATTCTATGCGACTTGGAATTGGTAAGCTAGAGGAAAAGGTATCAGGGGGAGGCGCTTTAGACTTAAACGTTTTGAAAGATTTTCACGAGGAGTTGGAGAGGCTGCCAGTACGAGTCGCGCAAGAGCTAACCGGGAGTTCTCGGTCAGTCCGAAAGAACAAAGTCATCGATCCATACGTTATTAGGGAACTTACAAGCGTGTTATCTCATCCCTCAAATGGGCCGATTTCTCTTCTGATAGTGTTGAGCTTTTATAGAGATCAGTTTCCATGGTTATATGAAATTGGAATGGAGGCATATCGTCGAGCCACTGCAGGCAATTGGGAGGGAGCGCGGGCAATTATCAAGGATTTACAGATGATGGCTGAAATGTCTCTTCGTAGTCCGCTAATGGAAGAGCTTGTTGGTAATAGAAAGGAGGCATATATGCTGATGGAGCAGCTTCCGTTCTTGCTGGAACGTGTAGTTGAAGAAGCGATGGTGCGTTCAAAGAAAAAGCCATAGCAAAGCATTGACGGGGACAATGCCGTTGAATGACGCGTTAGGTTTCCGAGCAAGGCTGATCAAAATCATGGAGCATGTATGTCGGTTCGACTCGAAGTAGTAGAGATATGGAATTACAAGTCCTGTAAAGAAACTAAAATTCAGTTGGAACAGTTTACGCCGTTAATTGGATATAACAACTCGGGGAAGTCCAATGTCATTTCGGCAATCCAATGGTTGTTACGAAAGTCGGTCTTGGATGAAGGGTCGTTCAATGACACGGAAAAACCTGTAGAGGTTGTCGGGCGGATTTCTGGCGTGTCGGAGCAAGCACTGGGTGTTTTAACTGCCGAACAGAAACAGAGAATTCAACCGTACGTTGATAACGGCATTCTAACGCTAAAGCGCGTGCAGGCGTCTCCCAGAGGAAAGTCGACAGATATCAAGTTGCATGTACTCAATCCGGAGAATTTACAATGGGCGGCAAATCCAACTGGTATTGATAATGCAATTTCGTCACTTCTACCGGAGCCAATCCGAATCGGCGCAATGGAAGATGCCGCAGAAGACTCTACGAAGGCAAAAACCACGACGACAATTGGGAAGCTACTTGCTCAATTCATTGAGCCCGTCCGGCAGGCCCATGAGGTTGAAATTAATCAGCATCTAGCCGAGGTTGAGCAACAACTATCCGCGGACGGTACATCACGACTCGAAGAGTTCGATATAATCGACCGGTCCATTAATCAGAAAATAAATGATCTGTTTCCTGGAATTGGTGTAAAGCTGCATTTTCCTGTCCCGAGCGTTGAAGATCTGATCAAGGCCGGAACCGTAAAGGTTTATGAAGATGCCGGGGTTGCGCGAGACTTCTCGTCATATGGGCATGGTGCGCAAAGAGCTATTCAAATGACGCTTGTCAGACACCTGGCTGAAGTAAGGCGTGGTGCTGGGCAGGCGGGTGTGACTACATTGCTCTTGATAGATGAGCCTGAACTATACCTACATCCATTCGCAATCGAGCATATCCGAAAGGCATTGAAAATCCTTTCTGAGAATGGGTACCAGATCATCGTGTCAACGCATTCTGCGCAAATGGTCACGGCGAAAGATGCTCAAGACTCAATACTTATCCGGAAGTCGCCCGCCGACGGAACGTTTGCACGTCGACGCTTACGTGACGCCATACAGATGGTTGTGCCAGATTCGATGCATGCGATGGAACAGTTATTTACTCTTGGACATGCAAGCCAATTACTTTTTTCAGATAAAGTGTTGCTAACGGAAGGGAAAACAGAGCTACGTCTGCTTCCGTTAATATTTGAGCACATCAATACCAAGACGCTTGGCCAGAATAAGATCGCGCTTATCGCGCAGAGCGGTGTAAACGATACCAAAAAATCAATGCAAATACTGCATGAAATGGATCTTCCATCGAAGGCGATCGTTGATCTTGACTACGCGTTCAAGGGTGGTATTAGCCATGGGTTTATTTCATCAGAAAATCCAGATGTTGCTGCTATCAAGCAGATCTTCGCGCGTCTTGCGGCAGCGAATCGAGTAACCCTTGATCAAACAGGCCTTCCTATGAAGGGTATCGTGAAGGCATCAGAGGCTTACGCTATTCTTGCGGAGGAGTTGGATGCCGCGCCGCATATCGACTCGCTTCACAATCTACTTCTTGGGCAGGGCATTTGGCTTTGGAAAAAGGGGTCTATTGAGAATCATCTTGGCTTACAGTCGAAAAATGAGCGAGCGTGGGTGCGCTTTCAAACTGAGCTTGATCGTATCGGAATAGAGGCACTATGCCCTGATCCTCGAAGTGTAAGTGACATGGTTGCGTGGGTTAAAGGGTAAAATATAATCGTTTTCTGCCGCCGACGTCCCTGATGGGCTGCCCTGAGATCGAGTGTTAGCCAGCAGGGCTTTTGAGGGAATCGTAATATTTTAGATGTACGTTGTTGATGAATATTAAGCCTGTACTGATTTAGAAATTGAAGGCGTGGCTGATATATAAGGCATCGGACCAACAAGATCTGGACTCGGATTGACCTTCTGCCTTTTGACGAAAGGCAGCCCCAGCGCATGGCCGGGGCCTGATCCCTACTGACTACTATCCCGAGTAACCGACAATCGACCATCTTCAACGGATACCGACACAGGCGTATCGATGTTGAACCCGGCTTGTTCCAGCCAGGTACCTTTGAGAAGAAGGAATGGAGTGATGCGGTTGCCGCTGTAAGGCTCGCTTTTCAGCGTGTAATCCCAGTGACCTTTGCGGACTTTCAGCTTGCGCTGTTTCATGATGTTGCTCCTTGTGCTTATTTCGAATTAAAAGCAATGGGTGGTCAGGAGGTTCGAAACAGCCACAAGAACTGCTCTGGGTATTTCCCGAAGGTGTTGTATTCCCCAGACCTCCCGACCCTTACAGGCCGTTTTTCAGGCACAAAAATACCGCAGTTGGTTCGGGTTGCGGTGAGGCCCGCTTGTGGGAGTTTCGACGCTCCTTATGGGAAAGTGTACTTCGATTTGCGGTACTGTCAATGCGTCCAGTGCGCAAGAGAGACGAGGGAGCTTTTCTCCTACACATATTTAAGCTATTACTTACGCTTAGCTGTGCTTGAGGGTGTTATTCAGTGCCGCCGCTCGGTTGATCGATGGGGGAAAGGGAGAAATATAAAGATGAAAGCAGGGAGCCCGTATTTAAAGGACGGCGCCGATTGGGCGGAGCATGAGTATTATCTTGTTGGTGATGAGGACGGCTTGCGTAACCTCATGGCGGCTTGCGAGGCGGCTATCGAGAATGGCGAGGCTCGACGGGAGGATCTTGGCGATTACATCGGCGTGAAATGCCTCAGCCCTACCTTCTTCGAAAAGCCCAATGAGGGTGCTTCGAACTTCGAGACCGGCATCGTCGTTGTAATGGTGGCGCTTGCCGTGGTTTTGATGCTGATTGGACTTTACACCGTTGGCTCCTGGCTGTTCTAGGTCGGTAGTTCTGACCTAGCAGCTTAACCTTTGCCGTTCCGGTGCTTGTCATTTGCCCCTGGCGCTGGCCGACCTCTTCCGCCACCAAACCATCCCCCCCGTCACGCTCAACACAATCACCGCCAACCCCAACACCGTCGCAACAACCCGATAACCCACTCCACCCACCGCCGCAATATGCAGGCTGGTCAGCCAGGTCGTCGCCGTGTTCCCCGCCGCTTCCCCGGTGGGCAGGTGGTGGCCCAGCAGGGCGCCGTCCGTGGCGTCCACGTACACCCAGGTCTCCCCGAACCGCTCGTTCACGTCGCTGCTGGTGCGTGCCATGAGTTTGAGGGCGTTCTTGTGCGGGGTGTAGGCGAAGCGTTCCAGGGCGTGGATGGTGAGGTCGCGATCTTTGGCCAGGGCTTCCAGGTGTTGGCGGGCGGCGTGGTAGCCGGGTTCCCAGCCGATGGGCGGTTGTGGGCTGGGGTTGGCCCGGGCGGGCACGGTGGCGAGCGGGTTTTCCTGGAAGCTGAGGAACAGGCCGGTGGTGGGGCGGTAGATTTCGTCGTAGAGGGTGAGGGCGACGCCGCTCCAGGCGAAGACGAGCAGCAGGGCCCAGGGCCAGAGGCCGCCGGCGCGGTGCAGGTCGAAGGTGCGTTTGTGGCCGCCGGCGCGCCAGCGGATTTGCCAGGCTTTGGCCCAGCGTGTCCAGAAGCGGCGGGGGCGGTGCCGGGCGTCGCGGCGGCGCGGTGGGGGGAAGGTGAGCCAGGCGCCGACGAAGCAGTCCAAGGTCCAGAGCAGGGCGACGACGCCGAAGATCCAGGTGCCGACGGTGCCCAGGGCCAGGGAGTGGTGCAGGCGGTAGACGAAGGGCATCAGGTTGGCGAGGCCCTGGCTCAGGTCGCCCCACAGGCGCCCGCCGAGGATCTGGCCGGTGTAGGGGTTCACGAACACTTCGTCGATGGGTAAGGCCGGCGCGCCCGGTTTGCGGCTCAGGAAGAAGCGCACCGGGCTGTGGGCGTCCGGGGGCGCGAGCATCATCCAGTGGACGTTGGCGTCGGGGTAGGCGGCGTCGACCTGGTCGCGCAGGGCGAAGGGCGAGAGCGGTTCGCTGTGCGCGGCCGGGGGCTCGACCTGCAGCCATTGCGGGTTGATCAGGGCGTCGCAGGGTGACGCTGTTGTCGGCGTTGGCGGGGCGTTCGTCCACGTAGGCGACGGTGCCGCCCAGGCTCAGGCCGGTGACGGCGTTGAGGTAATAGCGGCTTTGCAGGGCGGCGGTGTGCAGAGGTGCGTTGACCGCACCGGTTAAGCGGTGCTATTAATGGCACCACTGGTAACCTCAAGGTGCTCACCATGTCCGTGAAGTTCTCGGAAGACGTTGTCCCGCTTTCGGATCTGAAGATTAATCCCGGCAAAGTGATTGGTCGGGTTCAGGAATCCCACCGCCCTATGTTGCTGACTAGCCGTGGTCGCGGGGTGGCCGTCGTTCAGGGGTTGGAGGATTACGAGAAGACCGCGGAGGAGCTGCGGTTCGTGAAGGCGGTGGCACAGGGGCTGATGGACGCCCGCGAAGGCGATACGGTTTCCGTGGAGGAAGCGCGAAACGCCCTGGGTCTCAAGTAAATGGAGTTACGTGTCGCGCGCTCCGCCCTTGAGGACCTGAAAGCGATTCAGGCCTATTACGCGGATGAAGGGGTACCGCACATCGGCGATGAGTTTGTCACCGCTATTCTGGAAGATTCGGAGATACTGCGGCGTCATCCCGATGTGGGTAGAGCAGTGCCGGAATTCGGCATGGACCATATCCGGGAACGTATCCATCCGCCTTTTAGGGTCGTTTATCTGAGAACAGCCACGGAAGTCGTGCTTATCCGGGTATGGCGAAGCGAGAGGCAGCTCGAACTGCCGAATCAGTAATTGTCAGATCGGAAGCGGATGGTCGCCGGGTTTAACTTGATCAAGGCAAAGGACAGTTAGTCATTTTGAAAATGGGGGATAAATGACGATTCCGTTATCAACCTTGTTAAGTTTAGAGAACCTGGATCGCTACAAGCTGCATCTTGCTTGCTGGAATGGCGAAGTTCAGCCCTTGGATGTGTTCGTCAGGAACAAATCCGAGTGGGACGATTGGAACAGGTGGCGCTCCGCGAAGGATGAGTTCAATCGAGACTATGTCATTGCCTTCGCGGACTTCTACCATGAACCACATGTCTGGCTCTTTGGTGGCATATACCGGGTAACCGGGCGTGAAGCGGTAAACTTTTCCCATAGTTATACCGTGGAAAGGAGCGAAGAGCACGCTGACTTGATCGGCCGACTGAAGGTGCATCTTCCCCGGCCAGCCAGGGGGCGCTCCTTCAAGCTGGAGAACTATTATCAGAACATGTCGGTGTCGGAGATCCTCAGGGAGCCCTACACCGGTGAGCGTTTCCCCGGCTATGAAAGCATCACCTGCGATTTTCCGGAGTTGGAAGCGATATTTCGCGCCGTGCGCCCCGACTGGAAGGCGGCTCTTGAGAGCGTCAAAGGCGTTTACCTCATCGTCGATAAGAGTAATGGTAAAAAGTATGTCGGGGCGGCATACGGGACCTGGGGCATCTGGGCACGCTGGCAATGTTATGTGCAGACCGGCCATGGCTGGAATGATGAGTTGACGAAGCTCATCGCCGAAGAGGGGCTGGATTACGCACGCCGGAACTTTCGTATTTCTTTATTGGAGTACAGGCCAGCCAGAACCGATGACAACGTGATAATTGCCAGAGAGAGCTTCTGGAAAGAGGCCGTTTTGTCTCGCGTACCCCTTGGCTACAACAAGAATTAGTCTGTTCAATAAAAAGAAAAAGGAAAAATAAGCGTGAGGCACAAGGGAATCCTGACCAAGTGGAACGACGATCGAGGCTTCGGATTTATTACGTCTTCGGGCGGCGAAGAGCCGGTGTTCGTACATATTTCCGCGTTTGCCCGGGGGCAGGAGCGGCCGGTGCTGAATCGTTCCCTGACCTATCGGTTGGTTCGGGATGAAAAGCAGCGGCCGCGCGCGGCGGACGTGCGTTTCATGGTCAGCCGCCGGCGGCCGGCGCGTCAAAAAAGCCGTGGGCTGATACCGGCCGCCCTGGTGGTTGCCGCCTTCTTCGGCGGATTGGCGGCGCTGGTACCGCCACCGGAATGGCAGCGTCTCGCTGGCTTTTACACGCTGGGCAGCGTGGTCACCTTTCTTTTTTACGGCCTGGATAAGCGGGCGGCGACGCGCGGCGGCTGGCGCACCTCCGAGGCGCGGCTGCATCTTTTCGAGCTGCTGGGCGGCTGGCCCGGTGCTTTGCTGGCGCAACGAGTATTTCGCCACAAGACCCGCAAGGCGGAGTTCCAGGTGGTGTTTTATCTGGCGGTGGCCGCCAACCTGGGGGCGCTGGGCTGGCTGCTTTGTGCGGACGCTGGGGTCGATCTGCGTTCCACGGTCGGTCTCACGCAAGTCACTCTAGGATGGCTGCAGGGTTTCGCCTCCTAACCTAGGGAAGTATAAGCCATGGCTTACAAATATTTGCGATTTCTCCGATAGTGCGGACGCTGCTTATTCAGGAAGCTGGGCGCTGAGCTATTTAGCGGACGGTCGATAGAATGGACTTCTGGCGAAGCGGCGAAATAAAGAACAACGAGAGTTTGAGCGGCTTCGAAGCCGCGGTTCTGGGTACGCGCCCCACGACCGCGTTGGCCACCCTGGCCGCTGTCTCCTTCGTTATTCTGGTCTCGGTCATGTACCTGCCCGACGCCTGGCTGGACTCAGACTGGTTCCAGGTGCTGATGCCGGTTTCGTTCAAGCTCGCCGTGGCACGCTGGATCCACGCCGACGCGCTGGCGCGCGGATGGCTTCCATCCCGGGCGATATTTTATGTCTGCTTTACGTTGATCTCGCTGTTGATCGGTTATCCGGCTTATCTGTTGATGTCCCGGGGGTGGAAGGGCGCGTTGGTGACGGCGGGCAAAGCACTGGGGTTACTGGTACTTTTGTCGATTCTGGCCGTCGTTGCCTCTTTAGTCCTGGAATCGGTAATGGCCAAAATTACCGAAACTATGAGGTAATGCATCGTAGTTATACAGTGTCGAGGATACCCCATGAGCGTCACCACCGTTCGTCTTCAGGCAGACGCTGGAGGCCATGGGGGCCGACGCCCAGGGGAAGGTGGTGGACGCCGGCGAGGTGCATGATTGGCTCGCTAGTTGGGGCACCGAGGATGCGCGGGATGCACCGGGGTCGGGACGGTGAAACGGGTTTACACGGACATAGCCACGAACAGGGGGTGCCATGACCGCGAGCACAGTGGCGTTGTGGAGTTGCGGGCTGTTCTTTCTCACCGGTCTGCTGACCGGGGTTTGGAAGTACGTTCAGATCAGAGGCAGTGACAAAGCCCGGGCGCATTACTATGTGGATGTCGCCCACCGGGCCAGCCTGATGTACGCCTTCGCCTGCCTGGTGCTGGAGCGCTTTGCTTCGCTCAGCGTCTGGCCGGAGTGGGTCAACGTGCTGGCGGTGTTGGCGTCGGTGCTCTTCTTCGCGTTGGCGGTGGGCAGCTACATTCTGCACGGCGCCCTCAAGGACACGCGCAACCAGCTGCAGAAGCCGCACGCGTTCGGTTCCGGGTTTCTGCCCGCCTGGCTGATGACCGCCTTCATGTGGGCCCTGGTGGCCGGGGAGATCGGCGGCTTCCTGGTGCTGTTCGCCGGCTTCGCCGCCGCCTAGGCGACGCCGCTGGCGAGGGCGGGGCGGATCAGTCGCCGCCGGTGGGGGTGACCCGCCAGATCGTATTGGACAGATCATCGGCGATGATCAGCGCGCCCTCCGGGTCCACGGTGACGCCCACGGGCCGGCCGCGGGCCTTGCCGTCCTCGTTGAGGAAGCCGGTGGCGAAGTCGATGGGCTCGCCGGCGGGTTCGCCGTTCTGGAACGGCACGAACACCACCTTGAAGCCCACCGGCACGCTGCGGTTCCAGCTGCCGTGCTGGCCGACGAAGGCGCCCTGCGCGAACTGCCCGCCCATGTTCCCATCGGAGAAGTCCACGCCCAGTGCGGCCACGTGGGAGCCGAGCGCGTAATCCGGTTGGATGGCGCTTTCCACTTTTTCCGGCTTCGGCGGTTTGACGCGGGTGTCCACGTTGTCGCCCCAGTAGCTGTAGGGCCAGCCGTAGAAGGCGCCTTCTTGCACCGAGGTCAGGTAATCCGGCACCAGGTTGGCGCCCAGTTCGTCCCGTTCGTTGACCACCGTCCAGAGCTGGTCCGTATCCGGGTGGATGGCGAAGGCAGTGGGGTTGCGCAGGCCGGTGGCGTAGGGCTTGTGCCGGCCGGTCTCCGCGTCGATCTGCCAGACCATGGCGCGGTCTTCCTCCACGTCCATGCCCCGTTCGCCGATGTTGCTGTTGGAGCCGATGCCCACGTAGAGGAATTCACCGTCGGGGCCGGCGGTCATCGCCTTGGTCCAGTGGTGGTTGATCTTCGCCGGCAGGTCGGTGACTTTCTCCGGCGGGCCGCTGGCCCGGGTCTGACCCTCGCTGTAGTCGAAGCGCACCAGGGCGTCCTGGTTGGCGACATAGAGGGTGTCGTCGATCAGCGCCAGGCCGTAGGGGGCGTTCAGGTTATCGGCGAACACTTCCCGGGTCTCGTAGCGGCCGTCGCCGTTGTCGTCGCGCAGCAGGGTGAGCCGGTTGCCCGGTTTCACCGAGGTGGTGCCCTGCTTCTTGATGTAGCCGGCGATCACGTCCTTGGGCCGCATGGCCGGCGCCTTGCCGCCGCCGGAGCCTTCCGCCACCAGGATGTCGCCGTTGGGCAGCACCAGGGTCTGGCGCGGAATCTTCATGTCCTTGGCGATGGCTTCGATCTGGTAGCCGTCCGGCACCGTGGGCTTCTCATCGCCCCATTCGGTGGGCGTGGAAATGTCCATGCTGGGCAGCAGCCCGCGGCTGGGTTCGGGCAGCGTCGGGTTGGGGCCGGTCTCCGGCGGTGCCGGGTCGCCACCGCAGGCGGTCAAGGTGGAGAGCGTGGCCAGCGCGAACAGCGCCAGCGCCGGAATTGAAATCGTCTTAGCGTGCATGAGCCACCTCCCGGGCGCGCAGCCCCGCATATCCAATCCAGCTGGCGATCAGCGCCAGCAAGGTCACCACCACCGACAGCCACAGGCCTGCGGGCATGGCCGCCCAGCCGTCCTTCGCGTGGACCAGCGCGTTGATGAAGCCCACGGCCATCATCACCAGCAGCACGATTAAATAGGCGAAGTGTTTACCGGTGCGCTGCCGCCCGCTGACCAGGCACTCGATCAGCGCCCACAGCGTCACCAGGGCGCCCGTCAGCATGGCGCCGGCGATCAGCCAGGAGGCGAAGTTGGTCCACTGCACTTCATAGGTGGACGAATAGGCCAGGTCGCTGAGCAGCGCGCCCAGGAACAGCGGCAGTGGGAAGGCAAGCAGGATGGCGTGCAGCGGATGCAGCGCACGCGGGTAATCCGTTACGTTGTTGTCAGCCATGACGTGTCTCTCGCTTTTTGAGGCTCCTCCCGTGCTACGCCCCTTTCGCGACTAATGCAAAGGGGTAAGCGCGTGCTCCATCAAATAGCCGGCGAATTTTAATATCTTTAATAGTTTGAGCGATGGCACGGCTATTGCTTCGGCTCTCGCATGACTCAACACTCTGACCCCATGAACGAGCGCGTGGACGCCGTGCGGCGCAAGCTGGACGTGGACGTCTGCAGCCTCTACCTCGCCCACCCGGACCGGCAAAGCCTGGAAATCGTCGCCACCAGCGGCCTGCACCGGAGCGTGATCGGCAAGCAGTTGAGCTATGACCAGGGCCTCACCGGCAAAGTGGCCCGCACCCGCCGGCCGGTGGTGGCCCGGGTGATCCAGGACCACGCCGACTACTTCCATGTGGCGGGCTCCGGCGAGGAGCGTTTCAAGAGCTACCTGGGCATCCCTTTGGAGCACGACGACGCGCTGTACGGCGTGCTGGTGGTGCAGACCGAGCAGACCAAAACCTTCTTCCACCGGCATATCCAGGAGGTGCACAGCGCCGGGCGGGATCTGATGGCGTCATTGATGGTGCTGACTTAGCCTGATCAACCTTGACATACTATATATAGTATACATATCATATTTGGTATGTGGGATGTATTCGAGCACAGGAAAGTGGCAAAGAGTCTGACGGCGGCGCCCGTCGAGGTTCGTAAGCGGTATGAGAAGTGGAAGGACATTGTCGCTATCTCGGGGCCGCAGGGACTGCGGGCGATCCGGGGGTTCAACGACGAGGCTTTGTCCGGCAAGTGGAAAGGTTTCCGGTCTTCACGACTCAACATCCAGTACCGCGTCATTTACCAGGTTCATAAGGATAAGGTGCTCGTACAGGTAGAGAAGGTCACTCCCCACGATTACGGGAGGCAATGAAATGAGTGAGTATCGTAAAGCGAAAAAGGGTATCGAGGTCTCCGTCGGCGAGTCCGTCCGGATACTGCGTGAGCTGCAGGAGATGAGCCAGAACGACCTGGCCACCGCCACGGGCATCGCGCAGTCCACCCTCTCCGCCATTGAGAACGACCGCGTGCGCCTGGGCGTGGAGCGCGCCAAAGTCCTGGCCCGTGCTTTGCGTTGCCACCCGGCGGTGCTGGTATTTCCCGGCTGGGATGTAGGGGAAGACTCCGCTGCCTAAACATCGAGACTCGATACCTGCGAGGCCGATTCAGACTGGCCGCTTCGACCCCGCAGCTTCGATGACGCGGACAGATTCATCTCCTGAGATTTGTAACCTTTTGAATGTTCTGGTTTTATTGGTCTCTTATTGGGGATTATCAGTGACATATCGGGGGATGCAATGGGTAAAAAAATAATCAGGGACACCCTGGAGAACGAGGAACGGCTCAAAACATTCGCGGTGCTGAACGAGATGACGGTGGAGGCGGCCAGGGAAATCCTGCAGCGCCTGCTGGAGAGGCCCGGGATTTCCGACGAGGTGAACAAGTACGTCTTCTCGGAGGACCGCAGCGACGAATTCAGAGGCTACGTCGCCGGGGACGAAAAAGGCTACCAACGGGGCCATGAGACCGGTTTCTTTAAAGGCGTACTTCTGGGCGCCCTGGCCGGGGCCGGCGCCGTGGCGGCTTACGTCGTCGGCAAGAAATAGAGGCGACCAGGCCGGCGGCGGGGCACGCGACGGAGCCCGCCCCGGGGCCGCCGGTCAGCACGGACCAAGACGAACCGCCCCAAAACCGGGATAATGGCGCCCACTGAAGGCCATGGCGCGCCCCACTCCTTAATTCCGGTAGTTCCCCCATGCAGATCAACGTCAATTTCCTCGACAACCTCCGCCTCGAAGCCAAGTTCGACGACTTCACCGTGGTCACCGACCAGCCGATCCGCTACAAAGGCGATGGCTCGGCGCCCAGCCCGTTCGATTACTTCCTGGCGTCGTCGGCGTTGTGCGCGGCCTATTTCGTGCGGGTGTACTGCAAGGCGCGGGACATTCCCACGGACAATATCCGGCTGTCGCAAAACAACATCGTCGACCCGGAGAACCGCTACAACCAGATCTTCAAGATTCAGGTGGAGCTGCCGGAGGACATCTCCGACAAGGACCGGCAGGGCATCCTGCGTTCCATCGACCGCTGCACGGTGAAGAAGGTGGTGCAGACCGGGCCGGAGTTCGAGATCGAGACGGTGGAGAATCTGGACGAGGACGCCCAGGCGCTGCTGATGGCCGGCATCGACGGCGAGGCGCGCACCTACATCGAGGGCAAGGACCGGCCCCTGGAAGAGACCATCGCCACCATGACCGGGCTTCTCGAGGACCTGGGCATGAAGATCGAGATCGCTTCCTGGCGCAATATCGTGCCGCACGTCTGGTCGCTGCACATTCGCGACGCGGCCTCGCCGATGTGCTTCACCAACGGCAAGGGCGCCACCAAGGAGAGTGCGCTGTGCTCCGCGCTGGGCGAGTTCATCGAGCGGCTGAGCTGTAACTTCTTCTATAACGATCAGTACTTCGGCGAGGAGATCGCCAACAGCGCCTTCGTGCATTACCCCAACGAGCAGTGGTTCCAGCCGGGCCCTAACGATGAATTGCCCGAAGAGATTCTGGACGCCCATTGCCGGGCGATCTTCGACCCCGAGCGCGAGCTGGGCGGCTCCAATCTGGTCGACACCAATTCCGGCAACGAGGCGCGCGGCATCTGCTCGCTGCCGTTCCAGCGCCGCTCCGATGGCGAGACGGTGTGGTTCCCGTCCAACCTGATCGAGAACCTCTACCTGAGCAACGGCATGAGCGCCGGCAACACGCTGGCGGAAGCGCAAGTGCAGTGCCTGTCGGAGATCTTCGAGCGGGCGGTGAAGAAGCAAATCATCGAGGAGGAACTGGCGCTGCCGGATGTGCCGAAAGCGGTGCTGGCGAAGTACCCGAACCTGGTGGAAGGCGTCGAAGCGCTGGAGGCCCAGGGCTTCCCGGTGCTGGTCA
>Ga0098034_1000529_pt1 | contig 16139 bp, 8 predicted proteins | sample 2_EtaG_FD_77062 | JGI IMG/M metagenome (GOLD analysis project Ga0098034, IMG submission 77062) | Marine viral communities from the Subarctic Pacific Ocean - 2_ETSP_OMZ_AT15125 metaG | ecosystem: Environmental > Aquatic > Marine > Oceanic | place: Pacific Ocean | collected 2015-01-07
AGAAATTAGATTTAAACTTTACTGGTGAAGATTGGAACGTTTCTGTTAGCAATGTTACCGCTAACTTCCTAGAGAATACAGGGTTTGAAATAACTAGTGGAACTTGGCAGGTAGACGACTCAACTAGTGCTGGTAAGCAGATTACATGTGTAGGGGCGGGGATTATATCCATTCCAAGCCAGCAAGCATTTGGAACGTGGGAATTTGAGTTAAGCAAGGATGCTGCATCAAATCCTTTAATAGGATTCGTAATGGATTCAGTTCAGGCAGGGAACGCTGCGCTTGGTTATCAGATGACCATAACGGCAAGTGAAGCCATTTTCTTGAGAAGAATTACGGGCGGAGGGTCCACGACCGTATTCTCTACGGCAGCGGGCGTCATTGCTACAGACGAATTTGTAAGGGTGGTTATAACCAGAGATGCGTCGGGAACTTTTGAGATTTTCGTGAATGAGACTTCTATTGATACAGGAGGAGACACTGCTTATGTCGATTCTTCATTCTTGGTTCTGGAATTAGATACAGGCGACGCAATTAGGAGTATAAGATTTTATCCAACTGTCTAATCACCACTTTAATATATGACTGACAAAATTTTAGAAAGTAAGTTCAGATCCTTTCAGGAATGCACAAAGAAGGAACTTTTGAATTTGCACGAAACTAACCGTTTGATCATGGCAACAATTGATAATATAAAAGACAATCATTTGGCACATTTAGGAGAGAAGATATCGAACATGGAAAATAAGATAGGGAATTTGGCAACAGAGGTTTCGTGGCTGAAAAAGATACAGTGGGCACAGCTAACTGGCAGCATAGGGTCACTGGGTGGAATAGCTTATTTAATAACCCAATCACTTGTATAATAATTTACAAATTAGACTGAATAATGGCTACAGAGAGTGAACTGAGACAGCTGGTATTGAACTCAAGTGCGAATAGGGCAACTATTTGGGGTTCGTCAAAATCACGTCAGTGGAAACATATTATTTAACCTAAATTACCGTGAGTACAAGTCAAAAATTACAAAAGCCAAAAATCATAAACATTACGGGAAGCTCGATTCGTATTGCCCATCCCGACATATCTGGCAATATAAGTACTACTTTAGCTGCGCCCGCATTAGCGGCAGCAGAGTCTATAACGGTACTAGATAACGACGGGTTCGCTAATGCGGATTGGATGGTTGTTGGTTCAATCGGGGATAATCAAACTGAAACAACAGTAGGGGATGCAGCTGTTACAAGAGGATCAACAATAGCTGTTACTAATCACCTCTCCTTTGACCACGAATTGGATGCCAAAGTTACAAAGATTAACGAGAGAGGAATAACTATATACGGGGCTGCAACTGACGGTGGAGCAGGAACCATTATAGAGTCCATTGACGCAAAGACAGCTTCTGGTCGACAATTGGCTGACGCTCAAATGGTCCAGTGGGACAGACCTTATACTGAATATACGCTCCAGGCTGCTACTGATACACCTTATGCTTATTATTATGTCAAATTCACCGATGGGACCACGACTAGTGATGCGAGTGACTACATTGCTGCTGCTGGTTTGGTTTATAATTCTGCTGAGAACTTTATTAACCAAGCTTTACGGATAACCGGTAGCAGGATAACAGGCGTAATTACGAGAGAAATGTGCGTAGAATGGGCTAATGACTGTCAATCTGCTATTTCTCAATTCGTGTATCAGGATCCAACCACAGGAGAGTATATGCAAATGGATTGGGATTTTGAGGTAACTGAAGATATAAGCTCAATGGTGCTTACCACTTATGAGAATGAATATGCCCTGACGGGCCTTGACCCTGACCCCAAGTATATAAACGACAGAGCTATCATAGGCGTAAGGCTAGGGTCGGAGGGGAATTTGCAAAAACAAACAATAGACGCTTACGATGACGAAACGGCAGCTTATACTCGTTCACGATTAAACGGAGCAGCGGCAGCGAATGATGTCCTCCTTACTCTGGATAGTGTTTACGACTTTGATGCCTCTGGCACGATCTATGCAAGTGGAAGTTCTTACGCCTATACCGTTAAGGATGGAACTAACGCAACATTGGCAATGGCATATACGGATGCTTCTCCGGAGGTGGCCACGACTTTATCAGCTCCCACGGCAGTCGCTGACTTAACACTGACGGTTACTTCAATTGCTGGGTTTTCTGCCAGTGATTTTATAGAAGTTACGGATGGGACAAACACTCAAGTGTTTCAAATAAACGGCGCACCAGCTGGTAATACCATTGCTTTGTCACAAAGTGTAGCTTTTGTGTTTGCAGCTACTACGACTGTAACCGTTGTCGAATCAACAGAGATAACGGCTACAATAGCTGACAACAGCGTTGTGTGGCAAAGCATACAACCCGGTTTGCCGAAGAGATATACCATTTATGGTGGTAAAATAATTCTAAATAAACCGCCAAGTTCGGAACATACCAATCGTCCACTCAAGATTAGATACTTCAAAGAACTTACTCGTTTAACAGAAGCTTCGGATACAACGCCTGTACCTTTCACTAACGTGTTCCAATATTATATTGGTTCAATGATAGAGAGAAGGAAGGGGAACGCAGAAAAAGCGTTAGAACTTATGCAGGTGTTCAATAATGCAGTGCTTTCAAACGCTTTAAAGAACAAGGCTCCAACTACTGATGAATATACCTATCATTATTATGAGGATTATTCACCAGGGGGGGGCAAGATCACTAATAGAAATAATAACTATACTTGGTAATGCTAGTACAAAATTTTAACACTTTAAAAGGAGCTAATACGAATGTATCACCATTCTTAATGCCAGAGGGGACGGCTGTGGTTTTAAATGGCTGTAATCCTACATACAAGCTGGGGGCCTTAATAAAGGACCTTGGTTACAGCAGGGTTAGCACGCAGATAGAGAATAGTAAAAGTATAACGGGGCTGTTTAATTTTAGGCAAGTACCGGGCACAGAGAAGATGTTAGCCACCGTAAATGACGCAGATGGGGACGACGATACTCAGTTGTTTTATAAAACAGCTGCTGGAGCGTGGACGGAGATAGCTGGGGCAGAAGCTACATGGAATGGGTACGAGGATATAAACGTAGAAATGGAGAACTTTATCGGATACTGTTTCTTTGTAGGTCATGGGGACACAGACGGATTTTTGCCTGTAGGGAGCTTGACTGGCACAACGTGGTCAGACGCTGTAAATGTTACTAATATGCCAGGGGCGAAATATATTAAAAGATACAGGGACAGACTGTACTTAGGTAATTGCGACAGTGCGGGAACAGCTTATCCTTATAGGGTTTATTTCTCTAGTGTCCCGTCCGCAGGGGCGATAACATGGACTGTTGCGAGTGACTTTATTGATGTGGACTATAGTGAACAGATAACAGGGTTAGGAGAAAACTGGGACAGATTAGTTATATTTACTGAATATAGTGCATACACCTACAATCAGGAACAAAAGAAGAAGGTTTGGGACATAGGTTGTTCTAACCATAGAACTATAAGAACCCAGGGAGAGTATATGTTCTGGGCTAATAGGGATGGGGTTTGGCTATCTGTGAGCGGAGGTTACCCACAGAATATAGCTGGTAATGTAATAGATTTCTTTAGAAACGGTACTCCAAATAATTTCTTTGCTGAATTGATTGACGAAGAATACATACTATATGTAGGAGACGTAACAGTGAACGGGGTGGCTTATAGCAATACTGAACTGATTTTTAATATCCCTACTCAAACATGGAGGTGGAGAGAGAATACAGATAATATGACCATATTTGCTCGTTTTAATGATAGCGGGAAATTGAGAAGGTATATGGGTGATGATGACGGGAATGTATGGGATAAAAGTAAATATACTGATACAAGCCTTGTTTATACTGACACTACGGTTAGCGGAACAGGAGTATCAATTGCTGCTAACTTTGAGTTAGCTCCTATGTTTTTAGGGGACGTTAGTTTTAACAAACGTATAAAAGAGATCCATGCCTTTGCAGAAAGAGCTGGAGGATTAAAGTTGAAGTACAGGGTTGTTGATAAAAACTCACGTGCGTTAACAGAATACATTGAGCTGGGAGAGCTGACGCAATACGTAAGCACATTTGATGTGGAAACTGAAGGAGGAGTGTTGCTACAAGTAGCAGGATCAGAATACGGGAGTAATCCTTTTTGGTCATTTTTTGGATTTGCAATGGACGTTGAAAAACAATCTGACATACTTAACTAATATAATTTGCCTACAATACTCTCACTGGGCTTCGTCCATAACAGGAAGGACCAGGATTTACAAAAAGGTAATGGGTTAACACCACCACAAGCCCCTATTTCTATACCTAATTTAGAGGCGGTAATTCCTGATAACTCAATCCCTTATGATAAGACCTCGATAGATACTTTACTGGTGAACCAGTACGTTAAGGGTGGGGCAACAGGGTATGATGCAGGGACAGGGTTTTGGCTGGGGAATGACGGCAGTGCTTATAAATTTTTCATAGGAGATAGTGCTGGGGATAAGATGACATGGGACGGATCCACCTTAACCATTACGGGTTCGTTAGTAGCTGGTTCGATTCATATACCAGATCTTGATACGACTGATAGCAGTTTTCATGTTGATACAACTGGGAATATGTGGATAGGAGCTACTCAGAGTGATTTTACCTCAAGTAATGAGAACGCAGAGGTGTATTTTTTGGCAAATGGTAGCGGGTTTTTAAAATCTAATTTACAGGTAGGGCTTACTGCAGGAGATAATATAGCTATAGACGGTGGTAATTTAAGGATAAGGTCTAGCAATTATGTATCAGGGGCACTGGGTGCAGGGTTCACTTTAGAGCCAGACTTATTAGAGGTGGGGAATATTTCAGCTAGGGGTAAATTTCAAACAGCGAACTTTGTTACTAATAATATATCTGCGGTTAGCGGAGATATAGTGGTGGTGATAGGGTCCGATGTTTTAGATACTGATATGACAGCTTTAGATGCTAGTACTTTAACAATAAGCGGCGATGTTACCTTTGCGGTAAATGATGTAATTAGAATAAAATCAGGAGCAGACGATGAGTGGATGACGGTTACTAATACAGGTTCAGCGCCAACCTATGTAGTCACAAGAGATGAGGGTGCAGGATATGCGGCTGACTCTAATCCAGCTTGGCAGAAGGGTACGGCGGTAGTTAATTTTGGCCCATCTGGGCAGGGTGGAGTGTTCATTACAGCTAATGATACTAATGCTCCATTTGTTTCTATATTTGAACACGCTGGCTCACCTTGGAGTACGATCACTACACATTTGAGATTAGGTAATTTGAATGGGTTTTTAGATTATGTTGCGGACGCTTATGGTATAGGAGTTGGAGTTACTAATGATTCTTTAACGTATGACACGACCAATGGGTTAAGGGTTTCAGGTACAGTGACGGTTAAGGCTGGGTCTACTTTGAATACGATGCCGTCTGACGAAAACCTTGCTGCGTATTGGAGCTTTGATGAACAGGCTGGAAGTACGGCGATAGACGAGACTAATAACGGGAATAACGGGGTTATTACTGGTGCGACTTATGACACAGGTGTGTCAGGCACAGCACTTCACTTTGACGCAGGACCAGAGGTAGTGACTGTTTCCGCTGAATCCGCCATTGATAACCTGTTTGCTACTGGCGGAACCGTTTCCTGCTGGGTGAACATTGATAGTGATGGGGGACTCCATTCAGGCAGGATTCTACAGAAAGCGCCAAATGGGCTTTTAAATGGATGGGTTTTGTATACCGGGAGCGAAACGGTGGATGGTGTAAGGCTGAACTTTTTTGTTAACTTTGACGGAGGCGGAAACAGCCGTGGAAAGTGGGTGTCTGACACGAACACGCGTTATCCTTTAAATGAATGGGTTCACGTAGCCGTGACATATGACGGTAGCAGCACATCTAACGTGCCAATATTCTATTTGAACGGGGTTGCGCTAGGTAACTTGACGATAAATGAAACGCCATCTGGGGCAATAGAAGATGACTCATCAAGAGACTTATATATCGGAAATGACATTGACCAAACAAATGAATTTGATGGGCATTTAGACGAGATTAGGCTTTACGACTCCGTGTTGACTGCTTTAGAGATTTATACTCTTTATCAGCATCCTGGTGGAGTTTCTCCGCAGGGCGTTAAACAGTTGGGTGGGAAATATACGACTGCGCCTAGTGGCGCTAGGGTGCAATTATTCCCTGATTCTAACACCGGTCTATTGGCCGAGGATTCTGGTGGCAACAATGTACTGGAAGTGATTGTAGGTGGGTCAGATGTAGGAGATGTGATATTGGGCGAGGAGGCTAGTGGTGAGTACGCGAAATGGGATGATAGTGCTGCGGAATTTTTGATCAACGGCCAGAAGGCTGCGACTATTAAAGATAGGGCAAACACCTTGTTTGAAGAGTTCTTTTTTAAAGGCAATAGCCAGGATGGTTTCACTGAGACACCTGGAACAGGTTCTATTACCAGAACTTTTATAACCACAGAATTGGACAGCGGTGCAACGCATAGTTGTTCTATTAGTGGAGACGTAAGCATAGACGCGGCTAGTAGTTTTGAATTTGGAGTAGCAATGAAAATGGAGTCGATCAGTGACATAGACGGATTTATTGGAATAGAGAACTGGGGTGGTTTGAATATCGCAAATAACGGTGTAGAGACAGCGAAGCACATAGGGTTTTATGTTGTTGAGGGTGTTCTTTATGCTTCTAATGCAAATAATACGACTCAAACAACTACTAACATTAGTGCGGGATTAACTTTAACAGACTACAATGTTTATAGGTTGGAATATACTGCGTCTACAGATGTTAAGTTTTATGTAAACGATACCTTGGTAGCTACGCATACAACGAATTTGCCTGCTGCGGCAATGGGGATCCCATATCTTGGTGTAGAGTCTCAGGTTGGTACTCAGATGATGATTCTCTACAACAATTATTATATTAAGATTTTATTGTAATGGCTAAAGTAAAACTAAATCCAGAACCAGGAAATATAACCCTTTATCAAATGAAGATCCTTTTATGCACCTTATTGAAGGATAAAGAAATAAACGAAACAGATGTTCCTGAATCTGTAAAAAAACATTTTAAGAAAATAACCCAATAACATGCCAAAATGGAAAGTCCCAAAAGATATACTGGATATGATCCCTGATATCCCTGGTTTAAATACCACGACAGTGGCCATAAGAATTGATCGTCTATTAAAAGGGAAGAAGGTAGAAATAGTAATTGACGGTAAGCTGTACGATATAGACGGAGATAAATATCTTGACGTATTAAGTCAGATTAAGTCTGGTTTAAAGAATATTACAATTAGCGGTATCATGTTTGGTTCGCCATTCCAGGATCTGGGGGGGCAAACCTTTGGCGTAAACAGTTCTGTAGTTAAAAAGCTTTTAGAAGAGCCTGCAAACTTCGAGGCATTTATAGGTCAGGGGGTTTTTCCAGAAAGCAAGGTTGTTCCTTATGTTGGCCCTACAGGGGCTACGTCTGGATCTACTTTAAATCTTGAGCAAGGTGAAGTTTCTGGGGGGGGAGGGCAAGTGGGGGGGCCAAACTTTAAAGATAATAAGAGCAAGGTGGTTGATGTTGAATCATTTGGTGCGCCAAAAGGGCAACAGGCTACCGCAGGAGCTGACGATCTACCAGAAGGGTTTAAATTAGAACCTATGCCAGGTACTGGTCAGCTCGTACCTATCCCAGATACTCACGGTTTCACGCCTGAAGGGAAGCTAGTTCCTTTAGATCAATTAGCTCCGTCAACGGGGCTACCCGGGCAGCAGCCTATAGCAAGTTTTTCTGATGGTGCAAAGAAACTAGTAGACCAAGCTTTACTTGAGAAGGATATTACTACAGATTTAGCTCAACAACCTTTCTGGAAGAATAATGCTTATAAGGTAGAGGCATTTAAAATGCTTAACCAAATAATGGGTTCACCAGAGTCGCTGGCAAAATACGTGAAGGAGAAAGGATTAACAGATTTGCAACAATATGACTGGTGGAATGGTAATGACAATAAGCAGGCGGCGTTTCAGTTAATAGAATCGGGGCAAGTAGATCAGATTTCTGATGCAGTCATAAATGTACCAGGGGGGCAAATACCTGATCAAATAGGGTCAGGGGTAGTAGGTACACCGACCACTACAATAACTGATGAGACAGGTGCGACAATAGAGGCTCCTGGACCTGCGGCTCCTGGTGATCCTGGTACTGATCCTGGTACTGATCCTGGTGACATTGACGCTGACGCGGAAGCTAAACGACAGCAATTTAAAGATGAGTTAGACAAGGCTTTGGCGGCAGGGACTATAAATCAGGATATATATGACATGTTCCTGCTTACCTATGACACATGGGACCCTAACATAGACGTAGATAGTAAGGCTATATTGGATAAGTTTGGCGAGATTAAAGAAAGCACTATTGATCCATATTTTAAAGAGCAAATTAATATAGTAACCGAGGGGCTAAAAAGCTCGATAGCTTTCCAGGAACAACAAAGGGAGATAGAGCTTGAGACAGAGAAGGCTTTGGCGGGACAGAAGATAATGCAAGCTAAAGGCGATTTAGAAAAAGCTGGATTAACATTTAGTGGACAGGGCGTAGAGCAGCTGGGGCAGCTTGCTGCGGTTGGTCAACCAGAAGCAGAGGGGTCGGCTATACCGTCACAAACTGCTGTAATAAATCCTAAAGCGGGTATGACGGCAATAGAAGCGCCTTTCGGAGGTGCGTTCTATGAGGGGACGGTTAACCAGGCTAATAGATTATTAAGTACAAGTTCTTTGGCTAAATATAAAAAGAATCTGCAACTTCTTGGGGAGAGCGCAGAGACTCAATTGGGTACTGGCGCAGCGCTTGGTTTGAATATACCAACCTATGGCTCAATAGGAGGGGTCCAGGGTACGATACCGTTTAAGCAGCAACAAGCTTATGCTGATGCTCTATCTCAAATAGCAGGACAAGGAAGCCAAAACTTTGACTACAGCAATCCGCTGAATTATGGACTTTAATATTTAACTATATAATATGGCGTTACAAGACAATCTAAGTACTGGCCTACCTGAATTAACAGACCCTTTGGCTGGAAGGGACCTTGATAAGGAGGGGGCGAAACTAGCGGACATGGGGCTGGATAAGGCGGCAATGGCTTCTATTGATCCGCTTAAATTATTTGAAGCCACGTATTCGCAGGAAGAGCTGGCGGGGATACCTGGCTATCAAAAATTAAAGGGGATAACTGGCGAGTTTGGTCAAGCTCAGGAGACTCTCCTTGGTACTCCACAGCCTACTAATTCGATGTTAAGGATTTTAGAAAACGGGTTGAGGGCAAAATCTGGTGTAGATAAGCAGCCCCTTGGAACAAGCGAACTATTTGGCGCAGCAGGGTTGAGTGGCTATGCGGTATTAAGTCAATCTCTGGCTGAAAGAAGCAAGGAAATGGGGAATAAGTATACAAATTTTGCGAATATGATGCAGACAACAGGGGAGCAGTTATTTGATGCATGGGATGTTACGGCCAAAAACTATGAGATATTGAAAGAGGATTATGATACGCAAATGGATAGAATGAATGATATTATTGATGGGATAATTGACCACGAAAGAGCGATGGAAATACTGGTAAAAGAAGATGAGTTAAGCAAGAGTTACTTGAAGTATTCTAGCGAGCTAAGCTCTGGGGACCCTATTCCAGGGTCTTTTGGTAACGAGTACGCTTCTGTATATGGAGGCGGGTCATGGGATTCTCCATCCGTAGAAGCTTTGTCTGGGGCTCTCATACCAGAAAAAAGTCGTTATCCTGAGCTTCCAGGTTGGCAGTGTGGACAGGCTTATAATGATTTCACTGACGGTGTAAAAGTTGGCAGCACGTATGCGTCAAAACTTGATGCAACCACTAAGCGGGACAATCCGCAGGTAGGCAATGGGCTTGTGACTCCTTGGGGTGGGACAGAAAACGGGCATATTGGTACTGTCCTGGATTTTGATGAAGCAACAAGAACAGTTTACACTGTTGAATATAATCATAATGGATATGGTAAACAGACATTCGAGCAATATACCATAGATGAGCTAAACGCCGAGTGGGGTGATAACTGGGGATTTACTGATAGTACATTAAAGGCTGAATATTCTGGGTTAGTTGAAAGTGCAAAGGCGAATGAGGCAGGTGCAAAAGATTGGCTAGTAGAGATGGTGACGTTATATAAGAAAGGGGTGACTCCAAGTCAAATCCATACTAAAATTTCAAACAAATTTGCAGACACAACTACAGCAAAGTATTATAGGGCTTTGTTTGATGAGCTTATTCTTACGCCAGAAATCATAGACGTGCATGTCAGTGACCTGCCACTTATCAAAGGTTGGTTGGGAAACCTTTTGGAAAAAAAACTTGGTAAAGATTTTGTTTTGGGAACCAAGGAAGGCAAATCCCCATTTGAGCAGGTACAAGAAGATGGCGGCAAGGGCAGTTCAGACCTTGCTGCAGATATAGCGGAAGAAGAGGCTGCACAATAATATCTTAACAACATAACATGGGAGTAATAGACATTATACTTAAGCAAGGCGCAGGGCTTTCTAAAGAAAAAAAGGAAGACGAAGGTGTTTTAGATATAGTAAAGCAGAAGGCCGAAAACTACGTTAAGCAATTGGCTGTAAGTGCGGCCAAGAGCAGTGGCAAGAAGTCTGGTTTAGCGGGTGCGGAGGCTGCTCATACAGATCTTTCTCCTGAAGAGGCTGCTCAAAAATTCGACACAACAAGCGCCCAAAAGCAAAAGGGCAAAAGTTTGACAAAGAAGCTAATATCCAAGATGGGGAAGGGGTTAAAGGATCACAAGGACTTTAGGAAAGAAGAGATTTCTAAGCGCGTATCAAGTCATCGAGGCAAGCCTATATCAGGGTTATCGTTTGGTGATAAAAAAAAAGCAGAACTATATAAGGCGGGGAAGGTGGATGAGTTTAAAAAACTATATGGTCCAGCCTCCTATGACAGGTATCACAAAGAACAGTCTGAAAAGGGTAAGCCGAAATTTAAAGATACATTTTTTGATATAGTTCAGGTAAGTGCGCCGGAGGAAACTATGTTTAAGGCTCCGTCTCAAAAGGACGTAGCTTTTCATACAGAAAAGAAAGTCGACCTATTCAAAGAAGATGCGGCCAAGTTTAGGGACACTTATGGAGAGGTGGAGTTTCAAGAATATGCAAAGGCTGACGCTGAAGGTACTTTGAAGTTCTTAGGCAAGCCAGAGCAGCAACTCAAGGCACTAACTCCTGAACAGAAACAAAGTGGGACCATAAAAAATATTACAGAAACTTTCATGCACCAGATGAGGGGGACATGGAAAAAGAATGCATGGGTGAAGAAGGAGTTAAAGGGTGACGAACTAGGAGCCACAAGTGAGCTTGTAAAGAAGTATGGAGTGGTTGGTGCAAAGAAAAGGCCGTATTCTGAATTGAAAGAGGCGTATCCAGAGCTAATTGCTCAAAAGGAAGAAGAGTATAAGAAATTTAAAACGGAGCTGGGGTATGCGCTGTATGCCGATATGCTGATTACAAAAGATTCTTCTAACCTTATTGGCGAAGAAGGGCTGGAGTCGCTAGACGAGTCAGCGGCTATAAAGAAAATGCCTGTAAAGTTTTTGACAGCAATGACTTTTCATACCGTAGACGTTGAGCATTTATTTAATGCTGGTAAAGATGTGTACTTTGAGGACGGCGCAATGTTTTATAAAGGTGAGCCTGTGGGGCCAGAGTTTCTTACGGAAAAGGGGCCTGAGGCGGACGCGTTTACAGGGCGAATAGCCAGCTTCTTAGGGTCAGCCCCGTCTTATGTTGGGGTAGCGGGAGCATTGAAAAAAGGAGTAAGGCTGCTTGCAGCTGCAAAAAACTGGCCTAAAGTGTCGAAAGTATTTAATACGTTTTTAAAATTCGAGAAAGCACATCCTGTTTTAGCTGAAGTGGTGGGGTATAATGTTGCAGAAGAGACTATTGAGGCAGGAATAAGGCTTGCTGATGGACAGGAGTACACGAAAGAGGATTTTTTAAAGGGACTGCTGGCTGGAGGGTTTATTGGTGGGACTTTTGTTAAGCTTGGGGATATGAAGATGAAAAAAGCCGAGTTAAAGCAGGCTGCTTTTGATGCAAATACCATTTTTAAGAAGATGGGAAACACTGACGAGGCGATGAAGAAAGTTATGGAGATAAAAGTTCAAGGTAAAAGCTTAGGGGAGATGTTTGGAGAAAGTAAGCTGGCTTATTACAAGCAACCAGGTAAGGGTAGGCCAGGAATTGATGCTTCGGCCCCTCCTGAGACTCCGGCTATGAAAAAACTAATGGGCGAAATTAAGACACTATCAAATAAGGCAAAGATAATTAAAGATGACTACATTCAGTTCTTAAAGGATTCTAGTGGGAAAGGCGTTACCCAAGGGAACCTGATAAGAGATGAGTCCGGGAAGGTTACTGGCAGATTTGGTAGACAATCCAAAAATCCACAATGGTACAGGGACTTCTTTAAAAAGAACAATCGAGCGCCTTCAAAAAAGGAGCTTACTAGGATAGCTGAAGACCATCTACTTAATGGGCTGCCAAAAGAGGGGGTTCCTGTGAATAAAGAGTTTCGCGATATGGGGTTAGAGGTAACTAAACTTATTAGAAAATACAAAAAGTTAACAGAAGAGGCTTCTATAAAAATGGAAGTAGAGAAGCAAGCCAACTCTACTAAAAGATGGATAGAGATGACCTCTGAAGCAGCAGAAAACCCTAGATTTGATAAAGGGAAGCAGCCTGAGTTAATCGACACGGATAAGGTTGTTGATCCAAAAATGAAAGAAGCTATCGGAGATTTGCGTAACGACCCCATCATAAAGCTTACGAGATGGGAGTCCTTTAGGCAGCGTTTTCGGGACAAAATGTTGGGCATGGGTAAAGTTCAAGACTACGCTACTAACGGAAAGCGGTTGCCTGACGAAATAGACGTTGTGCTACAAGAAAGTCTGTACCATAAAAGGGTTGAAGGGCAAGTAGCCCAGTTTTATAAAGAGCAATTTAAACCAATCTTCGACAAGTTAAAGTCTAGTAACGAGTATTCGGGTAGTCATCTGAGGAAAGAATCAAATCAGATATTATGGTTTGAACATGCTCCAGAATATAATAAAAAGCTGGGAGATGGTGCGGCTGGTATAACGACGAAAGAAGCGGAAGTAAAGCTAGCAGAATTAAAGAAATCAAAATCATACCAACAATCGAAAGAAGTGGCAGACTTACTACGAAAAGTATCAAACGACTTACCAAAATATCTTTTGGATAATGAGCTAATTTCGAAAGAGATGCTCGAATCATGGGCTAAGAGTTATAGTAAACATGTATCACTACAAAGAATACTACCAGGTGATACAGATTTTGGCAATGTACTGGGTACAGGTAGAGGGTACGACGTGCGTGGGCATGAGATAAAAAGGGCGAAGGGAAGCGACTTAGAGGTTGCGGACATTTTTGAAAACACTGCGCTGAACTGGGAGAGATCTATAAGAAGGGCCAATGAAAACAAGGTTGCTAACGCTGTTCTGGGGTTTATGAAAGAGTTTCCTGATATCAAGTTGTTTGAGAAAGTTAAGGGGGATCTTCATACTATAAAAGTTGACGGGAAAGAGAAGGTTATAACTGTCCCGCCTGGAAAGGGGGACATTATTACTGCAAAGGTTGACGGTAAAAGTGTTTATATGAAAATAAACGACAAGAGGTTAGCGAAGACTATGAGTAAAATGTCTACATTGGATTCGAATGCTTTTATTAAGTATCTTGGTCCAGCAACTAGGTTTATATCCGCTATCAATACAAGGTTTAATCCTGAATTCGTGTTCACTAATTTCTTTAAAGACGTGCAGGCTGGGTCGTTAAATTTAGTAGAGGAATTGGGTGTTAAAGGGTCAGCGAAAGCATCTGCCAGCGTAGTGTTTGCACAAAAAGGTATCTGGGATTTCATGAGAGGGAAGAGCGGCAAGTGGGCGGATCTTTACAAAGAGCTGCAGCTTGAGGGTGGAACAACGGGTTACTTCAAGGCAAGAACCAGAGACGAGATTGGGGTTCTATTTAAAGAAATGGAAGGGCAGTTTAGTGGGGGGGCGCTGGGTATGCCAATTAGGGCTGGTAAGAAGATTATAAAAGGTATAGACGCAATGAACGAGGTGGTTGAGAATGGGATGAGGCTTGCTTCTTATGATGGGGCGCTGAAGGCCGGGTACTCAAAACAAAGAGCGGCCAAGCTCGCAAAAGAGTCTACGGTCAATTTTAATAAAAGTGGAGAATGGGGGTCGACCCTAAATTCGCTGTATGCCTTTTCTAATTCTTCAATACAAGGTTCCTTTAGGACGTTTAAGGCACTAAAAGACCCCAAGACGGCTATCCCTTTGGTTGGGACCGTTATGGGCCTTACGACTAGCCTAAATATCTGGAACGATTACATTGATGCAGATGGGTATGCGACAATCCCAAGTTGGGAGAGAGAAACTAATTGGGTAGTAATGCTTGGTGACGGAGAGTATGTGAAGATCCCTGCCCCTTGGGGGTGGAACGTGTTTAAGGTGGGAGCAGATCAGGCATATGATCTGGCTATGCGTAACGGGTCTGGGTACGGGTCTTTTGAGAAAACTGTGTCTGCCTTCTTGAACGCTTATAATCCGATAGGTACAGATAATCCGGTCACAACCTTGATCCCCACGATAGGTAGGCCTTTTATTGAAGCGTATGCTAATAAAGCATGGCATGGGGGTAAGATAACTCCAACAAACTTTGCAGGCATAAAAGAGTCGCTCAACTATTATGATAGTACAAATCCGGTATTTATATCTATTGCGGGATTATTAGGGGACATAACTGGGGGGGAAGGTACGAAGCCTGGCAAGCTTGAAGTATCTCCAGAAAAGATTGAATATCTTTGGAAACAGTATAGTGGTGGGTTAGGAAAAACTCTCACTAATACTATCGGGGTAATAACTAGAGCCATAGGAGGGGATGAGCAGCAGGCTAAAGATATACCTGTATACAGGAGATTTAGAGGTAGCGCTGACTATGAGAGGTTTAATAACGGGGTTATATTTGACACGCTAGAGCTGGCAAGTGAAGAGATTGTGAGTCTTGATAAGAAAAAGGCTCTGCTTAAGTCACTAACTATGCAAGTTGAGGACGGACACATAACCCAAGATAAGTCTGATGAGTACGAGAGTCAGTTTTTGAATAATCAAGAAAAGGTGAAAGAAGTAGACGAGGCCATTAAGCTGTTCAAGGCAAGTGACTTGAGTAAAGATGCAGCGAGAGATATACTGGATTCTTATATTGAAGATAAGGTTTATACAACGACCCAAGTAAAAACTATTTTGAGCGAATTATAACTTAACTAGCTGTCTATGGTAAAAAACTAGGGTATTTTCTAATCAATTTATATGTCAATCGTATCCATGATCCTTAAAAATTAGTTAAAATAATGTTGGCTGGTCTTTTAATAAGAACCGCATTTGTTTTTCATTACACTCTTTCCATGTACTCCAAGTATTTCCACAGTCACACCTGTAATGTCGCGAACAGCAAGATTCCTTCTTATAAACACTATAATAAGATAACACCATTTTATCTCCACACACATTGCAGGCAACAGGTGTATTTCTTTTCTCTAGCTTTACCGTTACTACCTTCATGTTTCCCAGGTTATGCTTTGCACTACTCCACCTTTATTATAACATAATGTCATAATAATGTAAAGGCGGATAATAGGTCTTGTGGTTATGCTTATGCATTGTTAGCTAGAGTGTGACACGCCCAGGTGTAGTTTTACCATGTGGTTGCAAAGCAACACTTCTCTAGCCCTCCCCGAGCTTTTAGCTCCCTACGACGGTGGTTTCTTTTCTGTGATTCTGGGAGTAGACTGACCTAATTGTAGTAACACGCACATAGGCCTGTCTACTGATGACCTATAGCGATATGTTGCGTAGGCTTAACTTAATGCATCTACGCTCTTCACTCCGAGATCGTGCGTATACCGGTTATCAACCGAGCATTGACCCAAGTGCATACTCTGTGGGGATTATAAAAGAAAAGAGCCCTGCATA
>Ga0098034_1000532_pt1 | contig 16101 bp, 10 predicted proteins | sample 2_EtaG_FD_77062 | JGI IMG/M metagenome (GOLD analysis project Ga0098034, IMG submission 77062) | Marine viral communities from the Subarctic Pacific Ocean - 2_ETSP_OMZ_AT15125 metaG | ecosystem: Environmental > Aquatic > Marine > Oceanic | place: Pacific Ocean | collected 2015-01-07
CAAACAAAGGGACTGTACGTAGCTCAATACAGTGTTTATGTGATTTTTTTAGTTGCAATCCCGAAGACCTTTTTCCAGCCCAACATATATTTGACCCCCTCACGGTTAATCAAGGTGCTATCCAAGCAAACATTGGAGAGTTGATGTCTAGCAATTTATTAGAAAGCGCACAAAATCCTGATCTATTAGTGGAAATCACTGAACAAAAAGAAGCAATAGAAAAAACACTGGGTCAATTAACTTTACGAGAGAAAAAAGTTTTAGAGGTGCGTTATGGTTTGGGCGATGAAGAGGCGTGTACGCTTAAAGAAACAGGGATTAAATTCGGTGTACGGGCAGAACGCATAAGACAAATAGAAGCGAAGGCACTCCGTAAATTACGTCACCCTGACAGAACTAAACATCTACGGTTAGCCCTTGAGGGGGAAGAGTTTAGTGAAGCAGTAAGAAAACAAAGAGCAGCAGCAACAGCAGAGGGTGTAACGCTCTCCCCCCCTGAACTACCTACCTATGTTGAGCAACCCTATGTTGAAAGGAACAGGGATACACGATTGGAATACAAAGCGTGGCAAGAACGAGTTAAAAAATATGGTCTTGACGAAGCTTTAAGACAAACTGCGAAGTCTTGAACAGATATTGGAAGAAAACCCAGAGTTTAAATTGGAAGAGGAAGAAGAGTAACTAATGGATATTATAACAATAGATTTTGAAACGTATTATGACAAAGAATTTTCTCTGTCTAACCTTACGACTGAGGAATATATCCGCAGTAAAGAATTTGAGGTTATAGGGGTAGCAGTTAAAGTTAATGACGATGAAACAATATGGCTATCAGGAGAGAAGAATGCACTCCACAGTTACTTACATAAGAACTTCGATTGGGAAAAAAGTGCTGTACTTGCTCATAACACTATGTTTGATGGTGCTATTCTCAGTTGGATTTTTAATGTTCACCCTAAGTTATATCTTGATACTATGTGTATGGGCCGTGCTATTAATGGGACAGAAGTATCGGCTTCTCTCAAAGCGTTATCGAAAAGTTATGGTGTTGGAGAAAAAGGTGATGAAGTGATTAATGCACTGGGGAAACACCGGGATGATTTTACACCGGCTGATCTATCCAAGTACGGAGATTATTGTGTTAATGATGTTGAGCTTACACATAAATTATTTAACATTTTTATGCAGACTAAAGGTTTCACTCTTCAAGAGCTAAAGATAATTAATTTAACACTCCGAATGTTTATTGAACCTGTTCTTAAACTTAACAGTCATAAGCTCACGACCCATCTGGAAATATTACGTAGCCAAAAACAGGAACTGCTGGAGAAATGTGGGTTGGATAAAGAACAATTAATGTCCAACATAAAGTTTGCCGAAGTCCTTAAAAAATTAGATGTGCCCCCTCCTACTAAAATAAGTGTACGAACTGGTAAAGAAACATTTGCATTTGCAAAAAGTGATGAAGGATTTAAAGCACTGGCAGAGCATGAAGACCCTAGAGTACAAGTTATGGTAGCCGCAAGAATAGGATTAAAAAGTACACTGGAGGAAACACGTACAGAAAGATTTTTGGATATTAGTTCACGTGGCCCATTGCCTGTACCCATTAAATATTATGCAGCCCATACGGGAAGGTGGGGTGGCTATGATAAAGTTAATCTGCAAAACCTTCCCAGCAGGGGTAAAAATGCCAAGGTGTTGAAGTCCTGTATTGAAGCCCCATCAGGGCATACCTTGATAGAAGCTGATTCGGCCCAGATAGAAGCTCGTATACTTGCATGGCTCGCTGAACAAACAGACTTACTGGAATCTTTTAGGCGAGAGGAAGATGTTTATAAGAATATGGCCTCTGCTATTTACGGCAAAGCAGTTGCTGAGATTTCTCCTGAAGAGAGGTTCATTGGGAAACAAACTGTACTGGGTGCAGGGTATGGGATGGGAGCGGTTAAATTCCGGTCACAACTTAAAGTATTTGGGATAGAGACAAGTAAAGAAGAAGCAGACCGAATCATAAGAGCGTATAGAGCAGCAAGTGGTGCCATTACGGGGTTGTGGGGGAACGCTCAAACTGTGCTGACGTACATGCACCAAGGGGATAAAACAGAATTAGGGAGGGAAGGGGTGTTGGAAATAGACCCTGATGTGAATGGTATCCGCTTACCTTCCGGGTTGTTCATGTTCTACAACGGGTTAAAAGCTACAGAAAATGAGAGGGGGATTCAATTCTCCTATGAAACTAGGAAAGGCCCGGTAAACATCTACGGGGGAAAGGTTATTGAAAATGTTTGCCAAGCATTGGCCCGTTGTGTGATGGGTGATCAAATGGTAAAGATTTCAAAGAGCTATTGTGTTTCATTAACTGTCCATGATTCTGTGATATGCTGCGTGGAAGATAACGAAGTAGATGAAGCTGCGGCTTTCATCAGTGAATGTATGGGTTGGGTACCGGAATGGGCAGAAGGTCTTCCTGTTCGTGGTGACGTAGAAGTAGGAAAAAATTATGGGGAATGTATAACATGGCAGCCAAACCAGCGTGGTCATTTAGTAGCATAAAGACATTCGATCAATGCCCCAAAAAATATTACCACCTTAAAGTTGTTAAAGATTATACAGAGGATACTGCCACGGAGCCTATCCTTTATGGCAATGAGTTTCATAGTGCTGCTGAAGAATACATTGGGAAAGATGTAGCCCTCGATCCCCGCTTTAGTTTTGCCCAGTCAGTATTGGATAAACTTAAAGGGATGAAAGGTGAGAAGTTATGTGAGTATAGGATGGGGTTAACAGCTAACCTTGATCCCTGTGAGTTTTTTGCAAAGGATGTGTGGTGGCGTGGAGTATCCGACTTGACGATACTTGATCGTGATAAAGGCGTAGCTAAAGTTATAGATTATAAAACCGGAAAGTCTGCTAAGTATGCAGATAAGGGGCAGTTAGAGTTGATGGCGTTAGCTACATTCAAACACTTCCCTGACATAAAGGTAGTTAAGGGAGGGCTGCTCTTTGTGGTGTGTAATGCGTTCATAAAAGATACATACACTATTACACAAGAGCCTGAGATGTGGCAAAAATGGTTAAATGAATACGGAAAGATGGAAGAAGCTTATGAAGTGGGGGTGTGGAACCCACGGCCTAGCGGCCTGTGTCGTGCACACTGCGTTGTTCTGGAATGTCCACACAATGGGAGAAGATAACGATGGCGTATAAAAATCCTCAAGATAGACCTAAACAAGTTAACAAGCCTGTAGGGAGTAAACCTTTTAAGGCACGCATGGAACGACAACGTGCCCGACGTGCAGTTGACCGTACCGGAACGGATGCCAACAAAAATGGTAAAGCCGACAGACGTGAAGGCAAAGATGTTAGTCACGTTAAAGCGTTAAGCAAAGGTGGTAAGAACAAGGATGGTATACGCATAGAAAGCCGAAATAAAAATCGTTCACGCAATTACAAGAAGACAGCCAAGGCCGGTGGGCCAGTTACCCGCAACACGGTTAAAAAACCGGTACGTAAGACAACACGGCGTAGTCGTTAAATGCAAATAGTGGATAACCGGGGGCTGCTCCTTAGAGTACGCAATCCCGGTAAAATAACGACGGCGATACCTAACAGCAGGCACTTAGGTCGTAATAATGTGCTGGTTAAATGGGGCATAGATGAATCACGTGTCCTCAAAAACCTTAACATTAAAAATGTCCCCTCCCCGATAATGGGGAAATATAAATGGACAGGGAAGTATGCTCCTTTCGCTCACCAGAAGGTCACGTCTGCATTCCTTACTATGCACCGCCGTGCCTTTTGTTTTAACGAACAGGGGACAGGGAAAACAGCATCTGCAATTTGGGCCTCCGATTTTTTAATGGATCAAGGGTTAGTTAAACGTGTGCTTGTTATATGCCCTCTTTCTATTATGGATTCAGCATGGCGGACAGATTTGTTCAAGTTTGCCATGCACCGTACAGTAGCTATTGCTCATGGCTCTAGAGCCAAACGTGGCGAAATCATTAACGGAGATGCCGAATATGTCATCATTAATTATGATGGGGTGGAAATCGTCAAAGAAGAAATAGCCAATGGCGGCTTTGATTTAATCATTGCAGATGAAGCAACCCATTATAAAAATGCCCAATCAAAAAGATGGAAGGTACTTAATTCTCTTCTCAAGGGGCACATGTGGTTATGGATGATGACTGGTACGCCCGCTGCTCAATCCCCCTTGGATGGATACGGACTAGCCAAACTTGTTAATCCTAAATCGGTACCTATATTTTTTGGGGCATTCAGAGAAATGGTAATGTATAAGGTGACACAATTTAAGTGGGTACCCAAACCTAGTGCCACTGACGTTGTATTTAACGCACTACAACCTGCTATCCGTTTCACCAAAGACCAATGCCTTGATCTGCCTGCAATGACTTACACTCACCGGGAGATTGAACTTACTCCCCAGCAGAAAAAGTATTATAAAATCCTTAAAGACCACATGGTTGCCGTTGCCGATGGAGAACAAATTACTGCTGTAAATGCAGCAGTTAGCATGAATAAGCTCTTACAAATAGCCTGTGGTGCTGTGTACACTGATTCAGGAGAGACAATAGAATTTGATATTAAAAATCGTTACAAAGTCCTACGGGAAGTCATTGATGAATCAAGCCAGAAGGTTTTGATTTTCGTCCCGTTTAAACATGTGATTGATATACTTTCTGAAAAACTCCTTAAAGATGGTATTACTAATGCTGTTATCCGGGGCGATGTAAGTGCTCATAACAGGACAAGAATATTTGACCAATTCCAAACTACTGATGACCCAGAAGTATTGATCATACAGCCTCAAGCTGCCGCACATGGGGTCACCCTGACGGCTGCTAATACGATTGTGTGGTGGGGGCCAACCGCTTCTTTGGAAACGTATGCACAAGCAAACGCCCGTGTGCACCGTTCTGGTCAGACACACCCATGCACCGTCATCCAGCTTCAGGGGTCGGCAGTAGAAAAAGCCGTGTATAAATTGTTGGATAGCCGGATAAGCGTACATACTAAAATGATAGACTTATACAAAGAAATGCTTGAAAATTAAAAATAAGTCACTATAATACATAAAACGTAGAATTATTTAACTTTACGCAATAATTTGGGAGAATAATTGCCATGACCAACACTGACGTGGTTAGTGTGGATAGACTTGTCTCTGTCTACATCAAGATACGTGATAAAAAAGCGGCTATTACTGCTGAATTAAAGGAGCAGGAAGCCGAACTAAACGAGAAGCTGGATGTGATTAAGGGTGCTCTTTTGCAACATTGCAAAGATAATAACAGTGAATCTGTACGCACCAAATTTGGCACCTTCTTTCGTACCATCCGCACTAAATACTGGACTTCCGATTGGGAATCCATGAGCGGCTTCATTAAGGAAAATGATGCGGTTGATCTTTTGGAAAAGAGATTACACCAAGGCAACATGCGGCAATTCCTTGACGATAACCCCGACAAACTTCCACCGGGTTTGAATGTGGATAGTACTTATACAATTACTGTAAGGAGAAGCAAGGCCAATGACTGAAAAGTATTTACCAATTGAGGATTTAGCTAACCATTTGTCGGTCAAAGTAAGTACGATACGACAGTGGGTAAAGCAGGGGCACATCCCTATCAGTAGCTATTTAAAAGTGGGACAGACGTACCGGTTTGATATCCCTTCTGTTGTAGATGCGCTGAAAGTCAATGACCCTCCCGACACTGATGTAGGTGAGATAAAAGTTACTGATGATGGCGATGTAGAAATTACCATTGTGGGTGATAGTGAGGGTGTCTTTGACGATACAGATAATTGGGAAAAAGACAGTTTTGAATGGCAGGATGATAAAGGTGACAGTTAGTTCCCGTTCTCAAAACCTATTATCCCGTATTACCAAGTCCCCTCGGAAAAAGGAAACAACAAGTGGGTTTACGGGTAAAAAAATAAGCCTGCGTGATGGTGTATTTAGAGTAATAACTGATGGGGTAGAAGTGCGCGAGTATCCTGATGCCCCTCTCAAAACTATCATCATAAAAGCTGCACCCATCTCCCGTACTTATTACGCAGGGGAATACGACGAAGAGAATCCTACTAGCCCTACCTGTTGGTCGGACGATACACGTACAGGCCACCCCTCTGAAGTTGTTTCTGAGGAAGGGAGGCAATCCGCTACATGTTTTGATTGCAAGTGGAACATAAAAGGATCAGGTAAAGGGGATAGTCGTGGGTGCAGGTTTAACCAGAGGATTGCTGTTATGTTGAGTAATGATGAAGGGAACGTAGTTGACCCAACCCTTTTTCAAATCCAGCTCCCAGCAACAAGTGTGTTTGGCGATAATCCCCAACATATGTCTATGCAAGCTTATGCTAGGCATCTTAATATCCATAAGACTCCGCTTGCAGCGGTAATTACGGAACTATATTTTGAGAAAAATAACACGTTCTTCAAATTATTGTTTCGTCCATTACGCGCAGTGACAGAAGACGAATTTGCTTTGGCTGTGGCAGCACAACAAAGTCCAGAGACAGATAACGTTTTATCATCTGCTCTGATCCCCCAATCTCCTTTCTCTACAGAGGAAGGTTTTGTATTTAATGATCTCGACAGGAGAGACTAATAATGACCGATGTAACTAACTCTTACGTAATTGAAAACGTAGATGCGCTATTTCCCAGAATTAACCAGACATACAGGTTTGATCCGAGTGCCGGAGAAAAAGGACGAAGCGTTCCATGTGATCCTTTTGATCCCAATGCTGTGTATGAAATGAAATTTAAAATGTCCGGCCCAACAGCTAAAGCTCTTTATGCAGTGATGAATGAAGCGTTTATTAATTTTAAGAAACGTGATGATAGTTGGCCCGATGAATTAACCATTCCTTTCCAAAAGGATGTAGAAGAGGAAGGTGTTTTTATTTATAAGGCCACTTTAAAAGGGCAGTATAAAAATAAAGCTACGAAACCACCGGGCCAGTTTGATTCAAAGAACACCCCGCTGCCTGAAGATTTTTTATTAACCACAGGCAGTACAGTAAATATGGCTGTTGAATTTATCCCCTATAAAGTTGAGGGAAGATTCGGCGTGTCATTACGTTTGCGTGCAGTACAGGTGATAAAATATATCCCGTACACAGCCCATTCCCCGTTTGTAGAAGTAGCCAACGGGTTCAGTGGGGAGGCAGATGGGGCACCAACCGGAGCCGAATTATTCCCCGTGGAAGACCCCACTCCAGAGGTGGCTCCTAAAGCGGTGGTTAACCTTGACGTGTTTGATGAGCCAAAGGTTAAGAAATCTACAAAGAAGGAAACTAAACCAAAACCAGAGACTGATTTGGGTGCGTTACTTGACGAGTTTGATGACTAAGAGCCAATGCGAACACAAGACTTTCTTAGCAAAGTTCTTAGTGACGAAGGTTTTTACTGTGTAGTAGGGAGAAAAGATCGCAAGACAATCCAGAAATTTTATAACACATTAGACTCAGTTGTAGAGAGTGCCACTAATTTTGATTTAGATGGTTATGATGTGTTCTTCGCTTTAGGTACTTTTAACAATGAGGATTCACGTAAAACTGATAACCTTAAGTACCTAAAGTCTTTCTTCTTGGATTTGGATTGCGGAGAAGGTAAACCTTACCCCTCAAAAACAGAAGCCATTGAAGCACTAAAAAGCTTTCGTAAACATTATGGACTACCCAAGTGGACTTGCGTGGTAAGTTCAGGTATGGGGTTGCATGTGTATTGGGGGCTTTCCCAATCACTCTCCCTAGCTGAATGGTTACCTGTAGCGAACCAACTCAAACAAGCATGTCTTGATTTTGGTTTCCAAGCTGATGGCGTAGTCACTGCTGATGGTGCCCGGATTTTACGTGTCCCCGGTACGCATAATTCTAAAACTTCTCCACCTATCCCAACAGGAATTGTAGGTAGTGTTAATGGCTTAGTTGCTTTAGACACATTTAAAACTTCTCTGCCACCTTCTCTGATACCAGTAGCTACTTGTAAACGCTACTCAGCAGAAGATAAAGCTGCAATGGAAGCTGCGTTAGGTAATCACACCAAACGTTTTTCCCGTTTGTTGGATGGGACTTACGAACCAGACAAAGGATGCAAACAACTTACCAAGGCTGTTGAGCACCCGGAGAATTTGTCTTACGCCGAATGGTTGCACACACTCTCCATCGCTAAACATTGTACCGAAGCCGACATGCTAGTCCATGAAATCTCTAAGGACTATCCCAATTACACCCCGGAAGAAACTGACAAAATAGTAGAGTCCATAGATCATCCTCATTTATGCACCACGTTTGAAGCAGATAACCCAGAAGGGTGTGAAGGATGTGTACATAAAGGAAAGATAAAATCCCCTATAAAACTGTGCATGGAGATCAAGGAAGCAAGTGCGGAAGACAACATAGTAGAAGTACCTACACCTAACCATCAGTTACTCACTCCCGCGCTTTCTACTTATGTGATCCCTACTTACCCCCATCCTTATTTTAGGGGGGAGAACGGTGGAATATACAGGAGGGCAAAAGACAAGGACGGTAATCCTGATCAAGTGTTAATTTATAAACAAGATTTTTACCTTGTGAAACGTTTACGTGATCCATTAGAAGGCCCATGTTATTTGTTCAGGCACCACACTCAACGGGAAGGGGTGCAGGAATTTGTAGTGCCCAGTGTTAAACTATCATCTCCTGATGAGTTCCGAAAAGCATTGGGAATGAACGACATATTCATTCTCCGCAAAAATTTGGAGGCTATGATGGGTTATGTAGGGCGCTGGATTGCTGAACTCCAAGCTACACAAGATGAGATAAAAGTAAAAACCCAATTTGGGTGGACGGAAGATTGCAAATCCTTTGTAGTGGGTAAGCAGGAGATATTTGCAGACAAGATTATCCCTAACCCGCCGGGTGCAAGGACAGCACAATACTTCCCCTATTTTGAAAAGAAAGGCACACTGGAGGGCTGGAAACGCGTCACTGAATTCTACAACCGTCCTGAATTTGAAGAACATCAATACATGTTTGCACTTTCTTTTGGGTCACCATTGATGGAGTTTGTACCTAACATCGCTGGGGCTATATACCATCTCACGAGTTCTGAATCAGGATTTGGAAAAACCACCGGGATGTTTGGGGGTGCGTCAGTATGGGGTAACCATAAACGCTTAGTATTAAAAGGTAAGGATACCGGCAATTCAGTCTGGAATCGTACAGAAATATACAAGAACATCGTCCTCTACGTAGATGAACTTTCAAACTATCCCCCTAAAGATGCGAGTAATTTTGCGTATGCAGTGACCGATGGTGAACAACGTAATCGTCAATCGAACACAGGTCAAAACATAGAACGCTTACGAGGCGAAGAATGGAGTTTGTTAGCTGGTACATCCGCTAACACGAGTTTGCTAGACAAAATGAGTGAATACCGAACGCTGCCTAAAGGTGAAGCTCAACGGGTAATGGAAGGTGTAGTCACTAAAAAACTGGATTCTTCAGAACAAACTCTGTTAGCTCGTGTTCTAAATGATGATCTGGTTAATAACTATGGACATGCAGGGGAAATATACATCCAGCATGTCCTTAAAAATATAGACAGGATAAGAGAGGAAGTTAATTCAAATATAGAAAAAATAATTTTGGAAGCAGGATTAGATTCACAAAACAGATTTTGGTCGGCCCAAGCTGGTGCGACTTTTACCGGTGCTATGATAGCCAAACATCTTGGTCTTATTGATTGGGATTTAAATGCACTTTACATTTGGTTGATAGCAAAATTAAAGAGAATGAAACATGACATGAAAGACATGGACATTGATATTGGTGATTTGATTGGGCAATTTTACCAACAATACCCCCGTGGGTTTTTACGGGTAAAGAGTTTCCACGATGCACGGATGGACGGTGGTGTTGAGAATTTGATTATTCCTGATAACAGCCCCATGTATCAATGGGTAGGACGGCACGAGTATGACATAAACAAGTTATACCTGCTCCCTACACCTTTCAAAGAATGGTGTGTAAAACAAGGCCATCACTACCATGCAGTTAGAGCACTTATTTTTAAGGAGATGGATGGCAAGACTACCAAGATGAGACTAGGACGGGGCACCAAAGTCAATCTTCCTCCTCAACATGTCATTGAATTGTCATGGAGCCATGACGAGTACATAGCCAGTAAACAAGAACTACCACCATTGTTCCCGGTAGAAGACAGTGACTAGAGTACGGCTTACTGATATCTCCCCCGATGGTGTAAGGATAGTTATAGACTGGGAGAAATTTGTACCGGGGTCTTCGGTTTTTATTCCTGCTATTAACACCACCAAAGCTGTAGATCATTTAACTAAAGCGGCTCGGATTACAAAAAAGGATGTGCTTTCCCGTGTATGTACAGAAGGGGGTAAGTATGGGGTGCGGGTATGGCGGCTAAAATAATCTAGTTCCACCCGAATGTATTATCGTTCGCATCGTTTAACCTCTCCATCAGAACAGTATATTGCCTTTGGGGGTTTACACTGACGCCTTGTAGCTCACCCATTGATACATTGGTGCGGGAATAACTATTCCATGATCTCTCCCGTGTGTCTTGAGTAATAGCCGTTTCAGGATGCTTCAGGTTGAACTCGTTAATATCCATTTCTACTGTCTTATCTGGAAGCCCAAAACGCTTGGCAAAATTTAAGCGTCCTAACAATGTAGTCTTCTGAGTGCTAATAGCCATATCAATAGCTTTGTCCCGTGCATTCTGTTCCAACTGGCGCGTGTATCCCGCCGGGGCAAACCCTATAAACTGCCCTATCAACCCTCCTGTGGTTACGTCTTCAAGGATAAAATCCCCCCGCAGGCTTTGTGCTCCTCCCGCTGTGTAGTAACGTCCCCCTCGCATTACATTTGCAACCGAAGCAGGCAGCATTCGTTCTATGGAACGATATAATAAATCTGGTCGCTTTTGTTGTCGCCCGTCTTTCCACAATTCTACCGCGCCATTTTCTCCAAACGTCTTTCCAAGGATACTCAAGGCAGGCCCACCAAGTAATTCCCCCATATCTTCCATCATGCTTTGTTCAGCTTGATTAGGCATACTACGCCATAACATTTGGTTCATGGCGATACGGGGGGCTATATCAGCGCCTGTTATCTCGTTAATAATGCCTTCATAAAAAACAGGTTCACCCCCTAACCACCCTTTTAGGGCGCTATCAAAATCTTCATCGTCATCATCTTTCAACGTGTTAAAAAGTTGCCTTATAACATTCATACCCGGCAGCCCTTGCGCTCCTGCTAACAGCCCAACACTGGCAAACAACATAGCACCTTGTCTTACTGCCTGTTTCCTTTGTTCTACAAGCTCAACTTGTTCTTCAGGACTGAGTGGGCGTCCCCCTCTGGTGGTTGTGGGGGCACGTCCCCCACTAGCCACATACGCCAGCCCGTCGAAAAAAGTTCTCAGTTGAAAAAACAACATTGATACACCAAACCTTTTGTACATAAAGGCTACATTGCCAATATCGTTTTGACTGATTCTGGGGGCAGTATCAATAGAGGCACCACTGTTGGTGTATTCAGCTTCTACAATAGATTCCCGTGCTAATTGTCGTTTCTCATCATCCGTAAGGGGTGACCCTTTTCTTTTTTGTCGGTCTGCCAGTTCCAGTTCATAGGAAGTCATCGCAGTAACATGACGATTCAAACGTTCTGACTGGTTAAACACCCATCCCATATAATTATTTATCGATGTTAATAAGGGGGTATCCGCATCCAGCATATCTGCGATGGTAGTAGCATTATCATAACCTTCACCTATAAGCACACCGCTTAGAATCTCAAAGTCTTTAAGTCCTTCAGGAAGATCAGGAGAATTATAATTGGGATTACCCAACCCCAACCCTTCCCACGGATTACTGCTTATGGGATCACCCCCAAACCTTTGAATAGGACGGGACGTACCCGTTTTAAAATATATGCCAATGTTCTTTATCATGTGCCGCATTGTTTTTGTATAACCATATTTACCCCCCAGATAGGCAAACACAACAGTGGGTAAAATGAAGAGGTTTACTATGGCAGAAGCTACGTTAAAGCCTAACGTCCACATGAAGGTAAGGGATTTTACTGTCTTACTCCCACTTGATATAGTGGGGTTCTGGGCAAATCTTATATACCCTTCCATGTGTTGTGCTATTTCTGTTGCAAAGTCTTTATTGGGTTGATCTTGGTAACTAGCTGCTTCTTCCTTAATTTTATTTCCTGCCTGTTCCAAAGGAAGTGCCCATTTCAAAGTATTAACTTGATTGGTGAAAACAGGCATACGCTCTTCAAATGTTGTAATGGCATCGGGTTCATACCCCAACACCCCAGTTCTGGGTTGGAAAGTTCGCAGTAATGAACGTTCAGGGGCAGCCTTTACTATAGCCTCCAACACTATTTTTTCTAATTGAACCCTGCCTTTAAGGACTGAAGTTTTTACCTCTTCCGCTTGTGCAGGGGTGTCCCCCATACTCAATGCTTGTTGTTCAGCTTCAGCGGCTGCTGTTACCCCTGCTGCTTTTACCTTCCCTAATAAACTATAGGCAAAGCCAGTATCCAATATGTCTCCACCAAACTCTTGGTTTGGTGCTATATCCCTTGTATCAAGGCCCAATGGTGTCTCTAATACCTCCAGTTCCCTCCTAAGAATGGGGTCATTCTCTAATTCTCTTATCCGTGCCTGTCTTTCTACCTCATTTGTAAAAGTTTCCTTATACCTTCCCACTCCTTTAGTGTAGGGGTCTACGCCATTATAACTAATCCATAAATCACCTTTACGGGACAGTGGGAAATAAGGGGTGATAGTATGTTTGTATAAAATTTCATACAGGAGTTGGTTTCGGACATCGGCTTTCAGTGCAGGGTCAGCATCTATTTCGTTTATCCGGTTCAATAGTGTGGTCTTAAGGTCTTCAAAAACTTCGGCATACGCATTGCGCATAATCCTATAAGCACGTTGCTGGGCTGGGCTAAGACTGTCGTACATGTCTTTGACATACTTTAATCGCTGTGCAGCGTCTGTTTCAGGATCGCGTGTTACAAAAAGCACTTTTTCTTTTACAAGTTCCGGCTTATCTTTCTTGAGTTGTTCCATTGCCGCATTCCGGTCTTCTTTTGTGTCAAAAGGTTCGCTCTCCTGTTTTTTATTCCCGGTATTGGCACTCTCAGGATCGAAATAAGTAAAGTAATAGGCGGTATATAGTTCAACATCAAGTGTGGGATCATAACCAAGGCGTGTACTCTCGGTGGCTAATTTACTAAACACCTGTCGTGCATCTTCTCCTTTGTAAACCCCTCTTGTGGACTTAGGGCTTTCTTTAAAAGCCCCTTTAACTTCTTGGGCTGTGCCCCTTATTTTGGCAAGGTAGAGATTTCTCCCCCCTCGTTTCTGGTTAATGGTACTGAATAGAGCTTCAATTGCCGCAGACAATGCCGGGAATTCCCGTTTTGCAACCTTCGCAATACTGTCTAAGGATAAAATAGAAAGGGCTTTTGAACGGATAGTACTATTGGCTGCCCCTAAATAATCTCCGGCTACTTCATAATCCACTCCCGGTATTGTCCCGGCCATTCCCTGTAGGGTACCTGTCATCAGTGTTTTGTAGTCTGAAGGGGTATTGGCTAGGTACATATCAGCAGCATCGCGGAATTCAGGAGCGGGTGATATCAACTCGTCCATCAAGGAATCTACCCTACTCTGTACCGAATCCAAAGGCTTGGTAGGCAGACCACGTAGAGTACGAATCATGTTTCTAACAATATTAAGAAACTTCTGAAGCGCCGTACCTTTATTACCGGCTCTTATGCCACCAAGTTTACCTCGGAATTCAGGGTTGCTTAACGCTTCTGCAAAAAATTCTTGTAGGTTTTTGGCACCATACGCTGTGTCTAATTGGCCTCTAACCTCTTCAAACAATGTCCTCATTTGCCTTGCTGCCAGTGTGTCGCCCTCTAGCATGTGTGATCCCACTGCATGGAAAGATTCATGTAAGAGAGTGTGGGTAGAGATGGCAACACTGTCGTTTAGGACAATGGTGTTGGTGCGGGGTGAAAAATAACCGGCTACGGCCCGGTCAGCCTTTGCGAACACAGACTGAATTTGGTTGGAATCAAAGATTACCGCATCTTGTCTGTCGATAAGGACATCAGTAAAAGAATTCTCAATTAATATTCCATCATAACCTTGGGCTTGAAGTGACTGCGAATACTCTGGAGCCGATCCATCGAAAAGAGCAAAGGCCTCCTCTAAATCTTCGTATGTATCGAAGCGCATCGGGTTTTGAAGTTTCAGATGTACAGGATAAATTTGAGGCTGCGCATACTTGTAATCTCCACCGCGTTCCGCAAAGTAGCTCCCTACTTCCGCGTTATCTGAAAACCAAGTACCAAGGTCACTCAAAAACGATGTCTCGGACATATCTCTGAAAGTATGAAATCTTTCAATTGGATCGCCATATTCATCTGTTTCAAAAGTTCCGTGATACCATGTTACTGGAGCTTCTAATTCTGCGCCCCTCCCAAACTCATCTACAGGATTATTTCTCAGTTCAATTGTTGTAGTTCCTATAGCTTTAGCCAGTGCATCAATTAACCGCTTTACATCTTTATTGCGGCGTCCTTGATCTGCACGTAGGGCTGCCAGTGCTTCTGCTAGATTCCCTTGCTCTAGGGCTTCTATTACCGCAGGACTGACAGGAGGGGCTAGAGGTGACACTTCACCTAAAAGCAGGAGATCGTACCCCACTATTTCTTCCATCATTTTCTTAACGGCTATTTTAGCGTCTATATATTCCTTTTTGGTTTTCTTAGAAAGGTTGGATGTTTGTATCCACGTAGAAATTTCTGATGCCTCCGTTTCATTAGCCGTCATAACCTGTGATATAAAACTAGCCACGGTGGGGTTAGGTTCAATGAAACGGGAAATGACACTATCAGGATTGGTAGCTAATTCGTTTTGGAGTCTTTGAATATCAGGATATTCGGCTGGCAAAGCACTGGTAAGTGTTGGGTCTGCGGCGGCGGTAACGGTTTCTTCCAATTCTGCGGCTGTTAGCTGTGGGTCAACATCCCCTTCACCGACGTCTATGTCCTCTACACTTACTACATTTCCTTCTTCGTTTACCACTGCACTTGTCTCTGCTAATTGTTTTCTCGTTTTTAGCTTATAACCTAATATCTCTGCTGAAAAAAGTGCATTGTCACTTTGCCTTTTGGAAACACCGCTAGTGGCATGGTTCTTAAGGGCTTCTATTTGCGCGGTTATGTTTTCGTTCGTTACTTCAATACCTTCTCTAAACGCCCCGGTTCCTACTAGCTTCGCTACCCCTTTTTTATTTATTTTCGCATCTTTTAAGTCTTGTTCAGTAAGAAGGGGCTTAAAAATAGTGTCGATGGTTATTGCTTCTCCTGTGCCGGGCATGAGGTCAGTGGTAGTGGCAACGGTTGGAACAACTTCTTCAACAACTTCATCAACTACAGGAGCAGCTTTAGGGGGGACTTTAGGAGCAACAACTTCCTCAACTACAGGAGTAACAGTTTGTGTAGTAACTGTTTCGGTGTCGGTGTCGGTGACCTCTACCTTTTCACTTTCCTCCTTTCTAACTTGTTCACGTCTACGCTGTATATCCTCTGCATAAGCTACATCTGCGGCGGCGGCATCTTCTTGAGTTTTAGCTTCCTCTTGTCTAGCCAGTTCTCTATCTTTAGCTTCCTGTTGTCTAGCCCGTCCCGCTTCCTGACGTGCTTGTTCTCTTCTAATCTGTATATTTTTAGCGTAGGCTTTTGCAGCTTCCTCATCTACCCCGGTTCTGGCAGCAGTTTGAGCAGCAGCAGCATCAGCCTGAGCATCAGCAGTGGCTTGTGCAGCCGCGTTACCCTCTGTAGCAGCTTGAGCATCAACCGTAGCTTGGGCAGCAGCGGCATAGGCCAACATCTCGGGATCAGCAGTGGCTTTGGCATCAGCAGCAGTTTTAGCATCAGCAGCAGTTTTAGCATCGGCAGCAGTTTTAGCATCGGCAGCAGTTTTAGCATCAGCAGCAGTTTTAGC
>Ga0098034_1000533_pt1 | contig 16069 bp, 17 predicted proteins | sample 2_EtaG_FD_77062 | JGI IMG/M metagenome (GOLD analysis project Ga0098034, IMG submission 77062) | Marine viral communities from the Subarctic Pacific Ocean - 2_ETSP_OMZ_AT15125 metaG | ecosystem: Environmental > Aquatic > Marine > Oceanic | place: Pacific Ocean | collected 2015-01-07
GGTATATTGCTATACTTATTCTAACGACATGATACTGCCGAATGTCCGAAGACAATTTTATACTTCTAAATCTTCTAATAAACTCTTCATTGTATAATGTAGGGCATCAGTTACTTCACTACCTGCAAGATCATTAACCCATTTTCCATTATCATCACGAATACGTTTCATTATCTTTACTAATTTATTATGTTTAGCCTTTAATACACTTAATTCGCTCACTGGTAATCCTCCATATTTAATTAAAAAATAATAGGTGTGATGCTAGAGTATAACCCTAACACCACGACCCATAATAGTCATAGCTCATAGCATTCGTTGGTCCCGCAACACGTGTTTCCTAGGAATGATGTTTACCTAATCACTACATTATATTCTATATCCATCATCTATAACAGTACTTTATGGCTACTGTTGCACCAGAGGTCACTCATCTGCGGAGGACACACAGCTTTTATAGTGTTTGGGCTCACTTCCTAAATCTTTAATGTCAAGTATAAGTTGGTATATATATATCATACACACGCACACCATATGTATTGAGACTATTTATAGTTATGTTTATACTTATAATGGGTCATGTTTATAACTAAATAAGCAATAATACATTAATAATAGTAGTAAAGGGATAATACTAAGTACTATCCCAATACTATATCTAACTATTAACCCATAATGTCTCGAGTAAATGTTCTAACAATCTTCATCCCTTGATCACAATAGGTCTTCACCATTCCAGGATCACTAAGTTCATGATCACTAGTTCCATCATTTAACACAGTAATAGTTTCTTCACCAATTCTTACAGGTGCAGTACTACCTTCTACTTGCACTGCTTTAGCTACAACTTGCAGGTTAGCTACATCATCATAGTTACCATTGTTGATGTCTCTAATCAGCTTACCTTTTACAGCAGCATGTATAGGGTTCTTAGGGTCAAGCTTAGGTGCTTCAGCGTCAACTTTTATACGCTTATCATATGTATACGATTGAGTTAATCTAGCCATAATATTCTCCTTAATTATAATTAATACACTATAAATAACAAAAAAAACTAAATCAAAAATAACTAAAAAACGATAGTGATAATCCCCTGATAAGGGGGTACCATCTTAAAAAAGACCACACGATAAAATGCTACAATTTTTAAAACCTCTTGTTTTTGTGATTTAGATCATATTATATTTGGATATCGGTAACTGCAATTATTTAGTTATCACCCAGTTAGTACACTTGCAATAGTTCTGCTAAGTGGGTCAGAAGTTGGGTTGCTCTCCAAATAGGATAAAGAGTTTGTCCCCAATAACCGATAAAAATTGCTTTATTATAAACTTTAAGTATGGGAGTGATTACTGGCTTAGAGCGAAATATGGAGTTAAATTCCTAAAAAGAGGTTAGTCCTCTCAGGGCTAGCTATATTCAATACTGCAGGAGAGTCATATGAAGATAAAAGAGTATGTATTAAGAATTATTATAGACGAAGAAAGTGGTGATGAATTATTACATTTATCTGAACGATATGATTGTGAACAGGCTAAGCCAAGATTCAGATTAGAGGTTAAGGGGATAATGATAGAAACCCCAGAAGATCTACAAGATAGTTTGGATGAATTAGAGATAACGAATGTATTAGGAGTTGCTTAAATTTAACCAAACCCCTGACGGGGATTTGGAGTTATATGAGGCATTATAAGGTAAATAAAATTAATCACACAGTATTTGATTCTATAGGTGAAGTACCTAGGGATATTAAGTATCTCGAGGATTGGAGGGATGGTCACCAAAGTGATTGGGTACTTTTAGATGATGGGTGTGTAATCCAGATTCTAAGAGAAGGTACTATGTTAAAACCGAAGGGTAAGGTCCGTTCCGTTCGGTATGTAGGAACATGTACAGGTACTTTTATAGTTTCAGATAAGGTTAAAATGGATGCATCTAGGCGTATTAATATTTATAGTTTAGGTGGAGATATTGAAAGAAACCAAAGAATAGAGGATAGGCAAAGTTTATCAAGTAGGGAAGAGATCTTTGTCCAGTATCTAGCATCTGGTATGGATGCACGCATGGCGTATCTAAAGGCGTTTCCTACGAATGACCCGCACTATGCAGGATTGCGTGCTGGACAATTAGTTAAAACAACAAGGATAAGGACAGCTATGAAAGAAGAACTTAAACCTATAATGCAGGAATTAGATATAGATGAGAAGTTTATATTAGAAGGTATTAAACATGAAGCTCAAACAGCAGATAGACCTGATACTAGGTTAAAAGCTTTGTTCAAGCTATCTGATATTATGGATATGGAAGATAAGAATAAGACTCAAGTAACGCAAATAGCAGGAGCTGTATTTAAGGGTTTTGATACAAAAGAGATTGAAGACGTAAAAAGACCGAGGGAGATAAGCGAATAATGCCAGGTGTATTTGATGCTGAAGGTAGAGTAAAGCTTGAACATGTATCAGAAGTTACTAATATACCAGAGCATTTTAAAGAGGCATCAGATTCATTTTTAAACTTAACTGTTATAAAAGCTGCCTCCCCTAAATTAAGGAAGACTTTGTATCATATGTGGGAAGAAGCAGGTATGCCATATATGGTAGAGCATTTTGAATGGGGTACTAAATGGGGATCGACACTGCCCGAAGGACCAAGGGCTTTTATAAAACGTGGCAACCGAATGACTCCGCCAGATTATAGAGGTATTATGAGGGATAGAGGTTTTGATCCCCCAGACACTATACATGTAAGAACAGATCGTGTGAGTGATATTATAGCAGAGCTTGCACATGGATATGAAGGCGGCGTATTAAGAGAACCTGCAAGAGCAAGTAGACTTTTACCTGAAGAATCTTTATATGATAAATTTATACAAGGAATTGACTGGTTAAGAAATAAAGTATCTGGAGATGAAGTGGATCTTGAAACAGTTTTGGATGTATTAAAAGAAGAACATTATAGTTCAATGCCTGATACTGTTGGGCAAAAACTGAATCCATTCTGGATTGATAGGAAGACAGGGAAAATAAAAAGGGATATCATGGCTTATGAAGATCCTAATTTAAAAAGAAATCAAAAACGTACACGTAGAGCGCATGAATATGTAACGCATAGGATTATAGAGCCTTGGTTGTATAGAAGGTATCAAATAGATAATTTAATGGATGAATGGTTAGAAGAGGAATGAAATAATATTAGATGAATTTAATAGGAGAATAAATTAAAAAGAATATACATAATGCTATTAAAACCTTAGATGATATGCTGTATCCGTGGTTACATAAAAAAGCTTTTGAGTACTCTAGAGATATAAGTTACGCTATGGCTGGAGATCCATTTACCGCATTACTTACGAAAGATAGGGCTATTAATGCAGGATTAGGAGCGGAACTTGAGATACCTTATACAGGTCAAAGTACAGATACAGCTAGAGATCCAAAGCAGGCAGAAATATTAAATACAATGTATGGCGTAGCAAGTAATCCTGATTTACCAGCAGTATTCGCAGGACATATTAGTCCTGAAAATGCAGGTTTGAAAGTAAGTAATGTTAAACCATCAAGAGAGGGAGGTTATCCCTGGAAGGAAAATGCTGAGATATATGATATTACTAAATATACTGCGTTTAATGCCTTTATAGGGCATCCAGAGCAATTAATAACTTTAAAATATAAGGTAGACGATTTGGGTCCTAATGAAATTATTTCTCATAAGGAATTATTAAGGTTTAGAAAAAAAGGTGTAGAATTAGCTTTTCATACTTCTGTAGACTTAGGTCTGAATTTTAATTGGAGTATAGGAAAGGATAGTGAAGGAAATGCATATGTAGCTCTTGCAGATGCTTGGGATTTTGAAAGTATGAAGGGTCCTGCTAAAGTATTTGGCGTACTAATGGAGAGATATGGTAAGGGCAAGGGTGTAAAAGATATTGGATTTTATGGGAGATTTCCTTTAAAATCTACAGATTTTGTATTACCAGAACAGTTTAATGAACACATGAATAGAAAGTATGGAGGAAATAATTAATAATGTATAATGAGATAGGTATGGAGTAATTTATGAGTGCATATGAAGAAGCAAACTTAAGTCCAAGATTGCAGAAGGGCTTAGCTAAAAATAGAATGAAAAAGCAATTCAGCAGTATGGCAGATAATATGTCAAATATGCTGAAGCAGGAACAGGAATATAGAAAATTTCTAAGTAGACATAAAGTAAAGGAATCTTGGGATTATAATTATAAAGGCGCATTTCTAGATAAGGTTATACCTAATAAGGAAGGTAAATGGCCGTCCAAGTTTAAACATCCCTTAAGTTCAGAAAGATATGAAGCAACAAGTAAAGGGTGGTTAGATACTTTAGAATCAGATAGGCAGGGCAAGAATGTTTATTCTCAATGGCAAGAAGTATTGACACAAGAAATGAAAAGAGGTGATTTGGGATTTAATACTTTACAATCTCCTTTTAAAAGAGAGCCTGGAAGTCCTCCACCTGGTATGTATTAAGAATTAGGGGAAAATTTGTCAAATATAAACCTTAATGATGTAAATAAGGCAGAAGAAGATTTAAGATTGGCCTATTCTGATCTGATAGCATTTGGTAAATTATTTTTACCTGATGATTTTATGAGATCAGAAACACCTTTCTTTCATTATGAAGTTGCGGATGCTCTTTTAAATAATGATATAAGACAGTTAGGAGTTATATTACCTAGAGGACATGGAAAGACAGTTCTTACAAAATGTAATATTATGCGTGATTTTTGCTTTACTAAGGAGCCTTTATTTTATGGTTGGGTGGCAGCTTCTTCAAAGATTTCCGTACCTAATCTTGATTATATTAAGTATCATGTAGAATACAATGAGAAGATTAGATACTATTTCGGCGATTTAAAAGGAAAGAAATGGACAGAAGATGATATCGAACTTAAAAATGGGACTAAACTTATTTCTAAATCTAATTTATCTGGTATTCGTGGTGGTGCCAAGCTACATAAGCGTTACGATCTTATTGTACTTGATGACTTTGAGGATGAGAATAATACGATCACGCCCGAAAGTCGTTCCAAGATCAGCAATCTCGTTACCGCTGTTGTCTTTCCTGCACTCGAACCGAAGACAGGAAGATTAAGAATAAATGGAACACCTGTACATTATGATTCCTTTATTCAGAAGATTTTAACAGGGCATGAACAGGCCAAAAAAAGAGGTGATAAGTATAGTTGGAAAGTTATAACTTATAAAGCTATACAGGAAGATGGGACTCCATTATGGCCTTCATGGTTTGGACATAAGGAGATGGAAAGAAAAAAGAAGTTCTATCAAGATTCTGGTACTCCTCAGAAGTTTTATCAGGAGTATATGATGGAAGTTCAGTCGGAAGAAGACTCTATATTTAATAGAGATCATGTAAGATATTGGGATGGAAAGTTTTTTAAAGATGATGAAACAGATATAACTTATATAGTTCCTGATGGAGATGATCAAAAACCGTGCAATATATTTGTTGGGGTTGATCCTGCAACTGATTCAGCTAGACGTAATACAGATTATTCTGTTATCATTGCTGTTGCTGTTACTTCCGACAATAACATTTATGTCTTGGATTATGTTAGGGACAGGACTTTACCTGTTTTGGGGATTCCTGGAACAGATAAGAAAGGGATTGTAGATCATATATTTCGATATGCAAAGTTTTACAAACCTACGCTTTTTACGATAGAAGATACATCAATGAGTAAACCTGTATTTCAGGCTATTCGTGCAGAGATGAGAAGAAGAAATGAATTTATTATTCCTTTTAAAGAGGAGAAGCCAGGTAATAGAATGAGTAAAAGAGATAGGATACAAGAAATAATGGCGCAAAGATTTTCAGTAGGACAAGTACATATTAAGAAAACACAATATGATTTACATAGAGAAATCATGACATTTGGTCCTAGAATGGCTCATGATGATACAATAGACGCTTTAGCATATGCATGTAAATATGCTCATCCACCACAAGGTATGCATGAATCAAAAGATGGATGGTATAAAAAGAAGCCCCAGGCAAAAAGCTGGATAACCGCATAGGAGAATGAATGGCAAATGATTATGAAAATTGGAATGATTTTGATGAAGCAGCATTTGTTAGCGAATTATATGAAGCATTAAATCCTCCAGCTCCTATAACTCCTTATTATGATCCAGAAACAGGATTGACTTGGCAGGGAGGTTACGAAGATTGGGAACAAAATAGGGGCAATTATTATGATGCAAGTGGTGATGGAATTGTAGATTTTACCACTGGAGGAGCAGATTGGAATGCAGCACAAATGACAACTGATCTTTATGAGATGGCATTCCAAAATTTTCCTGGAAATATTAATCCTTATACGGGAAAAACTTTTGCTGAAACTCCTTTTGAGGATTTCTCAAATATGGGGTTAAGTAATATAGAAACATTTAGAAATGTTGATTGGACAGGTATAAGAGAACAGACTTCTCAAAATTTAGCAGATATCGCACAACAACAGGAGAACCTTCCAGAATTTGAAGGATTTAAAGGAGGTTATACTGGACTTAGTAGTAACGTTACTACTGATAGTAGTATGTGGGAAGCAGTTGTAAATACAAGATTTAAACTTTAATAATGCCTAGATTTGGAAAGAGATCAAAAGAGAGACTTGCAACATGCGATGAAAGATTGCAAAAAGTTTTTAATGAAGTAATTAAAAGAGTAGATTGTAGTATTCTAGAAGGACATAGAAGTGAAGAGAGGCAAAATAAATTGTACGAAGAGGGAAAGACTAAGGTCCGTTACCCAAAAGGTAGGCATAATCATAAGCCTAGTCGTGCTGTTGATGTTGTGCCTTACCCCGTGGACTGGAATGACCGTGAACGTTTCCATCTTTTTGCTGGGTTTGTCATTGGGATGGCTCGTGGGATGGGTATTACTTTACGTTGGGGAGGAGACTGGAATATGAATTTTGAAGTAGATGATAATAAGTTTGATGATTTTCCACATTTTGAAATAAGGAATAAATAATGAGTGAAGTAGATAGAAAAGCATTTGATATGATGGTTAATGCAGGAAAATCCTTTGATTTCGAAGCAATGAAAGAGGAAGCTCTTGGTAGATATACAGAGTTAGGACTTGAAAATCCAGAGGCTACATGGGATGAGCTTATGACATATTTTAATCCAGCGCTTTTAGTAATGGGGAGCATTGGTGCTAAATATATTAAGTTGCCTAATCCACAAAAAATGAAGAGTTATGCATCTGCTTTAAGTAGCAAAGTATCAGCTGCAGCAAATAAGGCAGCCCCAGCATTAAAATCAGTAAAGGATAATTTTGTACAGAGATGGAGAGACAGGTTTATTAAAAATAATGTAAGACCATTTTTAACAACTACATCTAAGGGTTCTGTTAAAATGGATCATCTGACAGCTAAACTTGTAGATAGAGGACCACGACAAGTTACAAAACAAATAAAAAATATATCAAATGAAAAACTTATGACAGATCCAGAGATTAAACGATATGTACGTAGCTATGAATCAGAAATGCTTCAAAGGCAATATTGGAAACATACAGATGAGTATAGTAAGATAAGAAGTCAAGTAACTAAAGTTACAGGAGGTAGAAGTCAAAAGCAATTATTGAAAAAGCATGGAGAGGATTTAATAAAGAGAGGTGACTGGGTTAAAGATTTTGTAAAAGTTAATCCAAGAACTGGCAAGATTATTGGAGGTGATTGGAAGAGAACTATGTTGGCCCATAAAGAAAGTATGAAAGTATTAAAAAAGAATACAGAAGAATTTAAAGAATTAATAAGAAAAACTTACCCAAATATAAAGGTTAAATAATGGCTAAAAATAAAAAAGCAGATCAAGTTAGACAATTATACGATTTAGCGAATAGTTGGACAAGAAGACAATGGGAAATAATAAATCAAAAGGGATATGATTTTGCCCATGATGAACAATTAACTAGAGTAGAAAAGAATTCTCTTGAGGATCAAGGAATGCCTACCTTTACTATTAATAGGATTTTGCCTGTTGTTGAAATGTTAAATTTCTATGCTACTGCTCAAAACCCAAGATGGCAAGCAATAGGAGTAGAGGGTAGTGATACAGATGTAGCTGCAGTTGTTTCTGATTTAACAGACTATATATGGAATCTTTCTAACGGTAATACTTTATATAATAATGCTATAAATGATTCTGTTACTAAAGGATTAGGCTATATACTCGTTTCAGTTGATAAGGATGCTGATAATGGTATGGGTGAAGTTAAATTACAACAGCCTGAACCATTTGATATTTATGTAGATCCTAAGTCAAGAGATATGCTTTTTAAAGATGCTGCATTTATATTAATAAGAAAGGTACTTCCAAAAAATCACTTAATAAAATTATTTCCTGATTATAAATTAAAAATTTCAAAATCAAATAGTAATGAGCAAATTCAAAGATCATACTCACAAAAATCATATGATAGCGAGCAAGGTCTATTTTCATACAATGATAGTAATGAACAAACATCTATGGGTATTACAGTTGAGGGAGAAATGGATGACTTATGTGAATTCTTTGAGCTTTATGAAAAAATTAAAGTTTCCTATATAAATTTATTTTATAGAATTCCTCCAGATAAAGAGCAGTTAAAAGCTATACAGCAACAATGTGAAGTAATGTTAAAAGAAATGGAAGCTGAATTATCTGTTCAGTTAAAAGAGCAGGATCAAAAAATGCAAATGGCTGTTCAGTCAGGTGAAATGTTGCCTGAAAGATATCAACTTGAAATGGAGAAAGCCCAAAAGATGATGCAACAACAACTTCAAGCTTATGGTCAAGAATGTATGAGCAAGCTCCAAGCTGAAGCTTCTAAAATTGAGAATCAAATAATAACAGAAAAAGAATTTAAAATATTAGAAAAGAATCCTTCTATTGCTAAAAATATCGTAGATAAGGTCCAGTTTTATGATGTACGAATAAAGCAAACCTGTTTAGCGGGAGATAAAGTTTTATATGAATATGTATTACCTCAAACCGTTAAAGAATATCCTGTAATTCCATTTCATTATAAATGGACGGGTACTCCTTATCCTATGAGTGCAGTAGCTCCTTTAATTGGTAAGCAGCAAGAAATTAATAAAGCTCATCAGATTATGGTACATAATGCATCTCTTGGCAGTAGTTTAAGATGGATGTATGAAGAAGGATCTATTGATGCAGAACTTTGGGAAAAATATTCTGCTAGTCCAGGAGCATTGTTACCAATTAGACCTGGAGTAGAAAGACCAACTCCTGTTATGCCAGCTCCATTAGCCAGTGCTTTCTTTCAAATAGTTCAACAAGGCAAGGGAGATATGGAATATTTAGCAGGTATATATTCTTCAATGATGGGAGATTCAGGTGGAGCATCTGAAACATATAGAGGTATGTTAGCTTTAGATGAATATGGAACAAGAAGAATTAAGCAATGGATGGGAACATCGGTAGAACCTGCTTTAAAGCAATTAGGACAAGTTGTTGTTCAATTTGGTCAAGCAACTTATTCTGCAAATAAAAGATTTAGAATTATACAGCCTAGTGCTATACAGGAAGGTAAAACTCAAGAAATTAATATACCTATTTATAATGATATGGGAGAAGCTATTGGTAAATCAATGGATATTTCTGCACATAAATTTGATATAAGGATTATTGCTGGATCTACACTTCCTGTAAATAGATGGGCATATTTAGAGGAATTAAAACAATTAATGCAACTTGGAGTAGTAGATGATATAGCAGTATTAGCTGAAACAGATATTAAGAATAAAGAAAATATTGTTCAGAGAAAATCATTATATGCACAATTGCAAGGTCAACTTGGACAACTTCAAGAAGCTCTTAAAGATAAAGATGGTACAATTGAGACTCTTGAAAGACAACTTGTACAAGCTGGTATTAAACAAAAGGTTATGCAAGCAGATGTTGAGATTAATAAAAAGAAAGAAGAAGTTAAATCTCAGATGAATAAAGAGTATACAGAAACAGAAGGTAAACAGAAATTATTGCGTAATATGATGACTGGTAATACCAACTTAGCGAAAGCGAGACAAGGTGACATTTTACAAAATATGAAAAAAGGCTTGGAAAATAGCAAGAATTCTAAATAACTTATGACCAAAGATTTATTAAAAAAAGGAGGGTAACATGAGTAACCCTAATGAAAATAACCAAAGCAACCCTGAAATCGGTATGCAAAGCGATTCTCTTGAATCAGCTGAAGCAGCACAAACTGATACATCAGGCTCTGAGGCATTTTTCGATGCCCTTGACCAAGGTGTCAATGGCCAAATAATAGATGATAACCCTGAGGCAACCCAAAGTCAAAACAGTAGTCCCGAACAGGTAACCTACAATAATGCTGACACTGGCTCCAATAGATCGGGTAAACAGTCCCAACACGGTACGGACTGGGAAAAACGCTATACAGATAGCAGTAGAGAGGCCGTAAAGTGGAGAGATAGGTATAAACAGGTTGAACAGTTTATGCCAGTCTTACAAGCAATGAAACAAGATAGTGGATTAGTAGAGCATGTACGTGAATATTTGGTAGGTGGTGGCAAACCTGCAAAGTCAATTCAAGAACATTTAAATCTTGATGAAGATTTTGTGTTTGACGGACAAGAAGCAATGACAAATCCCGAATCAGATAGTGCTAAGCTTATGAATGCACATGTTGATGGAATGGTAAAGCAAAGAGTAACTGAAATGGCTGATTTTGAAAAAAAGAAGATCATGGCAGCTACTATGGCAAAACAACAACATGTAAAGGAAGATGAGTTTAAAAAGAAGCATAGTATGTCTAATGAGGAATTTGAAGACTTTAAGAATAGAGCAAAAAAGCATATAGTTACATTAGATGATATAGGATTTCTATTGAATCGCGATAAAGCTGCATCAAATGTTGCTCAATCTACAAAGCAAGATATGCTTACCCAAATGAAAAACGTCAGAAATATGCCTACATCCGCATCTGGAGCAAATAGCCAAGGTAATAGTAATGATAATCCCGATAGGGATGTATTTAATTCTATCCTTGGTTTTGATGAAGCAACAGATAACCTGTTTGGATAGGCTAATATAAGTTTTAAAATTAGGTCTATCTGAACTTTAATTTAATTAAGGAGATAGACGAATGTCTGATATATTGAATGTAACTGGTAGTCATTATACCAGTGGATCAGTAGAAAGAGGCGAAACGTCAACACAGCTTGATACTGGTGCCCTTCGTAGAAAATATAATTTCGGCGATATGGTATCTGAATTAGCTCTGGCGCAAGACCCCTTCTTCCGATTCGTAAGCATGGTTTCAAAGAAACCAACCGATGATCCGTCTTTCAAATTTACTGAAAGAAGATCGTCTTATAGTAAAAGATATGCTTTGATGTCCGACTTTAGTACTTCCGCAATAAGTGTCCCTGCAACAGATCCATCAACAAGTGGAACACCTGCAGCTGGAAATGTTTACACATTTGCATACTTTTGCGATTATAGTAGTAACGGAAATCAACAAAATGTCTTAGGTCAAGTAACTGATTATTATGAAGGTGTACCATATACACAGCCTTTATTTTTTCTACCTGGCCAAATAATCAAAGTACCTCATGGTTCTACTGCAGCTAATGCCGATGCTGGAACTGTATCTGGATACACATTATGGAGAATTAACTCTGTAGATCTTGATACTCTTCCATATAATGCAACTGCAGCAGCAACAGCTGTTAATAAAGCAGTAGTAAATGCAACATGTGTTAAAGGTTCTGGCAGTGCAGTATTCTTTTGTAATGCTGTAGCTAGTTCTGATGTAACTGATGAAAGTGCAGCTGGTATGGCATGGGATTCTAATGATGCAAATCACACATCAACAACTAAAAGTTCTGCCTTTATGGAAGCTTTTAAATCATATGTTGTTGGTACAGCATTTGATGCTGGAACTGGATATCCTGAAACATGGCAAGATCAACCTTGGACCACAGGTTATGGTCAAACTCAAATCTGGAAAACATCAGCAGTGATGAATAATACTGATAGAGCAACTGTTCTTAAGTATGAAGGTAATGAGTGGGCAAGAATCTGGAAAGAAAAGTTGATTGAACATAAATGGGATATTGAACAATCATTGTTGTTTGGAAATCAACAGTCAACCTACAGTAAAACTACTGAAGGTGCTGTTAACTTTATTTCAACATATGGTAATGCATTTAGTTTAAATATAGCAACTAAAACTCAAGATGACTTTCTTGATGATATGTCAGGATTATTAGATCCAAGATATAACAATGCAGCTTCAACTGTATTCTTCTGTTCAACAGCAGTTTACAATTGGCTACATAAACTATCTGGATATTATGCTAATAATCTAGAAGTTTCCCCTAATTTTAGAGGCGATTTCTCTATAACTGGCAAAAAGAAAGTCTTTGGTATTGATATATCTACTATATCTACCGTGTACGGTGATATGAATGTAGCTAGAAATGTGCATTTAGATGGTACTAATATCAAGATGATGGGTATTAATATGAAATACTGTGCTTATAGACCATTAGTTGGTAATGGTATTAATAGAGACACAGGTGTCTACGTGGGAGTTCAAACTTTAGAGAACTCAGGAGTCGACCGCAGAGTAGATCAAATCTTAACAGAAGCTGGCATGGAGTGGTGTTGTCCTGAAACTCATGCTCTCTGGACATAAGGAGATAGATTATGGCAAATCCACAATATGGACAAAATAAAGCTGATAATGCTATTGATGCAGGAAAAGTTCATGTAATAGAAACTATAGCAGCTAGAAGTTTAACTGCTGCTGAAAGTGGCGCTATTGTTATGATAACAGAATCAGAATCAGCAATTTACACTATAAGCCTTCCAAGTGTAGTTGGAAATGCAGGCGTTAACTATACATTTATAGTTAAAGCTGTTAGTGGAACTGGTGATTACGATGTAACGATTGCTCAAAGTACTGATGATAGTAATAATATAGTATTTGGTAATATTAATGGAGCTGCAACTTTTGTTGATGTAGCACATGATGGTATTATTTTTGATACTGGAACGTGTACTGCAGGCGATTGTGTATCACTTGTTTGTGATGGCGCAGGATGGTATATTACATTCGGCACTTCATCAGCAGCTGGTGGCATCGATGTTTATAACGCTTAAGGAGGATAGTTAAATGGCAAAATACTGGATAGCTAATAATCCTAATAGTGAATGCACTAATGCTGAAGCAACTGCTTTAGGAGCTTTGTCTCAAACAGAGATAGAGATTCTAGATGGTTGTACTGCTACTGCTGCTGAAATTAATGCTAATTGTGATGTTAATACTGAAGCTGTTACTACTACTAATGTAATAACTGCATCAGAGACAGGAACTCATTTTGTATTAAATTCAGCCACAGCATTTGTAAGCACATTGCCTGCACCTGCTGCTGGATTGCAATTCTGGTTTCATGTTGGAGCTTCAGAACCAAGTGGTGGAGACCACACTATAGTTACAACTAGTTCTGCTAATATCATCATAGGAGTTATTACTACTTCTGCTGATGGTACTGCAGTCTCTTGCGCTACTGATTCAGATACTATTTCATTTAAAGATGGAGCAGCTAAGCATGGTGACTTTTGCCACGTTTGGTCTGATGGTACGAATTGGTATTTAACTGGTACTGTAGTTGCAGCTGGTGGAGCAACAGTTACTCAAGCTAGTTAGTGATTGTTAGTAAATAAAAATAAACCTACTCCCTAGTTAGATTTCCTTTCTAGGGGGTAGGGAGATTTAATATGGCAGATACATTGACAATAAATAGTAGTGGAGATTCTGGTAAGGGTAAACACCTGAACACAGGATCAATGCGTAGGTCATATGGTACGAAAAGGAAATCAAAGAATTTAAATAAGATTAGAGTTTGTAATAATAAATATAAAGAGGGAGTATAGATGGCAACAAGTTTAACTGCGGCAACCTTAACAGTAACCTTAACTGAAGCTATTACAATAAATGGTATAAATCAAGGAGGGACTAATACATTATCGATTAGTTCAATTAAAAATGTTAGCAAGAGAATTGTTACTGTACCTACATCAGAGGTTACTTTACTTAATTTTGGGACAGCAGTAGCTGCAGGACAATTTGATGAATCAAAGGTAAGATATATTAGAGTTACGAATAAAGATGGTGCGAATCATTTATATTTAGTATTTAAAAATGAATATAATAATGAATTTTGTATCAAATTAGATAAAGGACAATCATTTATTTATAATGGAGATGCAGTTAGTGGAGTAATAGATACTATGTTAGCTAATCAAATAGCATTAGGATTTACTGACATAACAGGTGATGTAGGAACAGGTGATTCTTTCATAGATAATATTACTGCAAACGGAGGAATAATACCAGGATTAAGAGTTTCTAATGATTCTGGATATGTACCAGCTAATACATCTGTCGGTGCTATAACAAGTACTAATGCAGGTGTATCTGCAGCAACATCTCATACACTTGTTACTAGAAATGCAACTACAGGGGCAGAATCTGTTTCTGAAGGAACTGGTGTTGATAATGATGGTCCAAATACATATGCAGCAGGTTTTGGTGATTTAGTAGAAATAACAGCAGAAGCAGATACAGCAGAAATAGATGTTGAAGTTTTTGTTGCAACAATATAGGGAATATAGATGGCAGATTTTCAAACAAGAGTAGATGCTCTAACAGGTTTAACAAGTGGAACACATTACACTACAGCAGAATTAACTGAATATCTTAAAGATGGTGTAATAGAAATTACTAATAGGTGCATAGCATTAAGACCTCAAGATGCAGAAGCTTTTGTGAGAACAACTACTTCTGATTCACAAGGAGTTGATGTAGGAAGATCACAAATTATATCTGTAATTAGAGAAGCTGGCGCAGATGGTTCATCTGATGGAAGCACAGCATGGAGAGCATGTAGGAAGACATTATCTTCCATGCAATCTAGAGTAGTTGATATTGATAGTTTACATTATGCTTCAAAATATAATCCTGTTTATGTTCTTGAGAATAATGGGGCAGTTAATGTATATCCTGTTCCATCATCGAATAATGGAATAAAGGTATTTTATATTAATAAAACTCCAGTAAATGGAAGTGGTTCATCTTTAATACATAGTCATGATGATATTCTTTATTTTCCTGAAGATAAGGTTTATTTAGTAGTTATATATGCAGGTATAAAAAGTTTAAACAATGCATTGGCAGCTAAAGGAGTTGTTATAGAGAGCACATTAAGTCCTTCTGATATTACATTGCCTGTATTTCCATCACCTCCAACTTTAAGTCTTCAGTCAATTAGTTTTTCAACAACAGCTCCTACTTATACAACTCCTGTATTATCATTTGATACTAAACCTACTATTTCTGATCTTTCAATTAGTGCTAGTGCTCCAACTATTCCAGTATTTTCTACAAATGTAATTAGTGAATCTGGTTTAACCGTTCCTACATTTACAGAACCTGTTATTAATGCTCCTGATTGGGCAGATACTAATAATTGGATTTCAACAGAAGAAGATTCAGAAATGCTTGAAGCTAGGATGAAGGAAATACAGGGAAAGATAAATGAATTTTCAGCTCGTGTTCAAAATGCTCAGGGAAAATTTAATGAAGAAAATGCAGAATTTCAAGCAGATTTACAAATAGCTGTTCAAAATGCTCAATTAGAAGATAAACATGATGGTCAAGAATTACAAAAATACGGACAAGAAGTTCAGGCTTATAGTGCAGAGGTTAATGCAGAAGTTCAAGAGTATGCTCAGAATTTACAAAAAGAAATACAATTATGGACTAATAATAATAGGTTGAATTTGGAAAGATTTCAAGCTGAAATTCAGAATGCTCAAGCAGTTTTTAATAAGGAAAATATTGAGTATCAAGCACAATTGCAGATATCAGTGGAAGATGCTAGATTATCTAGTGCTGATGATCAGCAAAAAATTGCAAAATTTCAAGCAGATTTACAGCAATATCAAGCAAATGTACAAGCTCTTACTACTAAATA
>Ga0098034_1000550_pt1 | contig 15754 bp, 20 predicted proteins | sample 2_EtaG_FD_77062 | JGI IMG/M metagenome (GOLD analysis project Ga0098034, IMG submission 77062) | Marine viral communities from the Subarctic Pacific Ocean - 2_ETSP_OMZ_AT15125 metaG | ecosystem: Environmental > Aquatic > Marine > Oceanic | place: Pacific Ocean | collected 2015-01-07
CTTTTAAAAGCTTTTACCAATGCTTCACTCATTAATTTATATTCTTCTATTGTAACTTTTTGCTTTTGAATGTTTTCTAAGTTATAAAAAAATGATTTTCTAGTATATTTAAATCATTATATGTTATTTTTTCCATTATTTCCTCTCTATCTTCCAGTGTTTTATTGGGACAATCAACTTTTTTTCACCAGCCATTAGCTTAATGAACCCTTTATCAAATGCTTTTTCGTAAGAGATCCTGTAGATGTATTTATCTGTAAAATATATAATATTGGTTATTTTCTGATCATTAATTTCGTCAAGATTGATGGACCAGGCTCCCCCCGACATTCTGAGTCTATCTTTCTCAGATTCTTTTTTAACATAATAGTCATCCTGAATTAATCCGTGCATTTTATTGAATCCTTTCGTATGTTTCAGATGCTTTGTATTCAGCCGTCTTTGGTCCAATTTTAAAGAATTTTACCTTTATAGTGTCAGATTGGTTGATTATAGTTTCGAAATAAACATCTTCTTCTAAATGAATTTGATTAGCTTCGATGAATGATTTTGGCAGAGTTATTCTTCCTCTACTGTCAATTTTAGCTTTACCCATGAACATCATATATACTCCTCTAATTTAATGATTATTTATGACAATTACAAATTTCAGAAGACTTCTATCTGTAACAATACCTGTATTTAAAAGAAAAATCATATTAATACTTAGAACATTCAGGACAGGGCTCTTCTCCTATTTCATATTCTACCACATTATCTTCATTAATTTCTTTTGGATAACTGTAGATAAGAACACCTTGTCCATTACATTCACTGCAAACGCCTGGATTGGCTTCTTTTGGTTGATTAACATCTTCCCAGGGTACAAAATCTTTAGTTGTTTCATGTCCCATAATATTACTCCTTATTTAATGCATCCCAATCTGGTTCTGGGATATCGAGTTCAGCTCCACAGTCTACACAGCTGTACGACTCTGGAACATTAGTATCAGGTTCATATGCTTGGTACTCTTTTTCTTCGTGCTTACAAGAAGCTTGAGTTCTGGCTGTTTTTATTTGTTCTAAGAGATCTTCTAAGTCTTTTTCATATAGCATTATAAAATCTAAATCCCATTGCCAATGAATTACCCAGGTTCCGTCTTCTGTTTGAGATATTTTTGGTTTAGTCCATCCGTACATTAGAAATTTCCCTCTGCTACTTGGAATACAATCAGGTTGTGTTTATTTCGCCACATGTCGACAACCTTTTTACGGTCATCGAGAACAAATTCAACTTCATACAATGGTTCAATGAACTTTTCATAGATTTGGGACTTTACATCTTCGTCTTTTAATTTACCTTCATCTGTTCTCATAAATAATAGATCTAAATGTTGGACAGGTGCATATCTATGATACATAAACCCGTGAGATGATAACCATTCTTCTGTTTCTTTTCTCGCTTTAGATTCTCTTCTTCCAGAAGTAAATATTATATAATGGGTGGGTTCCATAGCTTTGAGAACGTTTGCTACGGGCTCGTTTAAATCATCTGTTTTACATTCTTCTTCATGGTAAGGGCTTCGGTTGTTCAATAATGCCAATGTTCCATCCAGGTCACAGATTATTGCTCTTTCTTTGTTCGTCATGGTTAGTTTCCTTTTTTTATTATCCAGTTAAAAAATCTTTCGATGTATCCGTTTATTGTCTTTTTACGCAATTCTTCATTCTCTTTTAGAAGTTCTATTATCTCATCTTCTCTTTGAGCTCGGATCCTTTTAATTTCAATTAATTCTTCGGTTAGTGTAGCTATTTCTTCATTAAATACAGTAAATGCATAGGTATAAGTAGGGATTGGGCTGGCTTGGTTCACAGTATTACCTCAAATCTATTTCTCATTGAGTTAATTATCTGTGTTGGCACATTATGCGTACTATCACTTTTATGTCTGTTCTCAACGACTACAGTATAAATGATACAATTGTTTTCTTTAGCTATCATAAAGTATGGATCCATTTCCCATTCCATAGTGAATGTATTATGGACAAATATAATTGATGGGTGGAATGATGACCCTTTTAAGTGCGTATCTACCATCATTTGGCAGTATTCGTGGGCAGCTGGTAACTTGGATTTATCATAATTATAGTTACCTTCTTCATCGTAGAAGAAATCATCAGCAGCTATTGATAGCACATTATAATAGTCTTTATCAATCATTTGAGCTATTTGATTAGAGAAGAGGGTTTTACCACTGCCTGGTACTCCTCGGACAAGAATAATTTTGTCTCTTAGGTTGGAGGGTATTAATCTTTTAGGGTCAATCATGTCGGGCATTAGTTTACTCGCTTTCTTTTATTTGTTTGTGCCATTTATATAGAATATATATATTACAAAATATTGACCAGCTTGTGAGTCCTATTATTGCTAAGAATAGTCCTGAGTCCAGCGTAATCATTTTGAACCCTTCTGAAATTCTTGATTAAGCATCTCGGATACTGGTTCTTTATCATACCATTCATCAACCTCGTCTTTAGGTCCTGTTTGAGTAGTGGTGAACGGTTCTTTGCCTTTAGCAATATCAATTAGTTGGTTAGATATGGTCTGGAATTGTCCAAGGATAGTTATGGGATCATTATTGTTCTTTATGTCGTCTTTGGTGATCCCGTTAATGTTTTTAGCAAGCAGACTTAGTTGTATTGTCATTGAGTCTAGGTGTTCTTCAATTACCATTGCAATCATTTCATGTTCAGTCATGATGTTAGTCTCTTTCGGTTAGGTTAGGGTTACATAGGTCACAGTATTCGTCGTGTTCGTCTAATTGTTGTCCGAGTAGTATAAAGTATTGCTCATTACATTGCTTGGAGCAAGTGTAGTCTCGGCTGTCGATTGCCATCGCATCAGGGTTGTAGATGTACTCTTCTTTATGACAGTGTATGCAGGTGATGTATCGACCTGTTGACTTAGATGTGGCAAGTCTTATGATTGGCATATTGTGTGAACCTATGTTAAGGTTAAAGGTATAGTGATGATATGTGTTAGTGTCAGCGTGTCTCCATTGTTGCACAATACCATCACATTACCTCTAGTTAGTGGGATTACAGTCCGTTCCTAAGCCCCCAGAGGGGGCTTGTCCTACTTCTTCGCAGGGGCGAGGGTCTTGGTTTTCATATCCATGACCAGTTCGTCATGCAGTTCACCTGAGAAGTCCAATGGAAGTAAGACTGTTCTCGGTGCATCTGGATGGAGCTTGGTCTCGTCACCTGTGATGCCTGTGCCGTCTGTTGTGTCACCTGACTTTGTTGTGACTGCCCAGCCGTCGTCGAAGCGTACTGCTCGGTAATAGTAACGACCTGAGGTTGGAGATTGGTTGAGATAGTATACCATGATGATATATCCTTTCGTTTGATTTTCATAGATAACGCAAATCCGTGAATCGGAAATGCGAGCAAGGGCGCCAGCAATCAATTCTATCCGTGCACTATTTTGTGTTAGTTTTTGAACCTTTTGAGATTTAACTAAGAAGGTGTTGTTCTCTATTTAAAAAGGGGGGGGGTTATATATGAGGGGTCGCAAAAAAATAGCACATCTCTTAAAAGGAGTGTGCTTTTGCTACGCCAGACGGTAAGGGTTTTGACCTATACGGGGCAAGTATAAAATAAAATATATTTATCCTTTTAGTTTTGCAATATTATTCCGAACTTTCCACATGAAAACCTATACACTTGTTATCCGTTTTAATGAAAAAACAGAAGAGCTTGAATCCATAGAGGAACGCATCTCGATAGAGGAAGAGCCCCTCGCTATTACTGCCAGCCCAGAGGTAATGGAAAAGATAGATGAGGCTAATCTTATAGAGACAGTTCTAGTCCCTTATCCAGGCGAGTGCGTAGGCGAAGCTTAGTGCGTAAATATAAAATTGGCAAGACATTTCATCCAGTTTTTGAAGACGAAGAGGAAATCCCTGAAAATATAAGAATTATTGAAAATTGGCGTGAAGGCGAACTCGGCGACTGGATAAAGGCTGATGATGGGAATGTTATCCAGGCTCTTAGAGTAAATAAGGTAATGAACCAGGGTAAGTATCCTATCAAATATATTGGGACTTGTACTGGAACTTATCTTTGCCGAGATAGTGATAAAATGGATACTGAGAAAAGGGAGAATATTTATACTTTTTCCGCAAGGGCATCTAATAATACAGCCAAGCGCATAAAAACAAGAAATTATCTTACTGCTAATGAAGCTGCCTTTTCAAAGTTCATTGCAAACGGATTTTCACCCCAAGAAGCCTACAAAAAAGCATTTGGTACCGAAAATAATCAATATGCTAAAATGAAATCTGCCGTCCTAGTAAAACAGGAGAGAGTTGTGAGTGCTGTAAAAGAAGAAGTAGATGAAGTCCTAAAGGGGTTGGGCGTAGATCTTAATTACCTTATAAAGGGTGTCAAGTTAGAAGCTGAGAATGCAGATAGGTCAAACGATAGACTAAAAGCCTTCTCAATGTTATGGGATGCTGCCGAAGTTATACCAAAACAAAAGGTTACCCAGCTTACTGGAGCTGTATTCCAAGGATTCTCTGATAATATGCTGGAATCCGCAAAAAGAAAACCCGAATTAACAGGTGAAGTAGCCAATGCCCCCACCAAAGAATAGATTAGAGGAAATTCTAAAAATTTTGGACGCACAGCGTCCTGTAAGTGCTCCTACCGATGCTACTCGCACATCTGTTGGTCAGATGCGTGAGGCTAGATACCCAGGTTACCCTCAGAAAATGTCAGCTGCTAAAAGAAAAAAGACGTGGGGAGAAAAGACAGTTGATTTTATTGGTCCCTCTCATCATAAAGATCCAATAAGGGCTGCTGAACAAGAACGAGGCGTTAGAGAGACTGTTGATTTCTTAACTCCTAATTCTTGGTGGGAGGCTGCTCTCTATGGTCTTGGCGGCGGTTATAAGGCTACTCAGTTTCTTGGAAGAAGAGCTGCTGCGAATCTTATGCTTCCTGTTGGTTATGAAAGTGCTCCCAAGTTAGCTGCTCTTAAAAAAATGATAAAGGAAGAGCCACTTAAAGCAGCAAGGGGGATAATAGCTGATATTCCCGTAGAACCTGAGGTAGTTAGATATATGCAACATGGCGATGAGGCAGGGATTGCCTTAGCGGAAAGGCTTTATTCTCTTAGAAGATCTATGGGGATGACTGAAGTGCCGAGAGGATTGCAAAAAGGTACTTTGTCTAATCTGTTTTCTACTAAAAAAACTAAAATTGGAGGCTCACCTTCGAAAGACGATACATATAAAGGATTGATAAGGTTTCATAATGTAGGGATGCAGAAAATTTACGATAAGGCTCTTAAGAATATTATCAGTTATGAAATGAAGAATCCTAAAACTGGAGAAATGATACCTTACGCTGCCTGGAAAAAATTAAATCCAAGGCGAAAGAATTTATTGAAAGAAGCTGGTTGGGGCAAGACCTCTGTGCAGGGAGATGACGTAATGGGCGGTTTCCAAAATATAAATCTATCAAGTAAAGTAAACACCCCGATAAAGGGAGCAAAATATAAAAGATCTCTCTTTGAAGACACATGGGATATGGACCCTAAATTAAAAGAAATTCTTTTTAGTAAGAAGGGTGGTGGGTATCAGGACAGTTGGGGTACTGAGGTTTCTGTTAGACAGTTACTAAAACAGGGAATGCCTTTAAAGAAGGCTCTGGCTGGCGCAAGACATGGGACTTTTGGTGTAAAGAGTCATGCCTTAAGATCTTTTATGGATAAAGTATTAATGAAGAAGCCCGTGGTGTGGAAAGGTGAATACGGAAGGCTGGTTATGCCTAAAAGCGTAGATCTCCCGATGAAGATGCATAAAACTGGAGAAGCTTTTAAAATTAAACGGGTACTTGATCCAAATAAAATACCATTACACGAATTGAATAAAATTAATCAACAGGTAAAACGCAACCCGAAGCAGATACTTACTAGTCTTGGCAAAGATGGGAAGATTAGATTAATGGAACGTGGTCCTGGAAGCGAAAAACAATTAGATTGGGGAGCTAAGGTTAAAAAACATGTAGACGATGCGTATAGGGAAAATCCATCCTATACTGGATTTCAGAGATTCAATTTTGGTAAAAAGTAGTAATGGTTGACTCCAATCTCTTCGGTATATATGCCGAATATGGGGCAGTAGGAATAATAGTAATTTTATTTGCTATGATGATAATAAATTTAATTAAAAGTCAAAAAGTACAAAATGAAGATTTAGATAGTATTCGACAGTCTATCGCTAAAGCGGAGACTAAAATGGCAAATGTCGAATCAATTGTTTTAAAAATGTTAGATAGGTGGAATAAATCAGATGATACAAGTCAAAGGCATAGAGAAGATATCGTCAAAGAATTAAATGACGTTACAGATGATTTAGCTTATTTAAAAGGTAGGATAAATGGGAAGGAGCTATAATGCTTAAAAAAATGATCGGAAGGTTAGTAAAAAAAATGGGTATGGTTAAACTTATTATAATGATAGGAGATCATGCTGTTAAAGCTAGCAAATCAAAGAAAGATGATAAAATTTGGGCTGAAGTAAAAGAATTGCTTGAAACTTTAGCTTGAATATAAATACCCAGAATGTAAGTAAGGCTGAGGAGGCTTTACTAGAGTCGTCAAAGGATATGTTGGCATTTGGGAAGTTATTTCTCCCAGATGACTATTTGAGATCTGAAACACCATGGTTTCATTATGAGATATCAGATTCAATAATGGATAAGGAAGTGAAACAGTTGGCTGTTATTATGCCTAGAGGTCATGGTAAAACTGTTTTGACTAAGTGCGATATTCTATGGTCATTTTTGTTTACCAGGGATGAACCTTTGTTTTACGGGTGGGTATCCGCAACTGCGAAGCTTGCCACTGGTAATATGGATTATATAAAGCATCATTTAGAGTTCAATGATAGAATATTGTATTATTTTGGCGATTTAAAAGGCAGAAAATGGACAGAGGAAGACATAGAACTTAGTACTGGTCACAAGCTTTTGTGCAAATCAAACATATCAGGCATTCGTGGCGGAGCAAAGCTTCATAAGCGTTATGACTTGATTATACTGGATGACTTTGAAGATGAAAATAATACAATTACTCCTGAGGCTAGAGCGAAGAACGCAAACCTTATCACTGCGGTTGTTTATCCTGCTCTGGAGCCTCATACTGGCAGGTTGCGGATTAATGGTACTCCTGTGCATTATGATTCCTTTATTAATAATTTATTGACCAACCATGAAAGATCAGTAAAAAATAAAGAAGATTTTGCCTGGACTGTTAAAACATATAAAGCATTAGACGAAAAAGGGAACGCGCTTTGGGATTCTTGGTTCCCAGCGAAAAAGCTAAAGGAAAAGAAGAAATTCTATCAGGATTCTGGACAGTCTCAAAAATTCTATCAAGAATACATGATGGAAGTCCAAAGTGCCGAAGATTCTATTTTTAGTATGAAACATGTTAAGTATTGGGAGGGGAGCCACTTATATGATGACAAGACTGGAATAAATTTTATTATTGCTGATGACGACGCTATCCCTGTGAATATTTTTTGCGGTGTTGACCCAGCAACAGATTCTTTTAGGAGAGATTCAGATTTTTCTGTTATTATGGTAGTTGCTGTTGATGAAAATAACAATATTTACGTCTTAGATTATATAAGAGAGCGTGGGTTACCTGTTTTGGGTATCCCTGGTGAACCAAAAGAAGGGATTGTTGACAAAATGTTTAATTTATCAGCAATTTATCATCCGTCACTTTTTGTAGTCGAAGATACTACAATGTCACGTCCAGTTTTCCAGGCTTTAATGTCAGAATCCAGACGAAGAAATGATTTTACGGTAAGGTGGCGTGAGGAAAAACCTGGAACAAGACAAAGTAAATTAGATAGGATACAAGGGGTATTAGCTCAACGAATGACAATAGGATCTATAAAAATTAAAAAAAGTCATTATGATTTACAACATGAAATTGTTACATTCGGACCACGTATGGCGCATGATGACACCATTGATGCGCTTGCTTATGCTGTAAAATTTGCTTACCCGCCTAAAAATATTGCTGTCTCAAAGGATGGCATTCATCGTAAAAAACGAAAATCGCCCAAAAATTGGATAATAGCATAGGTGAACATTGGCAAAAAGAACAGATAAAACAGCAGATCGGGTAAAACAGTTATACGACTCTATAAATGGTTCTTTTAGAGAATCTTGGGAAAGAGTTAACCAGGAAGGGCACGATTTTTATCTTGATAATCAGCTCTCTGCAAAAGAAAAAGCAAGTCTGGAAGAAACTGGAATGCCCACCTTTACGATTAATAGGGTTATACCTGTTGTTGAAATGCTTAATTATTATGCGACGGCTTCCAATCCAAGGTGGCAAGCGGTGGGGGCTGAGGGTAGCGATTCTGGCGTAGCAGCTGTATTCTCTGATATTGCTGATTATATATGGAATGGATCTAATGGGCAGGCGCTATATTCTAATGTTGTAAACGATGCTATAACTAAAAGCGTTGGATACTTACTTGTGACGGTAGATTCGAATGCCGATATGGGGATGGGCGAAGTTGTTATTCAGCAGCCAGAGCCTTTTGATATATATATAGACCCAAAAAGTCGAGACCCATTATTTAGAGATGCTGCTCATGTTATGATTCGCAAAGTTTTTACCCGCACTCAATTATTGAAAACATATCCACAGTATGCTGCTGGGATTAAAAGGGCATCTGGTCGTTTTGGTGAAGAGCAAGGCTATTCTGTGAATGCGACTAATACGGGCGATTTCCAATATAAGGATATTAGAGAGGGTTATGATAAAGATGGCGGTATTGATGATCTAGTTGAATTATTTGAGCTTTATGAGAAAGAGCAGATTGCTTATTATAATGTTTTTTATAGAGTTGTCCCTCCACCTGAAGAGATGAAAAAGATTAAAGATAATGTTCGGGTACAGTTGGAAGAAATGAAGAAAGAGATGTCTGTTGAGATGAAAGAATTGCAGGCAAAACTTGCTGAAGCAGTAGAAGCCGAAGAAATGCTTCCAGAAAGAATGGCTCTTGAATTGGAAAAAAAGGGGAAGATGAATAGTCAGCAGTTGCAATCAGCGGAACAGCAAATGACTGCTGAAGCTCAAAAGGCTGCAAGTATTGTCAAAAACAATGTTGTAACTGCAAAAGAATATAAAATTTTACTAAAAGATAAAGAATTTGTGTCAATGATTGTTGATTCTGTTAAGTTTTTTAAGCCTGCAATAAAACAAAGTTGTGTAGCTGGTGATGTGACTTTGTATGAAAAAAATCTCCCTATAGAGCATTATCCCTTAGTGCCGTTTACTTATAAGTGGTCTGGGACACCGTTTCCAATGAGCGCTGTGAGTCCCTTAGTCGGGAAACAGCGTGAGATTAATAAGGCGCACCAGCTTATGATTCACAACGCTTCATTGGGATCTTCTCTTAGATGGATGTACTTTGAAGGATCTATTGATACTGATTATTGGGAAAAGAATGCCACTGCCCCAGGCGCATTGCTCCCAGTTAACCAAGGGTTTGATCAGCCAAAAGAGGTCCAACCTGCATCCTTAAACAATGCATTTTTCCAAATTGTCCAGGCTGGGAAAAGCGATATGGAATATTTGGCTGGGATATATTCGTCTGCTCAGGGGGACACCCAACAGCAGCATGACACATATCGTGGGATGCTTGCGTTGGATGAATATGGAACTAGAAGGGTTAAGCAATGGTTAAAGAGTAGTATAGAACCAGCTCTTAAACAACTTGGAGAAGTGGTAAAACAATATTCACAAGCAGTGTATAAAACACATAAAGTATTTAGAATTGTTCAGCCAAATGCTCTTCAGGAAGAAAAAGAAGCCGAAATAAATATCCCAATTTTCAATGATATGGGAGATGCTATTGGTAAGTGGAACGATTATGGTTCAGCAAAATTTGATGTAAGAATTGTAGCAGGTAGTACGCTGCCTGTGAACCGATGGGCATATCTATCGGAATTAAAAGAACTGATGAAACTGGGAGTAGTGGACGATTTAGCTGTTCTCGCTGAGACGGATATTAAAGATAAAACAGCGATTGCAAAGCGAAAAAGTTTATATTCTCAGATGCAAGAAGCCATTAAAGGTCTTGAGGAACAACTTAAGGACAAAAGTGGCACTATCGAGACTCTTGAACGACAACTTGTTCAGGCAGGTATCAAGGATAAAGTCAGATCGGTAGAATCAGAGATTCGCAAGGGAGCAGTGCGGGCGCAAGGACGTATGTCTTTAACCGCCGATAAAGCACAAGCTGGTGCGGAGATCCAAAAACAAAAAGCTCAATTAGAGCTTGATAAAAAAAAGCAATCAAGGAGTGAAAATGGCACAAGAGAATAAACCAGAAAACTCTGCTAGAGAACAAACACTTAACCCTGAGGTTGATTTAACTCAGGAAAGTGGAGTTGCAGTAGACTCTGGAGATTTTTTCGAATCATTGGACCGTGAGGTGAACGGGATGATTCTTGATAGTAATACAGTCGACGATGTTGAAGAACAGGTAACTCAACCATTGGTTGACCCTAGTGTTAATGTTGGAACTGACGATCACCAGCACGATTGGGAGAAGAGATACAAAGACTCCTCAAGAGAGGCGCAAAAGATGAAAGAGCGTCTTGATGAAGTATCTGAGTTTTCTCCTCTTATTGATCGGCTAAAAGAAGACACGGGAATGGTAGACGTAATAAGACAATACGTTGAAGGTGGCAATAGTCCACAAGACGTAAAGCAGGCGCTCGACCTCCCAGAGGATTTTGTATTTGATCTAGACGAAGCCGTAACAGATAAGAATTCCATGAGCGCAAAAGCGTTGGAACATACTATCTCAGGCGTTGTGGATCACCGTGTCAATACTAGGCTCCAGCAAGACAATCAGATTCGAAAGCAGGATATGCGAAAGAGTCAAAAAGCAAATGAGGCGAAAGAGTTCCAGGAACGAATGAACATGTCAAATGAAGACTATACTGATATGATGAATTGGGCAAATAAGCATGAAACATCATTGGAAGATATTTATTATTTGCAGAATCGTGACTCCAGGGACCAAAAAGTTGCTAAAGGTGCGAAAAATGAAGTGCTGAAGCAGATGAAATCTGTTCGGGATATTCCAACTAGTGTTTCTAATCATAATGCTACTGTTGTTGACGTTAAACACGATGATATGGTGTTTGACTCTCTAAAAACTGTAGATGAAGGATTGGAAGGATTATTTACATTGGATAATTAGAAGTGCCTCTGTCATAAATGAAAGTAGAGGCTTATAATGGCTGACAATCCGTTAACCCTTTCAACCCATGCACAGGCACAGGTTGAATCTACGTTCAATACAGGTGATCTCAGGAGACGATATGACTTCTCAAGTAGAGTCTCGGAGCTAGCTCCAGACCAAACTCCTTTTTTCAGGGTATTGAGCAAGGTGGCTAAAAAAGCCACAACTGATCCAGAATTTAAAACTCTGGAACAAAGATCCATGTGGCACAAGCGTTATGCTTATGCAGTAGCATTGGATCTAAATGGTGCTGCTCCTGGCAGCGGTGATAATGATAGTGATTATGCAGACTTTGCATTTGCATCTGGCGACTTACAAGCTGGTGACGAAATGAATGTTAAGTTTGAAACTGATTATCTATCTGCTGGTAATGTTCAGAATATTCTTGGACAAACTGGTACTGCTGTTGGCGCATCTGGTACTAAACCAATTTTCTTTTTAGAAAATCAAATGGTTAAAATCCCAGTTCGTAAAGTGGCGGCTGCTAATATAGCAGATGATACAGTTCCAACTGTTTATGTTGATGACTATATGGTTGTGAAGATCCAAAACCTTGGAGTTCCAGCTGCTAGTCCTGACGCAGAAGCTATTTACGCTAAATGTATTGTAGTTCGTGGCATCGCAGCTGGTTCAGATCATGTAACATTACCTGATGTACAGTATGAGTCAACAGGAACAACCTGGGAAGCAAATGCTGGGACTTCAGGTCTTGCAGAAAAAGACAAATGTTATGTCATTGGTTCGGCACATGCTGAAGGTTCTGGATTCCCAGATACCTACAAAGATACTCCTTATAAAGATGTAGTTAGTTATACCCAAATCTGGAAAACCACCATGCAAATGACAAATACTGCTCGGGCAACTGAGTTGAAATTGGCACGTGATGAATGGGCTCGGGTTTGGAAAAACAAACTCATCGAACATAAGTGGGATATCGAAACAGATCTTTTGTTCTCATCAAAGTACAAAGACTCTGCTGGTGTACGCTACACAGCTGGTATTGTTGACTATATATTATCAAGTGGTAATGTATTTTCAATTGACATCGCTAACTCTCAAGCTAATGGTGGCACATCTTCTGATGATTTTCTTCAGAATATGAGTGACTTCATGGATCCTAGATATAATAGCTCTAATGCTACTATGTTTATGTGTGATACTGCGACTTATAACTGGTTACATAAATTAGGCGGATTCCAAAAGAATGACGTTGAAATTAGTAGTCAGTTTAGGTTTGATTTTGCTGTAACAGGCAAGAAAAAGTTATTTGGTTTACCAGTAACTCAGATCACAACTCCTTATGGCGACATGAATGTTGTTCGTAATGTCCATCTTGATGGATCTCCAGTTAGAATTGTAGCTGTTAACTTGAAGCACGTATCTTATCGACCATTGGTTGGTAACGGTGTGAATCGTGACACTTCAGTTTATGTTGGTGTTCAAAGTCTAGAAAACACGGGTGTTGACCGCAGAATCGACCTCATACAGACCGAAGCTGGTCTAGAGATCGTTATGCCAGAAGCACACGCTGTTTGGAAATAATGATTCTTAAGGGGGGACCTCTGATACAAGTCCCCCCACTAATCAAAGGAAAATAATATGGCAACGCTTGCAGTACAAATAGAAGCTTTGGCTGGCACAGCAGATAATGCTCTTCAATGGGCAAATGATGGGATATCGGCAGTTATTGATAGGGTTCTTGTCTTAGATCCTGAATCGTCTTATTTATTTGCAACAAATATTGACGATACAACCTCTATTGATATTAGCGATAGAAGGCACATTATAAGTGTCGCTAGGGGGAGTAAAATAGCAACTGAAATACCAGCAGAAAAACGATTTGCAGCTGCCGAAATTGATTCGTTACAAAAAGCTACAAATGATTACCCTCAATATTATTATTTGAATCAAACCATTCAAGTCTTACCTGCGGGAAGTATATCCGTTAGTAAGGTAGACTGCACCACCCTATCAAATTTAAATGGCAGTACAATTAGCAACTTTCCACTAAGTCTAATCCCACTTGTTGTTAATTATGCAGCTATGAAATCATTACAAGAAAAGATGGTCGGCTATACGGGACTTTCAGGATTGGTTCTCTCTTTACCTTCTATACCTCCTCAACCTACGTTGTCTTTCTCTATTGCTGACGGCATAACTGCCGTAAGTAATGTGGATAACGTATCTTTACCTGAATATGTTTCTGTAGCCGACCCATCAATTAGTGCGTTGGATCTAAGTTCGGTTACGGCTCCAATATCTCCTTCTGTTCCATCTTTTACATATACTGATGCTGCGCTTCAGGAAAGAGCAGAGCAGTTGGTATTATCGTTATCAGGAACAGTCCCCACATATGATTCTCCGTCGATGATATTGAAGACGGCTCCGATAATCACAGACTTGAGCATAACCTCAGTAGTTCCACTGGCTCCAACAATTTCTTCACAGGCTGTTTCTTCTCCGTCGAGTCTTGCTCCAGAATATACAAAACCATCAATAGTTTTAGGAACAACCCCGATAATTACAAATTTAACTATTAATTCCGTAGCGCCTATTCAGCCCGTTTCTCCAAGTTTTGCAACTCCGACTATTGGAGCTATAACGGTTGACACTACAACGATTTCTAATTTTGGGACTGCTCCAACTTATTCTTCTCCAGCTCTTACCCCTGTTGATTTTTCTAAAATTACATCTTTAATAGAGGTGGATGAGGATATTGAACTTGCACAGACAAAGATTGCAGAAGAGCAAATGAAACTAACTGAATTTTCAAACAAACTTCAGGATAGTTTAAATGTATTTAATGAAGAAAATGCTGAATATCAGATTAAATTGCAGGAAGCAACCCAACAGGCTCAGATAAATGCTCAAAAAGCACAGTCGCAGGCTCAGATAGACGCAACAGACGCACAGCAGGAAACTTCGTTGTTGCTTCAAAAGGAAAATCAGGAATATGGAGCTTCTTTACAGAAATATAGTGCTGAAATTCAGGAATATCAAGCTAATGTCGCTAAAGAAGTACAACAGTATCAGCAGAATCTTGAGGGGGATTTGAGAGTTTGGCAAGCTGAAAGACAAACAGATTTACAAAAATATACTTCTGATATACAGAATGAATTGAATGAATTCAATAAAGAAAATGTTAAATATCAGGCTACTTTACAAGAATATATACAAGAAGCACAATTGTTGGATGCACATGAATCACGTAAACTTCAGAAGTATCAAGCTGAGGTACAGGCATATCAATCGGATGTTAATACGCAAGTTCAGGAATATCAGCAAAATCTAGTTGGCGATACACAGGTTTGGCAGGCAGAAAGAACGACAGAATTACAGAAATATGGGACTGATATCCAGAATAAGTTAAATGATTTTAATGTTGAAAATACTAGTTTTCAAGCAGATGTTCAGAAGGATATTCAGAGTTTTCAGGCAGATGCTGGCAGAAGGCTTCAGTTAATGCAGCAGTCTACAAATATTGATGTCCAGAATAAGGCTAAATCTCTTGAGAAGGAAATAAGCGAATATGGATCCAGACTTCAGAAGTATACTGGAGACTTACAACAGTATCAGGCTGACGTAGGAAAGACTGTCCAGGAATGGTCTTTAAACAATTTAAGTTTTAAGCTTGCAAAGTGGCAGGCAGACATTGGTGAAAATTTAAACGAATATCAGGCAAAGGTTGCTTCTATAGTACAGAAGTATTCAGCGGATATATCCAGAATGGGTGCTTTTACCCAAACTGAAGCTAATAAACTGGCAGCTGTATTGCAGAAGAAGGTGGCAGAGAATAATGTAGAGTTACAGAGATTCGGTTCTGCTCTACAGGATTTTTCACAAAGGTCACAAGTGTACTTGGCAGAATACACTGCGGATCTTCAAAAGGTCCAAGTACAGTATCAGTGGTATGAGAAACAATATGCAATGGTAAGGGAGCAATATGAAAAAGGCTTTGAACCATTCATGATAAGGAGACAACAAGATGGCGAACAGAATAGACTTCGCAGTTAGTGCGACCCCAATTAAATCAACCACTTTTGGTGTAGATTATGCTGCAAGTGATGTAACCGATCTAAGCAGTCAAGCGCATGATTATATAGAACCTAATATTGGCAAAACTCTTGGCGGTAATGGTAGTATTTCAGGAATTGCTGCAACTGTAGTTGGATATGGTGGAACAACCGATGGAGTTGCAGATTATTTAACAACTTCTTCACAAGTTATAACATTAGCAACAAGTGCTGTCCAGGATATGATTTTTATCAAAAATCCTGGTTTAAAAAGTGATGGCACTGAATTTACTGGGACAATAACTGTAAAAATGCAGTTAACATCTGGTGGAGCAGATCAAGGTGAATTTTGCACTTTAGGTAAGGGGATGGCAATTGTACTCCCTACTGTTCCTACTGGTAAAACATTTACA
>Ga0098034_1000561_pt1 | contig 15585 bp, 8 predicted proteins | sample 2_EtaG_FD_77062 | JGI IMG/M metagenome (GOLD analysis project Ga0098034, IMG submission 77062) | Marine viral communities from the Subarctic Pacific Ocean - 2_ETSP_OMZ_AT15125 metaG | ecosystem: Environmental > Aquatic > Marine > Oceanic | place: Pacific Ocean | collected 2015-01-07
ATGCATCCCAAACTTCTACTGAATGTCCAACAGGCTTATGAAGACCTGCTTCCGAAGAAGTTGTTAACGCAGTCTGAACTGTGTCGTTGTTGTAAAGGTCAATGGTCAAGGTTCCACTTGCACCTGCCGTACTGTGGTCTGCGATTGTAAAAATCTGACCCTGACCAGCATCGTCGTTAATGAAAACGTAGCCATCTACATAGTCGCCACGAGTTCTAAAGTCACCTGTGTACTTACCGCTGCCAGTAATAGCAGTAGTAGAGTTGGTGAGTTTGATCTGGTTTGCACCAGCAGCAGCAGCTTCAGCAACAGCTAAGTCTGTTAGATGCCCTGATGCTGTTTGTGAACCCATTGTTACTTTACCAGCCGTAATAGCTTCGGCTGCGTAAGAGTAATAAAAGACCCGCCCATCGTTATAAGTCATCTTTGTGCCAAGACGATGCTTCTGCGTCGTAGTGGCGGTTTTGTCATATCCGGGTGAACCAGATACTTCGGTTGGAAATGCCATAAGAATTTACCTCGTATTAACTTTTACAGGCTCTTTTTTAGTCCTGCGATTACCGATGTTAGAGGACTCGGTTATCGTTACATCCTTTTTTTCAGTCACATCAGGAGGACTCCTGAGGAAACCTCGCTCTAAGTATACTGCTTCATATGAAACAGGAAGATTAGGACATTCAATCCATTCGTCCGAATCAGCTTCATATTTCCAATAAGAGCGTTTTACAACGCCCCTTACAGTCATACTTTGTAAGCCAGATTTAACCACAAGAGCCTCCTAATAAAACTAACTATGCGCTAGTTGATGGGTTTCCGATTTCGTACTGGATTGCAGCACCACGGGTGTCATCAACTTCAAACACTGCGTAATCTTCAGTGACAACTACTTCATGCGCTCGCAGGGAAATGTCCCGATCACGCTCTTCTCGCCTTGCCCTTGCAGCAAGATGACCCATAGCTGTCTTGTCAGCAATAACTCCATAACCAGAGTTATCGGTTACAGTTTGAATGTTTCCATCCTCAAAGAACGGAACGCCTGAAAGCTTAATGCCTGTCCAGTAATCTTTTACTGCTGGCTTATTGAAAGCGTCAGGGAGTGGGTAGGTAGCAAGAGTGTTACCTACATCAGTTGCCAACTTCCAAAGAGCATTAGGGTGGTGTACGACATAAATGTCGTTACCAAACTGATCTGCCTTTGCGGTAGCAATAATTGCCGATGCGTTAGCGAGGGTAAAGTTTGCGTTGTCAGCACCAAGTTTCACAGCCCCGTTTAGGGTTGGAAACAAAGCAATGATGTCTGTGTCCTTTTTGCGCGCCATTGCTTCACCCATCTGGCGACCAATGATCTTGAACACATCTTCGTTGTTCTGCTGGAGGAGGGTGTCGGTAATAATTACCTTCAGTCCTACTTCAGCGGTAGTAGCGGTGACAGTTGATACATCAATGTCCTCGCTGTCGATCATGTCACGACCTTCTACCAAGTCCTCGGCATCCATCTGCCCGACTTTTGGAATCGTGAGTTGATACTCACCCTTTTTGAGATTGAACTTTTCAATAAGTCCAACCATCGGTGCATTATGCTCTTCGGTATATCTAGCCGAAGTAAGCATAATACGCGACATATTTTGTAAGTTACCAGATGTACTGGTCTGTACAGAAGCCATGTTTTATACCTCAGTCGAAAATGGTAAGTCCTAGCTTCTGAGAAGCAGAACGAGCCATATCTGTTGTTACCGCAGGATCTCCTGCGTTATATCGGTCTAAAACAGCCGAAGCGTCGGAAGGGGCAACATCGGAAGCTGGAGTCGCTGATCCATATTGCTGAGAAGGAGTTACACCCTGCAGCCGACCCTCAAGATCTTTTATTCTCTTAAGGCTCTTAGCATGGCGTTCCATCTCTGCTGGATTGCTAACTTCCTGTAGTTCCGAAAAGGGAATACCGTACTGCGAAGCAAGCTCATAAGCCCTAGCAAGCTGTGTCCGAGAATTTATCTCTGACGCTTGCTGCTGGTTCTGACGTTGTTGGTGCTGCACCTGCAAATTCGATAAATAGGCTTCTTTTGCAAGACCAGCCTGTTCATTCGCCATTTGCTGTGCAGTTACGTCATCCATTCCTTGCTGTAAAAGTTGATCCCTCTTCTGTTGAGCGTATTGAGCTACTTCTACATCAAGATTTTTTAAGCTTTCCTTTGCCTGTACCTCGTCCCTCGCTTGCCTTTCCGTACTAAGCTGTTTTTCTAGCTCAGCCATTTTTTTGTCCGTAGCAGATTGGTATCTTCTGAACGCAGGACTATTTACTATGTCTGAGCCATCTGACTGAGCTTCCGTCGGGCTTTCTCCAACCTGAATATCTCCGTCATCAACACCAACACCTACTTCCGTAACTTCCTCGAACTCATTTTGAGGTTCATCAAAGGTAGTTACATCTTCCGTAGGAGAGTCAATGCTAACGGTTGTCGGATCTACTACAGATTCGTTTAGCGGTTCTTGTCTCTCAGTTGTCATTCAATTCTCCAGTTACGCAACACCTGTTAGATGGGGCGTAACGATTGTTTAGGTTGCTACATAATAAAGGGAACTAGTTAACTCTTTCAAGTATCCCACGGGTAATTTCGATTTGTTCTGGTGCTGTTGGGATTGCTGCCCTACCCTCTGAAAGCCGTTTCCTTGCTTCGTTGGAGTAAATTATATTTTTAGCGACAGCATAGTATGAATCTGCGAGATCCATCGGGTCGTCTACAGCCCATTCTTCCGGTACAGGTCTTCCTTGTTGCTTGAGAATAGCTCTTTGAATCGCCCTGTCACTTGCCTTTTTAACGTTCTTCTTACCTGACGCTTTTTGTAGTTTAAACAGGGAGCTTGGAACCATGAAGTTTGTTTTATTTGCCAGAATATAATCTCGTTGCTTCGATGTTAGCCCTGCCATGAACCTTAACTTTTTCTGCTCTATCTCTTCATCAGATAAGGTTGACTGCCCCTCTGGTCCGTAAACTTCACTAAGCAAATCGTAGTAATCATTTTGCCCTTTTTTCAACGGATCAGTTTCAGGTTGTTCGTCTTCGCTGTTTTTGAAGTAACCCATACGTAAGCCTTGAAGGTTAAGGTCTGCTGTATCCATCGCTCGGTAAACACGCGAAGCTTTAACTCCCATAGGTTCAGTACCACCCATAATCTTTTCTATTAGTTCATACTGTTCAAGCTCTAGCTGGTACGATTGTTGAGTGTAATCACTAGGCTGGAATTTCCCGCCTTCGTAGAAAAGACGGTTGATGTATTTCTGCTCGTAGGGATATAAGTCTTCGTAACTCTGACCTACTACCTCTCTCGCCAGATCGTCCTTATCGGGGTATACGTTTACATTTAATCCGCCTACTGCACCAGCACCAAGCAAGGCTAGCGTTGGACCGCCATCCATTTCTTCAGAAGCCTCCAAGATTTGTTGGGTCATCAACGGTAAGAAGTCTTGATAATGCGTGGACTGCCCCGGAATAAACATCTCTCTTCCAGTTACTTCTTCTCCAAAGTAATTATTCCCTGAAATCAGTCCTGTTGCAGAAGCACCAAGAGGGCTTAGTTTAGCTCTCATAAAGTTTCCGATCTGGCGACCGACATCTGCATCAAACTCTGTGCCAGTCGTGGTAACTTCCTTTCTTGCAACTGTTCCGTAGGAAGCCCTTGCTATAAACCTCCATACAGAACCAAGTCCCATCGTGAGGTCTATGTTTATTTTGCCTGAACCCTGCTCACCAGATACGAAGTTTGTTCCCTCGTTGGATGCCTTTAAGAAGCTAGACTTTCTCCAATCTGTCTCAATCCTGAACCCGTTGAGGTAAAGCAACGTCCCGATCCCACCAAGAACCCCGAAGGTGCGAGTTAAGTCTTGGGCTATCTGCTTACTTGCATACATCCCTTTTCCGGCATGTGCTTCTTTCCCTACAGTTTTTACAACTGAATATGGAACCTGCACTCTGGATGCCATCCATCGAGGCGCAAGGAGTACGGTAGCTAGTTCTGGAGCCATGTTTGAAAGCTTGCCAAGATCTCCTCTGCCCGTAGCTTTGTTCAAGAAATCTGCATAGTTTTTAATGGCTGCATCTCTTGCAGCATCATCAATCCCACTCTTGACAAGCTTGGCGTTAAAGTCCCTGAGCATCGAATACCTCATCTTATTAAGGTATAAGTTATGGAACCTTTCACCTGACTTGAACGGGTAGGCTATTGTTCTCCCTAGATGGGTAATGCCTGTTTTTGTAAACGCCGGATGAGCATTTTGCACACCCGCCAGCCTGAAGATATTAAACATAAATCCTTCCTCTCTTTTAGAGAGGGGACCGTCTAATTCCGAAATGAAGATACCTGTCTTTGTCGTTAGGTAGTCGTAGTCAGGATCTCGTTTTATCTGATCCATCTGAGCTTTATACTTGCCCTCGCTAAGCGTTCCCTTTAAGGACTTGCCTAGGTCTACGAACCCACCTTTTGTGGTAAACCTTCCAAGCAGCAAGCCTCCCTGATTGAAGATTGCTCCTGCATCAATAGAAAGGAGTAGCTGTCTGGGAACATTGAAGAACGTAATAATAATTCCCCTAACAATCTGCGCTCTTGTCAGAGGAGATTCATTGCGGAGAACTGTGTCTAAACCAAGTGCTTGCTCTACTAGGTTTTGCTCCCTAGGCGTAAGACCTTCTGCCCTGAACACCTTTTTAGTTCCAGCCATTCCTTTGAGTGCCGGAGCTTTTTGAGCTACTTCTGTAAATGCTGCAGTTCCCACTCTAGCAGTTTCAATCCCAAGGAATTTATTAATTGCGATTGTAAAGTCACTTCTGTCGAAAACTTTACTTGGGTATAACTCTTTGAGTCTTGCAACTCCATGATCTAATAAAGCCTGAACTTCTACAGGGTGCATCTCGATCGGCTTGTAGCCAGATTTAACTGAATCCGACAACGACTTCGCTATCATGCTTTGCTTTTCTAGCTCTGTCTGAGTTATTTTTCCTGCTGCATATTTATCTTCAGCATCGTGCATAATCGCAGCAGATTTTTGTCTAGCTTTATGTATGTCTTCTTCCCGTGACTTAAGATACTCACGGTAGTCTTTTTGTTTAAGCTTCGCGCCAATTCGTTCTGATACTGATTCAGCTAATACCCTTTTACCTTCTGGTGTAATTTCTCCAGTAACAGTCCTAAACTCTCCGGTCGTATCCGTAAGGACGTTATCAAGAAGTTCTTTGTTCAACGGCTCTCGGATGCCCGGACCAAAGTAGTCTTCATATTTGAAGCTGCTAGGGACAATGTTTTTACCGTCTGTCTTGCCTGTGGATATAACTTGTCCGGCTTCAGTTTTCCTTTGGACATCTAATATCTCAGCCCCTGCCTGAACAGGATTTTCTACTGCTCTAGGGTTGGCTGCAATGTTCTGCTCATCCAGTTGTTTACGCATCTGGTTCAAGCCTTCATTAAACCTGTCTACCCCAGATTTAACTTCATTGCCATAGCGAGATTTCTCTACCCCTAACTCTCCGGTTCTAACAGTATTTTCTATATCCGGGGCTTTAGGGTTCCTCTTCTTCCAAGCAGCAGCTTGCTCAGGAGTGTTCTGTATTCCCTTAAGCTTTACAAACGCATAGTTGTTCTGTATTACCTCATCAGGTCCAACAAGAAGGTTAACCCTGTGAGGGCTTCCGCCCATAACGGCACCACCAACTTCTGTTAGTTGGTGAACGTCACTTTTTATATACCAGTTGTTGAATGTATCTAACCATTTGTTCGTAACCTTAACAGCAGCACCTCTCTCTTCGTCGTAAGACGAAACAGGCATCTTTATAGCATTGATTTCTGTGTCTATCTGCCCCCTTACCAGACCGTGCATACGCTCATGCACTTGCCTGTTACGCATTGAGAAAAGAACTTCATCTGCAACTGCAGCAACCTCACTAAGATCAGCGAAGTCCCGCACATGCTTTGTGGCAGCAAATTCATTGACTAACTCATCAGACAGACCTTTTGAGCGAGAGCCAGCATTATTTCGTGACGCACTTTTCATCACTTCAAAAACATGCTGGTTTCCTACGTCCAGCATTAGGTCATCGGTGTTAAAGAAAAACTGGGTATTGATTTCGTCGTCAATAAGGTTGTAGGTATCTGCGTCTAGCTGCTCTACTTTGAGTAAAGCTTGTTGGCTCTCAAGAGCTTCTACCTGTAAACGAGTTGCCCTCAAAGCAGATGTTCGGGCAAGCTGATCGTCTAGACTCAGCCTGTTCCAAGTCCCTATCTTTTTTGACGTATCTATCTCATCAGCTACGGTTCTTGCTGTTGCCTTTATTGACGCTGCAGTAATCATAGTTTGGTGAAGTTCGCCTGTATAATCAGGATCTGCCCTCAATACCTCTCGCAAGTGATCTCCTGTGGTAGCTTCGGTCAGCGCATATTCCCTGTCTAGTGCAGCCTGTGCCTCGCCTAGTTCAGATTCAAGTCCGAAATGATGCCTTCTCCCGTAAGCGGTTCTAAACCTCCAGTTATTTACCTCATCTGTGTAAGCCTCTAGGAAGTTTTTATAAAGCCTCCTAGATGCGTTTTCCCCAAACGTAGCTTCGAGTCCTTTGAAGGAATTTTTCGCTGATGTTAATTTAGTTACCGCACTATTAAAATCCGAAAGTAAAGCTTTCGCTTCGGGATTTGGATTCCAGTCCCTGTGCAGGATATGCTTGCTAGTATCAGGGTGACTTATATAGCTGTTTTTACGGTTGTATTCGAGAAGCGCACTCTTGTTTAGCTTAACCCATTCATCATCAGCAAAGACGGTTTCAAAGTACCGTAGTCCTACGGGGTCAGAAGACCCAAACCCTTCCAGCGACATAGTTTTTGACTCTGGTACAAGGGAGTAAAAAGCTTGAACTCTTGCTGATGTAGAAGATTCGTAACCGCCAACTACAAATCTATTAGCAGCATACGATCCACCAACAACATCCCAGTCATCTATATATTTTCCGGGTCCCAGAAGCCCGTTAAAGTGATTAGATAATATGTGATGGAAATCCTGTCCGTAGTCTTCAGATACGCCAGTATAGAAAACAATAGGCTCACCAGCCTCGTTCTTGAAAGCGCCTTCTTGAACTCTTCTTAGCAACTCAGGCGTTTCGTTAACAAGTTCAAGCCTCCCCCTAACTTCAGGAGTTATATCATGGATTGCTGCAACCTTAGTATTTGGATTTCTTAACACATCTACTAATGCACGACGGAGTTCATCGACCCTTTTGAAATAATCGTCTTTAGGTATCGCTCCTTCCATTACCTGCGTGTAAAGCTTTTCGTAAGATGGATGCGTAAAAATTTCCCGTGCCAACGGCAGGTAGCGCGCATTAGTTCCATCGAAGAAGTGAGGAACATCTGAGTCTACTAGATCCCCTATTATTTCATCTTGGTGTTCACGAAGTAATGTCCTTTTACCTCCTAGGAAGTAGTCAGCCATTGCTCTGATAGCAAGGGCTTCAGCGTTTGTTCGTTTGGCAAATTCCCTTGCTAGGTAGGTTAATTGCTGAGGGGCAATTTTCTTATCTACATAGATCTTCCCTTGAGCTATCTCCTCTATTACCGACCTAAAAGAATTTACTATTTTTTCTTCGTGATCATTTCGGGGTGTTGCAATGCCGTGCGGGGTAGGTGTTGCTGCTCTGAGTAATTTAAAGGACTCGTCTAATCCAACGCTTGTAGCTTGCCAGATAATTGCATCATCATAGATCCCCATTGCTTCCCTTGCAGCTTTTGTAGTCCTCTCCCCTCTCGCTGCATCAAAGGTGTATTTTGCAAAAAGATCCGCTCCAGCTTCGTGAAGTAACTGCTGAAGATCTCTAGCCAGTAACTTTTTGTTATGGTCTGGAGAGTTTCGTAATGCCATCCACTCTTCAGCCGTTGATCCCATGACATTTCTCAATGAAGAAGGCTGCCAAAAATCGGTATCCCCTAGTAAGGCTGCAACATCATCAGTTGTCAGGTTGCCTATTGCCTGTCTTTGTGCAGAAGTAAGTGCTTCGCCTGTAATCTCTGCCCTTACAAGAACCTGTGATTTAAGAGCATCGGAAAGCCTGTCAATAGACCCTGCCTGACCGCCCGTTCCATTTGCAACCAACCTGAAAATATCTTTAAGGACGATATGGGCTAACTCGTGTTGTATTGTTATCATCGAATCAGCATCGTTTGTAATGGTTTCGCTTGTCTTAACAAACTCAACTAGGCTTGCAGACCTACGGAAAATAGAATCCATAAGTGCGTCCCCTAATCCTTGAACATCATCTCCTGCTCCCGCCGTAGGAATAACCCTAGCTGCGTAAGGCTGCCCTACCCTTTCTGCCGTTTCTCGAACCGCAGGGACGAGTCCTTGGATATATGTAGCCTCGTCAATACCAAAGGACTCAGCTAGAGCTTTTATTATCGGTCTGGAAATCTTAGAAGCTTGTTCTACCTGTTGGGGTGACAGGTTGAGTATTTCTCCAGAAGCTTTGAAATAACTATCCGTGTCTGTGATCTGGTAAGTCTTGGTAAGTGGACCCTCGTGAACAACTGTTAGGGGGGCTACTTCAGGGCGTTTCCAACCCTGTATTGTTTCAGTCTGACCTTCGACGCGAATTTGACTTTCAGTACGTACCCAAATCTTGCTTCCTGCTGGTGGTGCAGTCCCTCCTGCATCACGCGCTGCATAAGCAAGGCTTTCTTCAGGGGTGAAGTTTGCAACAAGCTTTCGCTCATTAGCGTCAAGAGCTACGGATGGGGGTGCTTGCCCTGCGTTATCTATTACATAGGATAACTGTGCTGGTTTTCTTATAGCTTGAGTACCAAACTTTTTATGGATTGCCCTGTAGGAACCCCTGATAATTTTGAACGGAATTGAAATATCTTCGGTCATCCATCTGAGGCTTCTTCCGGCACTTCCTATTCCAAAACCAAACCCTACCCACTCACCAGCCGTTGCTCCAGCCTTTTCTAGCGTTTCATTTCCAAGGGCTGCTCCGGGCAATGCTCCCATCGCCTGTGCGGTTGCGATCGGAATGAACTCTTCGTTCATTGGGTTAGCTACAACCCCGGCAAAAGCTCGCGCCCTTCTTGGACCAGAAGTCTTCTGAAGCTGTCGTTGCTGAAGCCCTGTTACCTGAGTCTTCTGACCAGCTATTTCTATAGGAGATAGGAGTTTAGTTACCTGATTTTCATATCTACTTATCCGCTCATTAGTAGGCATCAATAAGGGGAAGGGTGCGCTAGAAATTCCATTCGTTGTAAGTACTTGCTGGTAATAAAGCTCTTCAGCCTGTTCAAGCTCAGATGATCCAAGGGGATGCTCGTCTTGCCTACTCATGTATGGAAGAACCTCTTCCACATACAGAGCTTTATCCCTTGCTATAAATTCCCTGCCAGATTCTTTATTGGGATTAAATTCTTCCTTAGATGACGAGACTCCTATAAAAGCCGGAGTGTCATCAATTTCTCTCTGCTGCCTTACCCAATCATCATATTCTGTTTGCTTTTCTTTTCTGAGGTTTTCAACAGATTTCTCTGTCGTATCTATCCTCGTCGGACCACCCCATCCTGAGCCAGCGCTCCAGCCTGTAGTACCCTCCCTCCGTATTTCCTCGCTCTCTTTCTTGAACTGGGTGTAGTAATCAGACTCTTGGAAAGGAGCGTAGTTGGGATCGGGTTGATGTACGCGCGGGGCTGGAGGAGCATAGGTTGCTGCTCTATCATTCCTGCTAGCCATAAAGTTTCTAAATGAGGAAACCATTAGTAGTAAAGGAACCTAGTCCTTGGGCTAAATCGCCCCTGATCGCTGTATTGCCTACCCATCTGAGCGAACCGTTCCGTAAATGGAAGATCTTTTAGGTAGTCAGAAAACGAAGCGTCTGGTGCGCCACCGCCAAGAACCTGCTCCCCAAGCTTGCCGTAAAAACCCTGCAAGGCTTGGTTGTATATATCCGAAGCTTGCCTCTGTCTTGTTGGAGTATCGAGAAGACCTTTTTGCCCTAGCGTTCCAAAGAAAGCAGCCCTTGGCTCTTCGTCAAGAAAACCAGAGAACGTAGGATTAATTGCCACTTATTTCTCCTAGAGTCCAAATCGGGATTGTATGAATTTTGCAAAGTTAGCTGTTTCCGTAGGCATCCCGCCACCTTCCGGCTGCATCTGCCGTACATAGTCAGCCCAAAGGCGGTCTTGACCTCCCTGACCTCTTTGTATTTGCTGAAGTGCTAGGGGAGAGTACTTTTGTCTTTGCGCTTGATAAGCAAAGTTTATTAAGTCGTTTATGTCCTGATACCCTGTCGCCCCCGGACTAACTACATCAGGGTTTATTAATGCGCCAACTCTCTGCGCTTTACCGGGATTAATAGACCTCATTCCTTCAAGACCCGCTCCTGAAACCTTAGCCAGATCTTCTATCCCTCCACTCAAAATCCCACTAAGTGCTTCTCTAGGGTTTGCGCCTGTGGCAAAGAGGTTTTGAGCAAACTCCCCAAAGTCCAGATCCCCCGTAGTTCCCGCATAGGGTCTATCAAGCGCGTTCATTATTCCATAGGCGGCTTCTGCTGGCTCAGCTAAGCTTTCTAAATAATTCCGTCCTGCATACCCTCCGGGTATATCTTGCCCGCCATATGCCTGTGAAATACCTTCTAAGAATCCAGCAAGGGGAGATTGCCTTTCTAGGCTTTGCCTTCGGAACCGATCACCGTAGCTACCACTTACCTCACCCAAACCCGCCGGATCGTATAAATTTGGGGTTCCTTCCCCTTTCTTCTCTAGATCTTGGTACATATTTTGTAGATTTAGTATCTGCTGTTCACGCCGTTCATCATCCGCTATTCTCTGTTTCTTTAATGCCTCAATCTCTGCTTCCCGCTCTGCCAACAGAGTATCAAGGTCAGGCGTTGGTCCCGTTTGATCTTTAGCTTTAGGCTTTTCTTTGACGACTTTCTTTTTTTCTTCCTTCTTATCGTCCTTTTTATCGTCTTTCTTATCGTCCTTCTTGCCTATTTGTTGAATGGTTCCAAGTTCTAGCCCCCAAATCCCAGACAGTCGGTTTTGAACCTGAGTTCGAGCTTCTGCAGGACTGTTTGCTTCTACCTGTTCGTAGCCAGAGTCGCCTTCGTCACTTGTGTAATAAATTCTGTAAAGCATGGTTATGCGCCGTTATATGTCCCCGGTCCGCCGGGAGTACCCGGAGGTGCTTGAGCAGGATCACCAGCTCTGGTGAATCCCTGCATTTGTGAAGAAAGAATATCATTAGATATTCCCGGCGGGCTACCTTGCCCACCACCTTGTCCTCCGGCTTCAGGGGGCGGAACTCCGCCTCCCATCATCATCGCCTGTACTTGCGCTTGCATCTGCTGGAACTGCATGTCCTGAGATTGTTCCTGCTGCTGTTCCTGCTTAAGCGTCTTCCTTAGAAGGTCAATATAGATAAGGGCTTTTTCCTGTTCCCCTGTTTGCATCAAGCCTTCTATCAGGGTTATTAACAGGGCTTTCGGCTCCGTCGTATGAGCCTGTTGTGCGCTGATTGCGTTCTTGAACTGGTCAACATCCGAAATCTGCAGGACGTTTTCCCATATCCATTCGTCAGGTGCAAGTGGTCGCTCTCCCTCTCGCATCATCTGTGCCATTGTTATTAACTGTGGTTCGTCCTGTGGCATCCTGACACCGAACTTAACTTCGATGGCTCCAGCACCTTCAACATCTGCAGGGTTAATTTCTTCATGGAAGTAACTTGATACGTCATTGTGGCGACCCGTTACATCCATCGCTTTGAATCCACCAAGCTGGTACTGCATCGAGATAAGTTCAGTTATCTGCTTGTAGCAGGAAGACATAGCCTGAACCCTTGGGGCTATCTGGTGGGCAGAGCCTTCCTGAAGAACCTTTGCTGCAAATCCTGAGATCGCAAAGGGAAGTTCCCCATAGCTTACGTTAGATAAGCCACCACGCTGAAGTTCGCCGGATATTTGTCCGACAAATGCAGGGGTGTCAATCGGCATTGTCACTTCGTCAAGAAGCTGGATTTCTGTTCCAGCGGGGAGTGGGACTTCCGATCCGTCCTGCCAAGGGTCAGATTCAAGAGTTGTTGTTCCATCAGGAGAAATAATCTTGTACGGTCGCCTGACCGCTCGCCTAACAAGTGTCTTGTAAGCACTCATTGCGAAGTTCAGGTCTTCATAGATCTGGCGGTTAGATGAAAAGATAGACTCGCCAAAGTCTGATGCGGTGTCATCACTTGAAGTCTCGCCCTGAATCCAAGGAGCTGGACCCACAGCTCCAAGGAAAACGGGGGCAAATGGAGTGTTATTAATATCTCTGATGTTGTGCTTGGTTAGCCTTTTACCCCATTCGTAACCATCTTTGTCTTTAGCAACTATTATCCCGTGTTCTTCCCGTGAGTAGTAATCCCATACATCTACCCCTGCAAGCTCCCCATCTTTTTCTACCGCTGGCTCAACGTCTATCCTGAACTGGGATTTAACTGAAAGGGCAGATCTTCGCGTTTTGTGAGCTAGCCATACAACCCCATCGTCATCCATTTCGTAAATACAGTGAAGTGGATCGAAAGGCGTAATGTCTACATAAGTACTTCCGTCCTGTCGCTTGTTTAAAAGCGCCCGCCCTGCATACCAACCTCTAAGTACAGCATGAAAAGCAAGTTGTTCGCGAACAGTTGGCTGTCCTATCCGCTGCATCCGTTCATCAGCTAGGTTCAGTGAACCTATTGCAAGTTTTTCTTTCTTGGCTCCGGGGGTTCGGTCGGCAACAGCAGCGCTCATGTTTACCCGAATGGACATACTGGCACTAGTTAGGTAGGAGATAATCTTATCGGCTAGGATTCTGGGGGCATTTGACGTATAGCTCTGGTATCCGGCTCCAGCTTCATAGTTATTTAGCCGATATAAGCCATAATCATTTTCCATTCTGGCGCGTCTGGTGATAAATCCGGGGGATTCCCAAACTTCTTCTAGGGTTGTTGCCAGATCGTCTATCTTTGCCACATTACCACCTGTTTACTGCGATTATTTTCCCCTGACCCGTGGTTCTGGCATAGCCAAAATTCACAACAAGTCCGTAGGTTATAGCTTTTACTCCGTGGTTGAAAGCGTCCCTCGGAGTTTTTCCCACAACGTTACCTTCACGGTCTGTCCGCCAAGTATATACGTGCATTTGTTCATCAAACGGGTTGGCGCAGCCACCTAGTTCGGACAAAATACCCTTGCATTTAGGGTTAAAGACTAAGTTTGGCTGGTGAGTGACAGGGTTTTCCTTGAGGTATGTATTAAATCTTTCAACACCATCCATTATCCCAACGCTCTGGGACTGCATATACAGTCCGGCTTGCTGCAACCACGTATCTACTGGTCTGGATTCACCAAAATTATGGGCAGCTATGTCGATAACACCGTGGGAAACATCCTGCCACCAAGGTCTGTTCTGGCATATGTCAATAATATCCTCAGTAACCTTAAGTCTTTCGTAGATTTCGTCTATTACCCGTATCTGACCGTCAATTATCTGTACTGCCTCAACAGCATAAGCGGACTTTGTAACCTGAGAGTACCCCGGATCAATCCATAAATGTATTGGTTCGCCGGGAATGTAGGTAACATCGTCAGAAACGTGGTGGGCAATGTCAAACATATCGTGGACAAGACCCTTTGGAGGTGCTGGCTTGCCCGCAATTCGCTCGTTGAACCAGTTTTCGGAGTGTAACCTTTCAAGGGACAGGATTTCATCGTCCTGTCTGCCATCAGGATAGACAACCCTGTTTGTCCAAGACGGCAGTGAAAAAGAAATAGCGTCGTCATCGGGGTTATAGAACTTCCACGCCTCCCACTGGGACGGATACCAGCCTAGGGACATTTCGAAAGTACCCTCTAAGAATAGATACCCGCGCTTTTCTGCGATACGCCCACGTAAACGCAGGAAACTGTCATAGTCAATCTGGGATGCTTCACAAGTAACCACCATTCTAGGGGCTTCCATTGCAAGGCTCCGGTAATCGTTGGCGGATTTTGTCTTTATCTTAAATAGTCCGGGGTTATTAGCTGTCCCGCAGATGGCTTCCATCTCTCCGGGGTCAATACGTTTGGTCTGCTTGTATAGGAACCCTAGCTTTCCGAGCATATCGGTTAAGTAGTTCCACTCTGCCCGGTTACGCTCATAGTCAGCAGCTACAAGCCACACAATATCCCCATCCTCAAATTCATCAAGGTGGGTAATGATGGAAAGCGCTCCCATAAAACTCTTTCCCGCACGCTCCCCGCCCGCAACAAGCTTGATTCTTGCTGGATGGTCAAGGATCTCGTCCTGTTCGGACCACGTAGTCACGCCGATCGTTTCTAAAAGGGCTTTTCGATCTTCGGGCAATAACAAAATATACCTCCTGAATAGCACAGACCCCAATGCAGGAGGCTTCAAGCACCGGGGTCTGCTTGTCAGTAAAGACTCCCGCATTACACCTTGCGGTTGAGACTGATTGTAAACCCTAACGAGGTAGTTTTTGGAGGAACACCCCGGATGTAACAATCCTGACGTATAGAAAATAACATGTTATGACAGCAAAAAGGAGGGAAGGAAGGGGGGATTATAGGGGGGTTAGTTAGGAGGATTAAACTAACAACCCTTTTAAGGGGTTGTTAGTTAACCAACAACAAGTAGTTAACTAGTAACAAGTAACTAGTGCGATTAAGGTGGAAAACAATCCGTCAAGGGGGTCCCTTCACACCTATATCACCAACTTCCAACACCATACCCCCATCATCACACTACCATCACCACTCCAGCTACACACACCTCCTACCACCACATCACCCATCATCACCCACATACAACACCAACACACACTAACACACATAACATACTCAACATAACAAAAAACTTCCCACTGGCATCCCCGTGGTAGCCCCTTAGTCCTCCTAGGACTAACACTTGTTACTGCAGTAACAACCTCTGTTAGCCCCAGCTAACAGCTAGTTGCTAGTCTTGGGACTAGAAATACCGGAAATCTGGCTGTTCGGCAACTAGGCTGGCTCTCCGTGTGATCCTTGCGCGTCAAGAGAGGGGCAGAAACTGGCAATTTCTCCCTGATTTCCATCGTGATTTCGTAGTGGACAATCCTGCGCTACCTGCGTCTACGCAGCCGCAGAACTGCGTGGAGCTACCGCTCGGCGGGCGGTTCGTGATTTTTTCGGGTTTTCCAACAACTGTTAGTAACTAGTTACTATATGTTTTGGCAATTCTTTTTCTTTGCTTTAGTTTCTTTTTCTTTCCCCTCCCTTCTTGATTGTACTCCTTGAGGCAAGGAGTGGCTGAATAGACGAGGCAAAAATGACCTCACCAACAATCTAGGAGTCAACGATGATTAGCACAGCTAACCTGACAGTCAACGAAGAACTTGCTCTGAACCCTGCTTCAGACATAACCAAATACCGTAAGGTATTTGCCAACCCAGAACGTAGTGGCAAAGCTGACCTTCGGAAGGTCAAAGTAGCACTAGTTGCCGTAGCAGCGAAGTGGGGACTTGCTTCACAAGTCGTCAACATGACTTGCAAAGTCATGAGGAGAAACCTCAAA